>Ga0172380_10007637_pt1 | contig 12094 bp, 9 predicted proteins | sample Leawe162metaG_FD_119747 | JGI IMG/M metagenome (GOLD analysis project Ga0172380, IMG submission 119747) | Leachate microbial communities from a municipal landfill in Southern Ontario, Canada - Leachate well 162 metaG | ecosystem: Engineered > Solid waste > Landfill > Unclassified | place...
CTGGACCAGATCCACGAATCGGTCATCACCATGGACCTGGCCGGCTACATCACCAGCTGGAACAAGAGCGCCGAGTTGCTGTTCGGCTACAGCGCCGAGGAAGCCATAGGCCGCAACATTCTCATCCTCTACGCCGACGAGAGCGAAGACGACAGGCAACTCCACGACGCCTTTCTCGAGCATGGCGGCCGCGAGTTGGCGGTGCGCCGACGGCGCAAATCGGGCGAAGAATTCTGGGCCAGCCTGTCGCTGTCCACCATGCGCGATGCTGACGGCGAGCCGATTGGACTGATAGGCTACCTGAGCGACATCACCGATCGCCTGGTCGCCGCCGAGATGCTGCACCTGCACGCGAGCATTTTCGCCAATAGTGAAGAAGGCATACTGATTTCCAACGCCGACGAGCGCATCGTTTCGGTCAACAAGGCCTTCTGCCGCATCACCGGCTACACCGAACAGGATCTGCTCGGCCAGCCGCTGCGCATGTTCGAGTGCGCGCCTCAGGACGCGAGCTTCTACCAGGACATGTGGCAGAAGATTCGCAGCGAGGGCAGTTGGAAGGGCGAGACGCTGCAGCGACGCAAAGGCGGCGATACCTACCCGCAATGGGCAAGCCTCAGCGCGGCGAGGAATGCCGAAGGCAAGGTCACCCACTACTTCTTCATCTGCAGCGACATAGGCGAACGCAAGCGGGCCGAGGAGAGAATACATTCCCTCGCCTATTACGACGCGCTCACCGGCCTGCCCAATCGCACCTTGCTGCATCGGCTGGTCGGCCAGGCGCTGGCCGAGGCGCAACGCACCGGCAAACACGGGGCCCTGCTGTTCATCGACCTGAACCGTTTCAAGCCGATCAACGACACGCTAGGTCACGCGGTTGGCGACCGGCTGCTGGCCCAGGTGGCCGAGCGGCTGCGCACGACGCTACGCGGCGAAGACGTGGTAGCCCGATTGGGCGGCGACGAGTTCGTCGCCGCCCTGTTCGACATAACCAAGCGCGAGCACGCCGGCCACGTTGCGCAAAAGCTCATCGACGCCCTCGACGAACCCTTCCTCATCGATAGTTACGAACTTCGCCTCGGTGCCAGCATCGGCATCAGCGTCTATCCGCAGGATGGTCTCAACACCGAAATCCTGCTGCGCTACGCCGACGTCGCCATGTACCGTGCCAAGCAGACGCAGCAAAGCGGTTACATGTACTACAGCCAGGACATGAACCAGCGCGCGCTCGACCGCCTGAAGACCGAGAACGGTCTGCGCCTGGCGCTGGAGCGCGGCGAACTGCTGTTGCACTACCAGCCCAAAACGGACATGGGGCGCAGCACCATCATCGGCGTCGAGGCGCTGGTGCGCTGGCGCCACCCGGAAGAGGGCATGATTTCGCCCGCCGATTTCATTCCTGTCGCCGAGGACAGCGGCCTCATCGTGCAGATCGGCGAGTGGGTGCTGGAACAGGCCTGCAGCGATGCCCTCGCCTGGCAGAAGGCCGGCCTGCCGCCGATCAAGGTCGCCGTCAATATATCGGCGCGGCAACTCACTGCGCGGCTGCCGCACATCGTCGCCGCCCTGCTGGCACGCCACGGACTCGATGCGCGCTGGATCGAACTGGAATTGACCGAGAGCATGCTGATGCACGGCAGCGATGCGGTGATCGCCATGATGGACGAGCTGCACGCGATGGGCATCGCGCTGTCCCTCGACGACTTCGGCACGGGCTATTCCAGCCTCTCCTACCTGAAACGTTTTCCCATCAACACGCTGAAGATTGATCGCTCCTTCGTCTCCGGCATCCCGGACGATGCCGGCGACTGCGCCATCGCCCGTGCCATCGTCAGCATGGCCAAGCAATTGGGTCACAAGGTGATCGCCGAAGGGGTCGAGACCGAGGCACAGCGGGCCTTTCTCGAGAACATCGGTTGCGATCAGATCCAGGGTTATCTGTTCTCCGAGCCGCTGCCGGCAAACGCGTTCGTGGAGCTGCTGATGAGCGCCAAGAACCGCGTTACGCCGCCCTGACGGCGCGCGTCAGGCGCCCCAGCGCCTCTTCCAGTGTGGCGCGCGGACAGCCGAAATTCAGCCGCACGAAGTCCACATAGGCATTACCGCCGAAGCTCTCCCCGGCCGACAGGCCGAGTCCGGCCGCCTCGAAATATGGCTGCGGCTTGCCCACGCGCGCTGCCAGCCGGCGCGCATCGATCCAGGCCAAGTAGGTCGCTTCGACCGGCGCCATGGCGAGCTCCGGCAGTTGGGCCACGGCGGCCTCGACGCAGTCGCGATTGCCGCGCAGATAGTCCAGCAGGGCCGCCTGCCAGTCGGCACAATGACGATAGGCCGCTTCGGTCGCAACCAGCCCGAGGACGTTGACGTGTGGCACGATGCCCTGCATCGCGCTGCGAAAGGCGCGACGCAGGCCGGGGTCGGGTATCACCGCGAATGCCGCCCCCAGGCCGGGAATATTGAAAGTCTTGGATGGCGCCATCAAGGTGATGCTGCGCCGGCTCGCCGCCGCGCTCAGCGTGGCATAGGGACGATGGCGGCGGCCGGATTCGAGCAGCAGGCCGCAGTGGATCTCGTCCGAGCAGACGACCAGATCGTGGCGATCGGCGAGCGCTGCCAGTTGCTCCAGTTCATCGTCGCGCCAGGCCCGGCCCACCGGATTGTGCGGATGGCAGAGCAGGAACAGGCGCGTATCGGCGGAGAGCGCCGCCTCTGTGGCGGACCAGTCCCAGCGCCACCCTTGTTGTCCGGCGCCATTTGCCGGCTCGACCAGTTCCAGCGGCACAGCTACCAGGCGCCGCCCGGAATTGGCCGGTGCCGAGAGGAAGGGCGGGTAGATGGGCGTCGCGGTAAACACCTCGGCGCCGGGCGTCCCGACCGCCCGGCAGGCGACGTTCAGCCCGCTCACCAGACCCGGCAGCCAGACCAGCCACGAAGGCTCGACGCTCCACGCGTATTCCTGGGCCAAGTGGCCGACGACGGCATCGTTGAGCGACGGGAGAACATCTCCGTAGCCGAACACCCGCTGCGCCACCCTCTGCTGCAAAGCGGCGACTACCGCGGGTGGTGCCGCGAAATCCATGTCGGCCACCCACATCGGCAGCACGTCGCGTCCGGCGTATTTGTTCCACTTGGCGGCATCGCCGCCACGGCGGTCGATGATTCGATCGAAGTCGAAGTTCATGGCTCGCCTAGGCCCACGCGGGAATCGCCATTATTGGCTCAGAAGGACGAACCGGGCGTCTTCAGGAACTCGATTTCCTCTTCGCTCGACGTCCGTCCGAGCGCGGCGTTGCGGTGCGGGTAGCGGCCGAATCGGTCTATGATCGCCTTGTGCCTGTACTCGAAATCCAGGTTCGATTGCAGGCCGTCCTCGGCAAACAGCGTGACGGCAATCTCGTGAATCGCCGCCGACTCGCTGTGCATGAAGGGCATATAGAGAAAGGCCCTCATCCTCGGTTCGAGTGCCGCCGCAGCGTGCGCGGCGATGGCCTCCTGCGCCAAGGCGAGGGCAAGGGCGTCCGCGGCGAAAGCCTTCGCGCTGCCGCGGAACATGTTGCGGGAGAACTGATCGAGAACGATGACTTCCGCGAGGCGGCCAAGGGGGACGGCGCGCCAGGCAAAGAGTTCGCAGCGCGACGCTTGGGCATGGACGGCGCCGAACCTGTCGGCAATCCCGCGATCAAATTCCTCGTCTTGGCGCCACCAGCGGCCAGCTTCAATTTCGACGAACCAAAAGTCTATGATGTTCTGGTAGTCCATGTTCTACTCGCTTGTCCTCTAGGCGCAAGCATCCGACCCGCTCATGCACGGGCAAGAGATCGCGCTACCCCGACTCTATGACTCCCAGGAGCCCGGCGTGGGAGAAAAGCAGGCGATCCGGTTCCTGCGCCGACAGCATGGCGCTATCGCCCGCCCCGCTGAGCACACCCACCGCGTGCACGCCCGCGGCGCGACTGGCCTGAATGTCCACCGGGGTATCGCCGACATACACCGCGTCGTCGGCTGCCAAGCCCAATTCCGCCAGGCACTTCACGATGCCTTCCGGATCCGGCTTGCGCCTGGAGACGTCTGTGCCCAGTACGATGGCGTCGAAACGATCGAGGATCCCTTCCTCGCGCAGCAATTCGAGCACTTCAGGCCGGGCGCCGCTGACGATGCCGAGGACTATGCCCAGTCGCTGCAGCGCATCGAGCGTCTGGGCAAGGCCTGCGAACACTCTGCCGTGCTGGCGCAGAATCCGGGGCCAATTGCGCGCCGCAAGCGCGGACATGGCTTTCATCACGGCGGCCCCATCCTGGCGATCCGCTGGAACGACGCCCTTCCAGAAATTGCTTCCCGTCGCCAGCGAGTGGCGCACGTGCTCCATCGTCACTTCGAGGCCATGCGGTTCTGCAGCGATCCGCGCGATCTCCAGGTAGGCGCTCACGGAGTCGACCAGGGTGCCGTCGATGTCGAACAGGACCGCCTTGGCGACAATAGGACGGCACATTTCCACCCTGACCAAGGCACCTTCGCCCAGCGACAGGTGCTGGCGCAGCGGCAGCGCCGCGACGATCTCGAGCTTGTCTTCCGGATAGCCTGCAACCTCCGGCAGCAGCACCGCGGCCGGGATGCGGCCCGCTACCCGCACCGGATAACAGCGCGCGTTGCAGAAGCTGGCATCCGCCGCCTGCATGGCAAGTCCCGGCATGCTGCGCCAAGCGCGCCAGCGCTGCTGGTTGCTGTCGTCCGCTAGGCCAAGATTGACCGTGCCGGGATGCGGATCGATTCCGGCCAAGGAGAGGAGTTGCTGCCGAACCCAGTCTATCTGCGTGAAATCCGCAGCTTGCCCCAGGCCGCGTGCCAGCCGCCCCTCGATCACCGTCATCGCCGTGAACCTCTCATGCTCGGGAACGCCATCGCTGCCTTCATCTGCTGCAACAAGAAGCGGTCAAAGAAGCATTGCCGCTCTGATCTTGTCTTTCCAGGCGACCATCGCGCCTATCAGTTTCTCCGACGCCAAGTCAAAATCGCGCCTCTGCAGAATTTCCGCGTCGGCTCGGTTACCGCCAACGGCCAGCTCGACCACTCGCCCCGCCACATTGTGAAAGTGCGCGTGCAGATCGGTGATCTTGCTGTAATCCAAGCTGCGCTTTTCCTCGCCGCTTATCGTCGGACCGTACAGCCACTTGCCGAACTCACAGGAATCGTCGCCGCGTATGGCCGCGATCGGAAACTCCGTCGCACCGGATTCGATCGCCGCCCGCAGATGATCCTTCCAATGACCATGCGCAGCAATCGCTCTGTCGATCTCTCTGATTCTCTCCATGCTTGTCCCTACATATATCGTCGCAAGGGGATGAGCGAAATTCGCCTGCCGTTCTGCCCGGCCGCCAGCTTTCCGCAAAATAAAGCCCAGCGACCTCGTCGAATCAGGCTCCAGCCGCGCAGTATACGTCCTGGCGAAGAATCGAAACCAGCCTAGCGCGACAGGGGTATGGCCCGCGTCTCGCCCTGGCGCAGCAGCCAAACGACCTGCTGTGGAAGCCCGCGTTGCTGTAGCGCGACGGCCGGATCGCTGTTGCGAAAACCGCGCCGGCGCTGCCGTGTCGACTTCATGCGTCCCACCCAGGATTCCCAGAGATTGTCGTACCGGCCGTCTGCTTCAAGACGAGTCATGGTCAATAGATGACCAAGAATAGTCCATCTTTTCGCCGTTTGGGTTCTGCCGCCGATAGCCGATAGTAATGGCCATGGATGAGCCAGTGCTCGTGCGTCGCGCCGCGTCTCGCCCCTATGGGGCGCGTTGCTTGTGAACAGGCTGCTGTTGCTGGCCTTGCTGTTGCTTCCGGCGGCTGCCGGCGCCACGGACTTGCTCGAGGCCTATCGCGACGCGCTGGGCTACGACGCCCAGTTCGCATCGGCCAAGGCCGCGCTCGAGGCCGGAAGAGAGCGACTGCCGCAGGGGCGGGCCGGCTTGCTGCCGGTGCTCGGCCTATCCGCCAACACGATCAAGAACGAGATCGACTACGAGGCGCGGCCCTCGACCGGCGTCATTCCGAGCCGGTTCAACAGCAACGGCTGGTCGGTGTCCTTGACCCAGCCCCTCTTCCGCTGGCAGAACTGGGCCACCTACAAGCAGTCGGAACTGGCCGTGGCCCAGGCCGAGGCGCAATTCGCCAGCGCCCGGCAAGACCTGCTCTTGCGTGCAACCCAGGGCTACTTCGATGTCCTCCTGGCGCAGGAAACCCTGGCCGCGGCGCAGGCACAGAAGAGCGCCATCGCCGAGCAACTCGTCGTCGTCCGGCACGGTTTGGAGATCGGCACCACCTCCCTCACCGACGCGCAGGAAGCGCAGGCCCGCTACGAGCTCGCCGGCGCACAGGAGATCGCCGCCGCCAACGACCTCAAGGTCAAGCGCCGCGCATTGAAGATGCTCACCGGCAGGGAAGCCGCGCAGCTCAAGACGCTGCGGCCGACCCTGGCGATCGGCCGGCCGCAGCCAGACGACGTCGAGTTGTGGGCGAACGCGGCCGAGCAGAGCAATTTCGCCGTGCAGGCAGCGCAGGCGAACTACGAGATCGCCGACCACGACGTGGGCAAGCAACGCGCCGGTCATCTGCCGACCTTGGATCTGGTGGCCACACGCGGCCGCGCCTCGCAACAGACACAAATCCTTGTGGGCGTCCTCTATCCCGGCAGCGACACCAACACCACCACCGTAGGCCTGCAACTGTCGCTACCCTTGCTCGCCGGGGGCTCTGTGAGTTCCCGCGACCGCGAGGCAGTGGCGCTGCGCGACAAGGCGCGGGCGGACCTCGACAACGCCAAGCGCCAGGCCGCGCTGCAGGCGCTGCAGGCCTATCTAGGCGTCACCTCGGGCCTGGCGCAGGTGCAGGCGCTGGAGCAAGGCCTCGTCTCCTCAAACTCGGCCTTGGCTTCGAACCGGCTCAACTACGAAGTCGGCATGCGCGCCAACATCGACGTCCTGAACGCCCAGCAGCAGGTCTATTCAACCCGACGCGACCTGGCCAGGGCCCGCCTCGACACCCTGATCGCGCAGGTGCGGCTGAAGGCTGCGGCGGGGTCTCTCTCGGATGAGGATGTCGTCGCGATCAACGCCTTGCTCGAATAGGGTCGCGGTGCTCGGAGCCCTGCCGTTCGAAACGCAGGCTCGCCCGCGACAGCGAATAGCAGATCAACCAGTAGATGGCGGCGATGAACAGGTAGCCTTCGAGGAAGAAGGGCCGCCAATCGGCATCGCCCGACAACGCCAGGGAAAGAGCGCCGGTCAGCTCGTAGAGGCTCACCACCGTCACCACCGAGGTCTCCTTGATGGTGGCGATGAAAGTGTTCATCAGGGCGGGCAGGACCAGGCGCAGCGCCTGCGGCAGGATGATCCAGCGCTGCGTCTGCCAGTAGCCCAGGCCCAGCGCGGCGGCGGCCAGACGCTGCGTCTCGGGCACCGCCTGCAAGCCGCCGCGCACCACTTCGGCGAGGTAGGCGGCGGCGAACAGGATCAGGCCGATCAGCACCCGCGCGAGCACCCCCGGGCTGGCTCCCTGCGGCAGCAGGAGAGGCAGCAGGAAGGAGGCGAGGAACAGCAGCGAGACTAGGGGTACGCCGCGCACCAGCTCGATGTAGCTGCTGCAGACGGCGCGCACGGCGGGCAGCTCCGAGCGCCGCCCCAAGGCCAGCAGTACGCCCAGGGGCAGGGCGCCGGCCATGCCCCCGAGCGACAGCAGCAGGGTCAGGGGCAGTCCGCCCCACCGTTCGGCGCCCACCGGGGAGAGGCCGAGAACGCCGCCGCCCATCAATATCAGGACCAGCACCGCAGCGACCGCCCAGGCCGCGGCCAGCCTGGCGCGCGGTCGCAGGCAGGTAAGCGCCAGCAGTGCGAGCATGAGCACGGTGGCCACGAGCGGCCGCCACATCTCTTCGTAGGGATAGCGGCCGAAGAGTATCTGTCCATGTTTCTCCGCGATCACGCCCCAGCAGGCACCCGCATGGTCCAGCGCGCGGCAGGCTTCGGCGTCCGGGCGGAATTGCGCCGAGAGCAGGGTCCAGGCCAGCAGATGGCTGAGCCCCCAGGCCAGCGCCGCCAGGATGAGCAGGGTGAGCAGGCCGTTGCCCCAGTCGGCGAACAGATTGCGGCGCAACCAGGCGAGCGCCGCCCCTGCCTCCGCTCGCTGGCGCGCTATCACCACGCCATGCGCCTCTCGGCCCAATGCATGAAGAGGGAGGTGGCCAAGGACAGGCAGAGGTAGACCAGCATGATCAGACTCACGCATTCGACGGCGCGGCCGGTCTGGTTGAGAGTGGTGTTGGCCACCGATACCAGGTCGGGATAGCCGACGGCGATGGCCAGCGAAGAGTTCTTGGTCAACGACAAAAACTGGTTGGCCGCCGGCGGCATGATGAGGCGCAGCGCCTGCGGCAGCGTGACGCTGACCAGGGCCTGAAAACGCGTCAGGCCCAGCGCGGCAGCCGCCTGCTTTTGCGCCAGGGGCACCGCGTTGAATCCGGCACGCACCGTTTCCGCGAAATAGGCGGCACTGTAGAACACCAGACCCAGCAGCACCGCCAGGAATTCCGGCGTCAGACTGCCGCCACCGCCGATGCCGAAGCCCTCTCGCCGTGGCAGATCGAGCAGCCAGCGACCACCCTCGACGATCGGAATGGGGAAGGCCAGGCCGCTCTTCGAGAGGAAGATCGCCGTGCCCGTGCGCCAGGCATCCTCCACGGGTGGCAGCAGATCGGTAAGGACGAAGTACCAGGCGAGCAGTTGCAGCAGCAGGGGGATGTTGCGGAAGGTCTCGACGTAAGCGCCGCAGAGGCTGCGCAGCAGGAAGTTGCGCGACAGGCGGCCCAGGCCCAGGACCGTGCCGATGAGCGCGGTCAGGAGCATGGCCGGCAGCGCCACGCGCAGGGTGTTCACCAGGCCGACCAGCAGGGCCTGCCAATAGGGCGCGCCGGCGGCGAAAGCGATCAGGCTGTCGCCGATGTCGAAGCCGGCAGCCTGGGCGAGAAAATCGAAGCCGCTCGGTATGCCCCGCAGGCGCAGGTTTTGCGCGGTGTTGTACGCCAGTGCGAGGACCACGGCGAGCAGCACGGCAACGGTCAACAACTGATAGACCAGGGCGCGCCGCTGCAGGCGCTTTGCGCTGGTGCCCGCCTGCAGGTCCGCCCCAAACGCGGGCTGCGCCCCCTTGGGCGGCAGCGAACGATGTGGGCGCGGCGGCGGTTTCACCCTCAGCGCAGCGGCGGCGCGTAGAGCAGACCGCCCTTGGACCATAAGCGGTTGGCGCCTCGCGCGAGCTTCATCGTCGAAGCCGAACCCAGGTTGCGCTCGTAGATCTCCCCGTAGTTGCCTACGGCCTTGATCGCCCGGTAGGCCCAGTCTCTATCCAGCTGCAGGGACTTGCCGATATCCTCGCTGACTCCGAGCAGGCGCAGGACCGCGGGATTGGCGCTGGCCTTCTGCGCGTCGGCGTTGGCCTGGGTGATTCCCAGTTCCTCCGCCTCGATCAGCGCGTATACCACCCACTTGACTATGGCGAACCACTCGTCGTCGCCGCGCCGCACCACCGGTCCCAGGGGCTCTTTGGATATCAGTTCGGGCAGGATCGCGTAGTCGCCCGGATTGCGCGCCTCCTTCTGCAGGATGGTGGCGAGGCTGGTGGCATCCGTGGTGTAGGCCTGGCAGCGGCCGCTGAAGAACGCTTTGATCGATGCCTCGAAACTCTCGAACACCACCGGCTTCAGCTTCAGATGCTGCGCCTTGGCGTAGTCGCTCAAATTCTTCTCGGTGGTGGTGCCGGACTGCACGCAGACCTCGGCGCCGGCAAGCTGCTTGGCGCCCGCGATCTTCGACTTCTTCGCCACCATGAAACCCTGGCCGTCGTAGAAGACGATGGCGGTGAAATGCAATCCGAGCGAGGCGTCGCGCGTCAGCGTCCAGCTGGTATTGCGCGACAGGAGGTCGATCTCGCCCGACTGCAGCGCGGCGAAGCGCTGTTGCGCATTGAGCGGCGTCCACCGGACCCGGCCGGGGTCGCCGACGACGGCGGCGGCGATCGCCTTGCAGATGTCGACGTCCAGCCCTAGCCAGCGCCCCTTGCTGTCGCTGGCGGAGAAACCGGCGAGACCCGTGCTGACGCCGCAGATCAGCTCCTTGCGCGCCTTGACCGCGTCCAGTGTCTTGCCCGCATGTGCCAATTGCGGCAGGAGCAGGGCGAGCAGCAGCGGAACCAGGCGCAGAGCGAACATCAGACCCGTCTCGGCATGCAAGATCGTTGCCTGCAACTCACGCACTCGCCGCATTGAGTCTTTGCATGGCCGCCGGATCGAGTTGCAGCCGCGTCGCCGCGATCAGTTCCGTCAATTGGGCCACGCTGGTGGCGCTGACGATCGGTGCGGTGACGCTGGGCCGCGCGATCAGCCAAGCCAGCGCGACGCTGGCCGGCGTGGCGCCCTGCTGCTTCGCCACCTCGTCGAGGGCGGCGAGAATGCGAAATCCTCGTTCATTCAAGTATCGCTTCATGTTCCCGCCGCGGACGCTCTTTGCCGTGTCCTTTTCCGAGCGGTATTTCCCGGTCAGAAAGCCGGCGGCGAGCGCGTAATAGGGAATCACACCCACCCCGTGCTTGGCGCACAACGGTTCAAGCGTGGCCTCGAAAGCGGATCGCTCGTAGAGGTTGTATTCGGGCTGCAGGCTCTCGTAGCGCGGATAACCCTGTTGGCGACTGACGTCCAGCGCTTGCTCCAGGCGGGGCGCGCTGTAGTTCGAGGCGCCGATGACGCGCACCTTGCCCTGGCGCACCAGCTGCGCATAGGCTTCCAGCGTTTCTTCCAGCTTCGTGTCGGCATCATCGATGTGCGACTGGTAGAGATCGATGTAGTCCGTCTGCAAACGCCGCAGCGAATCTTCTACCGACTGCAGGATATACGCCCTGCCCAGCCCCTTCTTGTCCGGCCCCATTTCCATCCCGACCTTGGTGGCGATGACGACCTGAGCGCGCTTGCCGGTTTGCTTCAGCCATTTGCCTATGATCGTTTCGGATTCGCCGCCGGAATTCCCCGGCGCCCAGCGTGAATAGGTATTCGCCGTGTCGATGAGGTTGAAGCCGGACGACACGAACTGGTCGAGCAAGGCAAACGAGGTCGATTCGTCGGCGGTCCAGCCGAACACGTTGCCGCCAAACGCCAGGGGGGCGACCTGGATTTGAGACAGGCCCAACTTGCGTTTCTTCATCTTGCCTTCGCTCCTGATCCGATTCGAAAATGCGCGCCCCAGGTCTCGGCTGTCGGACGCTCGACGCCCATCCGTCGCGTCGGCCAGCGGCGGTCCGTCATTCCTGGAAGCGCCGCATCGTCACGCCTTGAGCATCGCACCCAGCGCCGCGCAGCGAATCTCGGCGGTGATCTTCCACAGGTCCCAGGCCCGCTTCCCTTGCCCCTCGATGTTCTTCGCCGCCGTCCTGCCTTCTCCGGCAGTGAGGAAATTGACCGGGCCGAGGCGCAGCGCCTCGGACTGCATGCGCGCATTGATCTCGGTGTACACGGCGCGGTACACAACGGACATCAGCGAGCCAGCCACCGCGGTCGAACCGTGGCCGCGCATGAGGACCACGGATCTGTCGCCCAGCGTCTGCGCCAGCGATGCGCCGAGGCGACTGTCGGTGATCAGCAGGTCGCTGTCCTCGCCGGCGAAGTCGCGGATCTCGTAGATCGGCGTCGTGGTGCCGAGAAATCCCGCCATGTGGCACATCGCCCGCAGCGGTGCTGCCTTGACGGTGCTGAAGGGCACGACAGACGGCGAGTGGCTGTGCACCACCGCCATGACATCCGGCCGTACGCGGTAGACTTCGCCGTGGATGAAGCGCTCCAGATACGAGCTGCGGCCGGCGTCGTCGATCGGCGTGCCGTCCAGATGATACTCGATGATGTCGTCTGCGGTGACGAGCCCGGGCGCCATGTTGCGGGCCAGCAGAAATCGCTCCGGGTCCTTGTCGTGCCGCGCGCTGACATGGCCAAACGCATCCACTACGCCCTGGTCGTACAAGATGTGGTTGGCGCTCACCAGATCGGCGATCAACTGCGGCGCAACCCTTCC
>Ga0172380_10007638_pt1 | contig 12093 bp, 10 predicted proteins | sample Leawe162metaG_FD_119747 | JGI IMG/M metagenome (GOLD analysis project Ga0172380, IMG submission 119747) | Leachate microbial communities from a municipal landfill in Southern Ontario, Canada - Leachate well 162 metaG | ecosystem: Engineered > Solid waste > Landfill > Unclassified | place...
CCCGATCCCCAGTTGGTCGTCACGGTGACGACCGTCTTGATGGTGCCCGCGGAAGCCGTCGGGGTTGGCGTCGGTGACGCCGTCGTCGGGGTCGGTGTCGGTGACGCCGTCGTCGGGGTCGGTGTCGGTGACGCCGTGGTCGGGGTCGGTGTCGGTGATGCCGTCGTCGGGGTCGGTGTCGGTGACGCCGTGGTCGGTGACGGGCTCGCGGTGGTGGGGGTTGGCGACGGGCTCGCCGTCGGCGCCCCTGCGACTGAACACGGAACCGCAACACCACTCAACTCAGCGGTACACGTCGTCGGGGTTGGTGGGACGTAGCTGCGGTCAGTGAATCCGACCGTAACTCCGGCACCGCTGGCAAGTGAACCGTTCCATGCGACGTTCGACAACGTGAGCTGCCCATCTGCGTGGCTCGACGCGGCATTCCACGGCTCCACGTTGTTCGGCCACGGGACGTTCACCTTCCATGACGACGACGCTGCGCTGCTGGTGTTGGTGATCGTCGCGTCGTAGTTGCGCCCCGAACCCCACTCGTCGGTCTTTGTGAGCGCGATGGTGACTCCACCGTTGCCGGTCGGTGCGGTTGTCGTCGGGGTCGGCGACGCAGTGGTCGGCGTCGGAGAAGCGGTCGTCGGGGTTGGTGACGCGGTGGTCGGCGTTGGAGATGCCGATGTTGGCGATGCCGTCGCGGTCGGTGTTCCACTGCCACCGATCGTCACGTCGTTGCAGGCGTAGAACGCCTCAGGGCTATCGCTGCGCTGCCAGATCGTGTAGATGATCGAGTGGGTCGAGCGGGCCGGAAGTGCGGTGCGAATGACCTCGGCGGATGCAGGTGCGCTCGCACCGGAATCGTGCACGAACTCCAAGTCGCTCCACTTCAGCGGTGCCGCGTTCACATCGAACCCCGGCTTGGTGATGTAGACCTTGTAGTAGGCGGTGGCGTGAGGTGCGGTGTTGAGCCACTGCAGCGAATACTTGCCATCCGATCCCGGCTTCAGGTTCGTCACCGGCCATTTGTCGCTCGCCGTGTTGAAGGCGGCGTACTTGGACCGACCGGCGCTGCACAGTTGGCCATCAGGAATCCGTGACTGGTGAGCGCCAGCGGCATCGCCGATGTTGACTTCGTTCCAGTCGTAGAGGGCTTGGCTGTTCGATGCCCAGGCCTGCTTACACAGCTCGTTGTCCGGTGTCAGGAAACGGCATCCGTAGACCCGGGAGGGTGGGTCCTGGGTCGATCCGTGGGCAGAGGCGCTTGAGGCCACCACGACGGAACCGATGAGGGCGGTGAGCAGTGCAAGGACCGAAGTGACAGCTGCAGCTGCGACTCGGGTGGGCTTAGGACGCATGGTGGCCTTTCGAATGCCGAATCAGTTGGGTTCACCAACGAGTTTGCGTTACGTAGAGATTTGATGTCGGATGAGCGAAGGCCACACTGAAGTTTGTGGCGGAATTGGGCTAATAGTTGGTCCAAACAGGCTCATCCCAAAGGAGTAGGAGAGCGAAATGCGCAGGTTTGTCCGATCCGCATCTGGCGGTCGCATTTTGACAGCGTGTGCTGCGATTTCCATCCCGCTGGCCGTACTCACAGGGTGTAGTTCAGGAGCATCTGCGCCGACCCAGTCGATCACCAGCGGCGAGGTCCCTGCACCCGGTTCCCAACCCGGGATCCATGCCGTCGCCGACACCGACTACGAACAAATTGCGCTGGCCGTCGATACCCAGCAGGTCTCGCTGGCAGAACTCGCGGCCGAGCCCGCCCGCAACGCCAGCGGGCAGGTAAAGGCCATAGCCAAGTCCGCGGCCGAGACAGTCGGACCGGAGGCCAAAGTCCTGCGAGCCAAGCTTGTGAAGGACGGCAACGCCACGACGGCCGACCATCACAAACCTGCGGTGTCCGACGAGCAAATCGCGGCGCTAAAGAAGCTCTCCGGCGACCGCTTTGACAGCGCCTGGGCGCGCGCCATGTACAGCCTGAACCTCCAGGTAGTCGCTGCCGCAGTCATCGAGATGGACACCGGCGAAGACCAAACCACCCGCGCAATGGCCCGTTCGAAGATTGACTACGCATCGGCCCAAAACGGAGCACTGAAGCCGTTGACGGGCAAGCAGTAGGCAGGCCAAGGTCTGTCGAAACAGGCAACAGACTGAACATCGTCCTACGACTTATGGATGAGGCACGCGCCGTCCTACAAGTAGCTCGCGCCGTCGACGAGGTGCGATCCGAGGCTGAAGAACGTGAGCCCGATCGTGCCGTAAACCATCCACCGGGTTTCGATCTTCGTCAGCGCGGTTGCGGCCAGCAACGGCAGCGCCCACAGCAGGTACCACGGCTGCACAGCCGGACCAAAGACCACAAGCGCAAGGAACGCGAGCCCCGCGGCGCGAACGGGATTGCGTGTGCCGGGGCGCAGACATAAGTAGGCGATGAAGGCCAACGCCGCGACTGTGGCAAACACCCGGAAGACATCAATGAGCGTGTCAGTGGTGTGCAGGCCAAAGAAGTCGATGACTCCCCCGACTGCCATACCGACTGCGGTTGGCGGCGAAAGCCACGTACGGACCGAGGCGGGCGTGGCGACGGCATCTAGCCATCCGAACCCCGTGCCCGACACGAACGCCAAACCAACCATCACCGTCACCGCAATGGCTGCCGACTCGAACCATCGGCGCACGACGAGCTTCATCGGTGCACCTTGGCCAGCCCACAGCAAACCGGCGAACGGGAGCGCGACTAGTCCGATCGGTTTCACGGCCACTGCGAGGGTAATCAGCAGCACCCCCCAGTACGGGTGCTTACGAACCACGAGCGCGAATCCAGCGGCGATTAGCCCAATCATCAAGGCGTCATTGTGAGCACCGGAAATGAAGTGCATAACGACCAGCGGGTTGAGGACACCGAGCCACAACGCCCGCGCTGGATTGACTCCGTACGCCGTTGCCAGCACCGGCACGGCCCACGCCAAAACAACGACACCGACAATCGCGAGGACCCGGAACATCAGTGCCATCGAGAAGGCACTCGGGCCCGCAATGTCGGAGAACAACCGACCGAAGAGCAGGAAGACTTGTCCATAGGGACTCGTCGCGTCGGCCCACAACGGATCGACCCCGTCGTTGACCCAGCCGGGCATGACGGAAGGCCCGCTCACGTACGGGTTGATGCCTGCCGCCATGAGCTTGCCCTGGGCGACGTAGGAGTACACGTCTCGGCTAAACAGCGGCGGTGTGATGAGTAGCGGCAGCGACCAGACTCCGAGGGTGAACCACAAACGGCGGATGTCAGAAGTACCCGATCGGGTGATGTCGTTACCAAGCTGCAACCACGCCAAAAGCAAGATAACGACGCCGACAATGAGCGAACAGGCAGCTGCGATGACGCCAAATGTGGTGCTCTGCAGGACATCGATGACAGGCGGTGCGGGTAGGGATCCCTGAACCGGCATCCAGCCGACGCCGATGGCGCCAGCCCCAATTAGCGCGGTTCCGACGAGTCCAGGGAGCACACTGCGGGCGAAAAAGGCGGGCAGCGATTCGTTGAACGTGGGGGGCGAAATACGAGTCGCGGGCAGTTGACCCAGCGACTCCGTAGACACCACAAGAGGTTAGCAGCGCAAACCCCCGAAAAACCGGGATTGTGAGCTACCCGGCGATCACCAGATTCGGCGTTTAGAACGCACATTTGCAGGACCTGGGTGGGCCAGCGTCGGAATCTGACGCCTCCCTGGCCGCATCCCTACGATGCCGAAGCTGAAGGGCTCGCTTGACCCGTGACCGAGCAAATCGCCTGGTCTTGAACCGCAATGAGGTTCTCGTAGTTCGTCGGCGCGTTCTTCGGGCTGATCTGGCTGTTTACCGTCACGACGACGCTCTTGCTGCCGTCTTGCGTAGCGCCGAAGAACTGCGTGTAGCCGGGCATATTGCCGGTGTGGCCAAACACGGTTCCACAGGCTGTCTCGTACCGGTAAATCGCCAAACCGCTGGAGTTGGTGCCTGGCCCGGGTGGGCCTCCACCCCCAGGTACGAAGGCGTTGGAATCTGTGAGCACGTTCGCGTTGAATAGATCGCCAGCGAGGTAGCCACGGATGAAGGTGTTCATGTCATCAGCGGTCGAGATCATTCCGCCCGACGCCCAGGCAAGACCCGGGTTGATGAGCATGGAGACGTCCTCGGGGGGTTCGGTTGCTGCTCCCGTTGCGGCCGGCGGCTCAACCGCGTAGCCGTGGATGTAGCCCTCTGGCAGGTCGGAGTTACTTGGCAGGTTCGTGTTCGCAAGCGCCATCGGCTGCGCGACGACCTCTTGCAAGATCTCGGCGTACGGTTTGCCGAGGATCTGCTCGGCAATGAGTCCTGCCACGATGTTGTCGGTGTCCGAGTATTCGTACTTGCTACCCGGCGCGAAGTTCAACGGCTGCTTCGCGACATAGTCGACGAGCTGCTGAGGTGTCCGCTGCATTTGCGGATCAGCGATGAACTGCTTGAGGAACTTGGGGTCCTTGATGTAGTCAGGGATGCCGCTGCTGTGTTGCAGGATCTGCGAAACCGTCGCCGCACCCCATGCGCTTGGCACGGTCGGGAGCAGGGTCGAGATCGCTGCATCAAGCGAGAGCTTGCCCTCGGAGGCGAGGTCCAACAGGATCGCGCCGCTGTAGACCTTCGAGATGCTGGCGATTCGAGACGTCGCCGATCCCGTCATCGCAGCACCCGTTGTGACATCCGCCTTGCCGTCGACGAGTTCGTAGCGGTTGTTGCCGTCCTGCACGATCACCGCAACGCCAGGTGGGCCACCTGCACCAACCAGGGTGCTCATAGCTGTCTTCAACTCTTGTTCGCCCGTCAGCGGCGGCTGACTTGAGTCGGAGCTCGCTGAACTGCCGCAGGCAGCCAGTACCAGAGCAACAGCGGAAGCCGTAGCTGCGACCAGAACGACGCGGGGTGCGCGCATGGCGATCTTCATTTGCAACCTCAATCTGACAATGGGTAGTCGCGTCACCCTACGACGGCGGGCTTCCTCACCTGATCACCCATCGGGTCCGGTGCGCCTTGACGGCTCGCCCTAGGGCCTACGCTGATGCGCGTTCGCGCGCGATCTCGTCCGCAATGAGCGTGCGCACGTGCGTCGACAGGTCCTCGGTGGTCATCGACTCAACGACTGACACCGGGACCTCTGGTAGGACCGTGACGGAGATTGGGTGCTTGCCCTGCAGCACAAACCCACGCGCAGGAAGCGCATCCGAGGTCCCTTGAATCACGATCGGGATGATCGCGGTGTCGGTGTCGCGCGCCATATCAAACGCGCCGCGTTTGAAGTCGCGCATCTCACCCGTCTTGGAACGGGTGCCCTCGGGGAAGATCATGATGGAGGAGCCGGATCGCAGGGTTTCCTCCGACATCTTCATCATCTCGGCGATGCTGGCTTTGTCACCGCGCTTGAGCGGGATGTACTTGTTGAGGCTCATGTTCCAGCCAATGCCGGGCACCTTGAAGATCTCAGCTTTCGATACCCACTTGAAGTCTTTGAACAAGCGAAACATCACCAAAATGTCCAGCAGTGACAGATGGTTCGCGACGAGTACGTAGGTGCGACCAGAGACGATGTTCTCGCGCCCGGTGATCGTGACCGGCCACGCCGGGTTCGTCCAGGTGTAGAGCGAGGCCCAGAAACATGTGAATCGGTGAAGGATCACGCGGCGCTTGTCGAACGGCGCGGTTACTGCCCAAATGATGAACGCACAAAGTGTGAGCGGCAGTGAACTAATCACCACAAAGAGCCAGAAGACAACTGAGCCAATTTGTCGCATCACACGAGGTTACGTCACCGTAGGGTGCCGCGGGTCAAACCCCCGCATCCTGGCAGCGCGTGATGAGCGAACTAGTTCGACATCTCCAGCGGGGTTCCCATCGCGGCCTGGGCCTCGGCGGCCTTCGCCGGGCCGCGCAACACGCGCGCGACGATCGTTGCCAGGGCAGCTCCGGCCAACGGGCCGATGATGTAGACCCACCACGTCGAGAGGTCGCCGCGAGCGAGGTCGGGGCCGAACGCGCGAGCGGGATTCATCGCAGCACCGTCATACGGGCCACCCATTGTGCCCAGCGCCATGATGTAGGCACCCACCGCAAAGGGAACGAACATGCCGTTGAGCTTGGGGCCGTTCGCCATCGAGAGCACCATCAGCACCATGCCGAATGTCAAGATTGCCTCGAACCCGACGGCCTGCCAGGCCAGCCCGGGTTGCGGTTGAGTCGCGGCAAGGTTGCCTTCGATCCCGAAGAACGCGCGAGCTGTGAACGCTCCGCAAGCCGCGGCTATCAGCTGCACCACGATGTAGATGCCCGCCATCACCGCGCCCATGTCGCGGCGCAGCGCGAACGCGAACGTCATTGCGGGGTTGAAGTGCGCGCTGATATCGCCAAGGAAGTTGACGGCGGCAACTAGCCACAAAGCCGAGATCGCGGACAGTACGAACGCCGTTTGCCACACGGCAACCTCGCCGCCGGCGTAGAGCGCGAGGATCGCCGCACCCGACGACAATACGAAGACCAGACCAAACGTGCCGATGAACTCCGACAGTAGGCGGCGCATCCGGTGGTCCGGATTCTTCCAGTCAGCACTGAATCGGTTGCCGACCTGAGCCGCTAGGGCCTGCTCCCCGCGCAATACTGGTTGCGCACCAGACGGTTCGCTCATTTAGAGGTCCGCGGACCCAGGGTGCGTCATGTTGATCGGAACGACGATCTTGTCGAACATCTCCTCGGTGACGCCGTTGGCGAGCGCGGCCTCTTTGAGCGTGAGGTCCTTGTCAATTGCGTAGTGCGAGATGGCGGATGCCTTGTCGTAGCCGATGACGGGCGACAGCGCGGTGACCATCATGACGGAGCGATCAATGTTGTCCTTGATCTTCGCTTCGTTCAGCTGTGCACCCTCGATCATGAACTCACGGAAGTGGTCGCACATGTCAGCCATGATCAACGCGGAGTGCAGGTAGTTGCTGATGATGATCGGGCGGAAGGCGTTGAGCTCGAAGTTGCCCTCCGCACCTCCCATCTGCACTGCGACGTCGGAACCCATGATCTCGATGCAGACCATGAGCATTGCCTCGGCCTGAGTCGGATTGACCTTGCCCGGCATGATCGACGAGCCTGGTTCGTTCGCAGGCAAGATCAGTTCTTGCAAGCCCGTTCGCGGACCGGACCCGAGCCAGCGCAGGTCGTTGGCAATCTTGTAGAGGGTGACCGCGGCCGTCTTGAGGGCAGCATGAGCGCGAACCATCCGGTCAAGCGTTCCCTGGGCGGTGAACTTGTTCTCGGCTGTCTTGATCTTGAAGCCGGTGAGCTTGGTCAGTTCGGCAGCAACTTCTTCGCCGAACCCGACCGGTGAGTTGAGGCCCGTTCCCACGGCAGTGCCACCCATCGCGACCTGCAGCATGCCCTCGGTCGCGTGCTCGACGTTGGCGATTGCGTCGTCGAGCGCTCCAACGTAGCCGGACCATTCCTGACCGACAGTGAGCGGCGTCGCATCCTCGAGGTGAGTCCGACCGATCTTCACGATCTTGTCCCATTCGCGGGACTTCTTCTCGATCGCGTCGCGCAGCCGACGAAGCGACGGAATCGTCTGCTCGGTGGCCATCTTGTACGCGGCGATGTGCATCGCGGTGGGGAAGGTGTCGTTGGAGGACTGCCCCATGTTGACGTGGTCGTTCGGGTGGATCGGCTCTTGGGCACCGAGCACTCCGCCGACCAGCTGGATGCAGCGGTTCGAGATCACCTCATTGACGTTCATGTTCGACTGTGTGCCCGAACCCGTCTGCCAGACGTACAGGGGGAACTCGGCATCAAGCTGACCGCTGGTGACCTCGCGGCAGACCTGCTGGATGAGTTCGCCCTTCCAGGCAGGGAGGCGCCCGGCCTCGGTATTCACGATCGCGGCAGCCTGCTTCACGTATCCGTACGCGTGGTAGACCTCCTTTGGCATCCGGTCGTGACCGATGTCGAAGTGGTGCAGCGAGCGCTCCGTTTGGGCTCCCCAGTAGTGGTCAGCCGGGACCATCACGTCACCCAGACTGTCGAATTCCTTGCGCTCTCCGGTGGCGTCGATGCCGATCGGAAGGTCGAGGATTTCGGGCGCAGATTCACTGGCGGCAGGGGTGTTTTCAGGCATGTTCGCAACAGTGACGACTACGTCTCATCATCGCAAGTCGGAGAATCAGTTTGGTTCGGTGTACCGGTTTCGCGGCAGCGGCGAAACCTGGCGGGCCGTGCCGAACCTGGGAGATCCGTGCTAGCGCGCGTTTGCGATGGTTGCGAGCAAGTTGTTGCGACGCTGCGCCACGATCGTCGCTGACTCGGCGATCAGCGCGTCTTGCCCGGGTGCATACCCCTGCGTCCGCATCCGCACATCGGCGTCGAGCGCTTGGCGAAGACCGTCGACCGCATACGCAACCGCTCGCGGCGCCTGGGCCCGCTTTTCGCTTGGCGCGACGCTCGATAGCTCATAGAGCTGCTGCGACAACGTGGCAACGCGGGGTGCGCCATCGGTCCAGGTTCGAACGATCTGGGCGGTACCCATCGTCCGGTCTGCGACCGCCAGGGTCAGCGAGTCGGCGAACCAGCGGGCATCCGCGACCCGCAATCCGAACGACCGCTCCCATTGCGAACGCTTCCGACCACTGTTGCTCATCGCAACGAGCAAGATGATCAAAACGACCACTGCCAGCAGAGCTGCAACCCAGACCCAAAGCGGTAAGCCCATGTACGAACTCGGGATCGCCACCGAACTCGATGATGGCGCCGGTGTTGCAGTGGGAAACGGGTCCGGCAGCGGGATGGTCGGCGTGGGGAGAGGATCGAGCGTCGGCTCGGGCGAATCAGAAATGGCAGCAATCACCCCACTATCAAACCCGACTACGGACCGAGGTTCCTGTTTAGCAGCAGAGCTAGTCCCGAAGGCAGGGACTCTTGGCTTGCTCGACCTTGGCTATCAGCACGTGCGGAGCCCTGGGACTTCCGCCTGGTCACGTGATCACCTACTTGCTGGAGCCACGGTCTCGTTCGGGTGACACGGCGCCCGAGTTTCGCTAGCTTCGCAAAATCACATTGACGATGATTGGAACATCCACGTGGAACAGGTCAGCCTCACGTACACCCCAGTAGACGAGATCGCCGGAATCGTCGACAAGGTGCGAAAGACCTTCCGGTCCGACGTCACCAAGTCCGAGGCGTGGCGCAAACAACAGCTCGACGCACTCGAACAGATGCTGCTCAACGAACAAGAAGCGTTTCTGCATGCGTTGGAAGTTGACGTTCGCAAGCCTCGACAAGAGTCCTATGCCTCAGAAATCGCCATCGCGCTTGAAGACATTCGCATCGCCCGCGACAACCTCCACAAGTGGATGTCGCCGGAGTCTGTGAAGATGCCGATGCTTGCCGGGGTTGGCGCATCGACGAAGGTGATCCACGAACCGCTCGGCGTTGCCCTGATCATTGGCGCCTGGAATTACCCCGTAATGCTGACAATCGGTCCACTCGTCGGCGCGATCGCTGCCGGCTGCACTGCTGTCTTGAAGCCGAGCGAGTTGACGCCTGCAACCTCCCTGGCGATGGAGAAGGCCGTGGCGAAGTACCTCGACCCCGCCGCGTACACGGTTGTGCAAGGTGGAATCCCGGAGACGACGGCAGTGCTAGAGCAGCGGTTCGATCAGATCTTCTTCACCGGCAGTCCCGCGGTGGGCAAGATCGTGATGGCTGCCGCAGCGAAGAACCTGACACCGGTGGTACTCGAACTCGGCGGTAAGAGCCCGGCGATTGTGTGCGAGGACGCGAAGCTTGAATCAGCCGTTCGTCGGATCGCGTGGGGCAAGTTCTACAACGCAGGTCAAACCTGTATCGGCGTGGACTACGTGCTGGTGCACGAGTCGAAGTATGAGGAGTTCTTGACCAAGACCTACGAGACGATCGAGAAGATGTACGGCGCCGATCCACAGGCCAGCAAGGACTTCCCGCGCATCGTTGACGAACGCAACGTCGCGCGGATCGAGGCACTGTTCGCTGGAGAATCGGTGGTGTTCGGTGGTGAGGTCGACCTCGCCGACCGCTACATTTCGCCAACGGTTGTGCGTAACCCTGCATGGGATTCTCCGATCATGAATGAAGAGATCTTCGGGCCGGTCATGCCAGTGATTCCGTTTAACGATCTCGACGCAGAACTCGATCGGATCATCGATGGCGAGAAGCCATTGGCGACCTACATCTTCACCGAGAACCACAAGACGGCCGATCACATCCTGGGACGAGTCAGCTCCGGTGGCGCTTGCGTCAACGACACATTGACCCACGTCTCCGTTGGCCGTGCGCCGTTTGGTGGCGTCGGACACTCAGGCATCGGGCGGTACCACGGGCATGACAGCTACCTGTCGTTCACGCACCGCCGCACTGTGCTGACCCGAACGACGGCATTCGAGCCGTCGTTTCTGTACCCGCCGTACAACGCCACGAAGGACCGCATCGTCAAAGCGATCGTGTAGAGCGAACCGCGGGTGGTGGTGGTCCGCCGGCCGCTCGATGGAACCTACGATCACTCGGACGTTCTCGTTGACATAGGCACCTCTATGAAGGAGATCTGTCAGTACTTCTGAAGGGAGCCCTAGGTGCGTCGCATTGTCAGCGATTGGCGGCCGCCTGAACATGGTCATTCCGGCGAACTTGCGCGGATGTTGCCGGATGGATTCGCCGCATACGCGCGAATCTTGCATCCGTTTTGGTCTCCCGATGGCAAACAGAGTGTCTCGTGGGGTCAGGTCGCGCAGTGGTCTGGTCGGCGGGTCCACCGGCTAGCTCAGGTGCCGGCAATTTTGAGACCAACCGCCAACACCTGCGGAGCTCGACCGACCGATGATGACGAGCCCCTGGGCGGGCTGTCGGAAGAGCAATTCGAACGTCTGCTGCCACACCTGACCCCGGCGACAAATACCGCGGACTCTTGCAACTTTGGGGTGTGGGATGGCTACGGCGAGTTTCACGAAGGCGCCATCCAAGAACTCACGCTCACTAGTGACAAGGCAGCCAAGATACCGGGCTTCATTAAGTCACTCGCACAAACCGCCGCCGCTGGGTTGTTCAAACCTCAAGGAGGGACCCGCGTCGCCGCGATGCCTCCCGTTACGTTGCTGCCCGAGAAGTTCACCATCCCAGATCGCGAGTTCTACATGTTCAACGCACCGCTTGCGATCGCGCCGACGTTCACGCAGCACGTACTCGGCGTCAACGACCGCCCCCTTGAAAGAACTGAGGCTCCCAACATTTGGTGGCCCGATGACGAAGCCTGGCTCATCTCCACCGATATCGATCTTGCCTCGACCTACATCGGCGGCAGCGCCGAACTCATCGAGGCGATCCTCACAGACCCTGGCCTGGAGGCATTCCCCGCGCACCTCTCCGACAGCGTGACGTGGGATTCAGACACGGTGAATCAGTAGGGCGCGGGCACCCCAAAGAACGACGATCACCTGGGCGCGCCGTGCGGTTAGAGGAAGTGCGCACGCTGACCATCCCGCGCCGCGCGACGCGTTGGTCAAAGAGCACAGGTGTCGAGCACATGCTCTCAAGCATCTCCTCGGCATCCGACTCGACCTCAGTCGATGACTGATTGTCTGGCAGTACCGTCGTGCCGCTTTCGCCATTCGGCGATCCCATGTAAGGAGCGGGACGTCAAGGTGCTGGGCGAGGGCGACATAGGGGGCGTCATGCATAGTCAAGTAGGCGCGCATTCCCCAGATCGAGTCGTTGAGCGCGAGCGTTGCGACTCGTTCGATTTCGAAGGCCTGGAGAAACGAAGCGGCTTCAGTTGCGGCCATCCGCGATGTCCGCAAGCACCGTCTCTCGTTCGACGCGGAACTTGGGCATCGCATTCAAGGCAGCCAACTTTTGTGATCGCCGTGCGAACGCCGTCAACTCTTGGCGTGCGAGAGCCTGAACAGACGTGTTCTGCTCCTTGGCGACGGCTTCCAATCTGGCAGCAACATCGTCGGGAACGTCGTGAACATAGATGGTTGCCACAGTCGAGATGCTCGCATTTGCTAGCAGACACCACTAGATCCAAGC
>Ga0172380_10007639_pt1 | contig 12089 bp, 22 predicted proteins | sample Leawe162metaG_FD_119747 | JGI IMG/M metagenome (GOLD analysis project Ga0172380, IMG submission 119747) | Leachate microbial communities from a municipal landfill in Southern Ontario, Canada - Leachate well 162 metaG | ecosystem: Engineered > Solid waste > Landfill > Unclassified | place...
ATTTCGGTGCTTGGGTAGAAATCCGGCCGCAGTTCGTGTCTGGATATGCCAGTGATGCGCTCCACATCGAGCACGCGACCAACCGGCACGCGAGACCATTGCGAAACCGCACCCTTGCTGATCGACAGCTTCTTGGCCAGCGCAACAACACCGCCTCCCGCCTGGATTACTTTTTCGATTGATATTTCCATGCCGCAAAGTTTAATACGGCTAAACCTGAAGTGTCAAGCGACACTAAACCCACGCCATGGAGCGCCCATGTATATTCAAAAAATGAGTACCGGCAAGCGACTTCGAGAGCTAAGAGAGACCAATCGTCTAAACCAAGAGACAATTGGGGAATACTGCGGCGTATCGAAAGGCATGGTTTCTCAATGGGAGAACGACATCGTCGTGCCGCCCGTAGAGAGAATGATGCTGCTAAGGAAGAAAATATATTTCCAGCTGGACTGGCTGTACTGTGAGGATGGAGAGTTTAGGCCCGACATAGATGCGTTGCGACAGGTTGCACAGTCGTTACCGATCTATGCTGTGGCCAAGCTCACCAAGGAGGGGCTTTCGTATGCTGAACTCATCAAAGCAGCTGAAGAAAGCAAAGATGGAAATGGCACAAAGTAACGTGCTCCACCTGCAGATACAGACATCCTTTGACTTCTCAAAAGGGACAGTAAATGAAAAAAACTCTGCTTCTCACAGCCCTATTCGCCGCACTATCCATATCGACAAAGGCCAGCGCAGGATATAGCAGCGCACACAACGCCGTCGTCTCATACTTCATCAGCAGCGAAGAGCCATCCGTAAAGGATGCCATGTGGTCAACAGCAACCACCCTCAAACTCGGCATGCTAGACAATGGCAGAAACCGCGATGGCTTTGCAGAATACGCATGCCAAGTCCTGCACGAGCGCGGATTCAAAGGCAAAAAGATAACCGTCCACATCATCGACATCATAAAGCTGACACGAAAAAACAAATGGGAAAAGCTGGGAGAAACGCACTGCGAATAACGTACCAAAACGGAGATACAAATGGCACTTGTAAACTGCGAAGAATGCAATAAAGACATTAGCGACAAAGCCGCCACCTGCCCACACTGTGGCGCACCGACTGGCAACGCGCCAGAACAAACACATGCCGCCGACCCCAATGCCTGCATCAAATGCGGCACGCATTACATCGTCGAGAAAAAGCCAAACTCGTTCAGCATCGTCTCGCTGCTGACGATCCCGATGTTCCTTGTTGGGCTTGGCCTCTTCCTGGTCAACTGGCTGGCCGCGCTAATCGTGATCGGGCTGGCCTTCATGATCGACCACTTCGGCCGCAGCAAGAAGAACGTGCTGATCTGCCCGAAGTGCCAGCACAGCCCGTCATGAACGGAATCGTCAGGGCCGCCAACCATCGCCGCCAGCGTTACGCCATCCAGACGGACGATGGATTTACCGTTGCTGACCTGATCGACGGCGAACTGAACATTAACGACGAAGTGTCTGGAACGCTGGATGACCACGGTGAAACGATGCTGCGCAACCTCACCACTGGCGACTTGGTTGAGGTGCGCATTGATGCCTATTACGCCAGCCGCGAATCAGCAGCGCAATTCCTCGCGCAGTAACGCACCTTCCAGATTGTAGTAGCGCCACCCGAGCATCCGATAGGTGCGCGGGATCGGCGTGAGCTGCTTGTGACTATCCGCCCCTTCAAGCAAGCGCATCTGCGCCGCCGCTACCAATGCCCGAGAAAATGTTGTTTCTTCCACCTGCCTGATCTCGCCATCCAGGAACTCGATCTCGATAATCTGCTTAGCAATCTCTTCACTCATCTCACACCTCCAAATTGAACCGCAGGAAGCCCCTGCGGTTTTTATTGTGCCACAAGTTTAGTGCTGCTTGACATTTACAGTTTAGCCATTCTATACTTTCTCCGACTCGCACCCAGCGAGTCAGGAACGGAGGCAACGATGGCGACCATCACCGCACCACGCACACCGCAAGACCCGCCCACGGCAGACGAGCTGTGGCTGGCCTATCGCAAGGCGCAGTTGCACAAGATCGGATACACGCTGCTGCGCGCGCTGAGCGACCCGCTGCTGAGCCACCAGCTCACCGTGCAGGCTATCGCGCAGCGCAAGCACCAAACACCGTGCACACGTCTGCACGCCCAGCAATTAACAGAACGGGAGACAGCATGAACGACGCCATCAACCACACACCGCCAGTCAACGGCAAATCCTCTGCCGTCTGCTGCTGTTGCGGTGGGCGCAGCAGACCGGCGAAGGTAGACCGCGACGGCGAACCTGATCTGATTTACATGGCGAACGGCTGGTCTGAAGCGCCATTCCCGCACGACTTCACACACCCTGACGGAAGCATCGGCTCGATGTTCACCTGCCCTGCATGCAACAAGCAGCTGCGCGCCGGCGTAGAGCTGACCATGCGCAACGGATTCAAACAACGGAGGGCAGCATGACCGCCACCCACAACACCCATAGCCACATCGATAACCTACGCGCGCTCAATTTTAGCTACGCCGTGCAGATCGCCGACATCACCTCTGCGCTGGACTACATGAAGAATGCAGCCGACCCAGTCAAGGCGAAGACCGCACAGACCTATCTGGACGCCCTGCACGACATCGCCCACCGCCTCGCTGGCGACCGTGCGCACAAACTCTATGCACCCGAAGACGAAGCCACCGACCTGCAGATCGCCCTCTCCGCCGGATCGTGCTGCTGCGGCGGAGAAGTGAACGCGTGGCCGGGCTGGGCGGCTGTTGAGGGAGCGATGGCATGACCACCCTCCTCCCATTCGAAGTCACCCTCATCAGCGCCGACCTACACAAGACGCATACCGTCATCGCCGCCAACCCATCGCAAGCGATCCGCATTGCGATGAACATCCTGCCGGCTGCCAGTGGCCCCTGCGCCATCACATGCAAGCCGGGCTGCGCGCTCACAGAAGCGGAGGCCGCATGAACGCCGCCCTGCTACTCCCCCGCCGCAAGCGACACCGCCAAAGCTGGCTGGCCAAGCTGCGCAAGCGCATCGCCGACTTTGCCTTTTACCGCAGCCTCGGGCAGGGCATCCGCGAGAGCTGGCAGAAGGCCGAGCGCACCATCGAATGAAACGCCTCGCCGCCCTGCTCCTGATGTTGATGCCCCTCACTGCACAAGAATCAGAACAGCGGCTGGAGTGGTGGGAACCGGGCGTTTTTGGCAGCTGCACCAGGACGGACATCATCGAGCTGGGCGGGTGCGGGAGATTGGAAGTAAGAAGGAAACCAAAGTGGCAGTGAATATCAACCAAAGGAGACAAGCATGAACGCAATCACACAAAACACCCTGCCCGCTATTGGCACCCCAATGCCGGGCGGATTTTTCGCCGGCACTATCCTGCTCAACGGTCAGCGCCGCGCCGTCATCGTATCGCCCAAAAAGCTCGGAGATATGGAAGGTGTCTGGCACGAAGACAAACCCGACGTGCCCGGCGCAAAGTCCTACAACGACGGCGCAGCCAACACTCAGGCGATGGCCGATGCGGGCAGCGAGATGGCAAAGCAAGTACAGACGCTGGAGATCGACGGCCTGAAGGACTTCTACATCCCCTCGCAGGACGAACTGGAGATGTGCTACCGCGCCTTCAAGCCCACCACCGAGCAGAACTGGTGCTATGCCCGCTCCGGCATCAACCTGAGCGCCGCGCCGGCTACCTATCCCTACACGCCAGAATTCCCTGTGCAGACCACACTGGAAGCCTTCAAAGCTGGCGGCGAAGAAGCATTCGAAGAGGCTGCCTACTGGTCCAGCACGCAGCACGCGGGCAACTCATACAACGCCTGGTATCAGTATTTCAACGACGGCGATCAGTTCAACAGCAGCAAGAGCTCTGAGCTCCGCGTGCGCGCCGTCCGCAGTCAGCCTATTTAACCATTCAGTCATTCATCCATTAGGAGATCACGATGTCCGAAACGACAACGCTCAACATCGGCGGCGCAGAACTCACCGTCGAAACGTCTGCACTCTTCCGCGCGTGGTTCGAGCGACACCTCGGCCAGCCCAGCAAACAATCATTCGCCATCCCAGCGGCAAGGCATGGCGAGCGCTACCTCGGCAGCATCATCGAGCCGAGCGGCCGCGTGCGCCACAGCTTCCTGCTGCCAGGCGATGAAGAGAAGGACTGGAATGACGGTATGGCATGGGCAAAAGACCGTGGCGGCGATCTGCTAGACCGCATCGAGCAAGCCATGGCTCTTGCCCACATGCCGGAGGAATTCAAGAAAGAAGCCTACTGGAGCAATACGCAGCACGCGGGCATCTCGTACAACGCCTGGTATCAGTATTTCGACTACGGCAATCAGTACAACAACAACAAGAGCTCTGAGCTCCGCGTGCGCGCCGTCCGCAGAGAATTCAGTGATTCAGTCATTTAACTATTAGGTTTATTCAGCATGGCGCTTTCCTCAGATCTGAGCATCCACAAAACAGCATACGACCTGTTCGATGTTGTGATGGGTCTCGTCAAGCAGATGCCGCGAGAATTCAAGATCCCGATGGGTAGCAAACTTCGGGACGAATGTCTCGCGATCATCGTGCTGATCTTTCGAGCCAACACGGCCAGCGACAAAGAGCCGCGCCTGCTCTCGCTGATCGAACGACTCCAAGTGATCGAACTGATGCTGCGTTTCAGCAGGGACAAGCGGCTGATCGCCACCTCGCACTACGCGAACGCGATCAAGCTCACCAACAGCATCGGCAAGCAAGCAAACGGATGGCGCAATTGGGCAAACTCGCCTGCTTCTTCAAGGTCAAGGCCATGAAGACCGTGCGAAAAGTTGATCTGGTCGCACCGCTGGCCAAACGGACTGGAAATCCGGCCACCGACATGCACACCGCAGATACCGACGGGTTAGCAGCCCGTGCCGCGTCTGGTGCAGCTACCCCGCTGAGTGATCGGCAGGGCGGCGTAGATAGTGCGAATATACGCAGCACGCGGGCAACTCAAACAACGCCTGGTATCAGAATTTCAAAAACGGCAATCAGAACAACAACAACAAGAGCTCTGAGCTCCGCGTGCGCGCCGTCCGCAGATGAACAACCATCCGGCCATGCTGATTTTTCTTTCGAGGAATTGGTGCAAGCCTACCTCGACTGCCGCCGCAACAAACGCAACACAGCCTCCGCGCTGGCCTTCGAGGCGGGGCTTGAGACCAACCTATGCCAACTGGACGAAGACCTGCGCAGCGGCACGTACAAGCCCGGCAAGAGCATCTGCTTCGTCATCACCAGACCCAAGCCGCGCGAAGTATGGGCCGCAGAGTTCCCCGACCGCATCGTGCATCACCTGCTCTACAACCGCATCTCGCCGAGATTCTATGCCGGGTTCATCGCCGACAGCTGCGCCTGCATCCCAGGGCGCGGAACGCTCTATGGCGCTAAGCGGTTGGAATCGAAGATTCGCAGCATCACCCAGAACTGGAGCCGCCCAGCCCACTACCTCAAGCTGGACCTCGCCAACTTCTTCGTCAGCATCGATAAGCACGTCGTGCGCGCGCTGCTGGCCAAGCGCGTGGGCGGCTGGTGGCTGCAGCTGGCCGAGCAAGTGCTGTTCCACGACCCGCGCCAAGACTTCGAACTGCGCGGCGATGCGGATCTGCTCGCCCGCGTGCCGGCGCACAAACGCCTCACCAGCCAGCCCGCGCACCTCGGCCTGCCCATCGGCAACCTAAGCAGCCAGTTCTTCGCCAACGTCCTGCTGGACGCACTGGACCAGCACATCAAGCACCACCTGTGCTGCTGCCACTATGTGCGCTACGTCGACGACATGGTGCTGCTGCACAAATCCCCGCAATGGCTCAACGCCGCCCATGCCGACATCGATGCATGGCTGCCGCAACACCTCGGCCTGCAACTCAACCCAACGAAGACCATCCTGCAGCCGATCGCGCGCGGCGTGGACTTCGTTGGCCAAGTGATCAAGCCATGGCACAGAACAACCCGCCGGCGCACCTTCAACGAAGCCATCAGCCGCACCAAGCAGATCCCGGCCGGCGAACTTTTCGAGACCGCCAACAGCTACTTCGGCCTGCTGCGCCAAGCCAGCCACAGCCACCAAGACCGCGCACAGCTCGCCAACGTGCTCAGGTATCGCGGGCACTGCATCAACAAAGAACTCACCCAGACATTCAGGAGACAAGCATGAGCCGCCGCAAACCCTACCGCCCCCGTCTCGTCCGCGTCCCCATCACGCGCGGCGTCGTGGACAGCTACGCGCAGGATCTGCACTTTCCGCTCATGGCTGCCGAGCTGGGGCACTTCACCACCGAATCCTTCGACAAGATCGGCGCGGCGCTCAACGTCGTCTGGGGCGCGCTGCAGTTCAAACCACCCAAAGACCCCGCCGTTCTCATCGTCATCGAAAGCGGCATGCGCACCATGAACGAATGCGCCCAGCGCGGCGACGGTACCGGCATCTGGAAGCTCACCCCCATCGAGCTGGCCAGCGTCACCGCCGCCGCCAACAAAGCCGAAGAAGCCCTGCCACACCTCAACGGCCTCGACATCCGCAACGCCATGCACCACCTCGCCCAGGTGCGGGCAGAAACAAGGAGAGCCGCATGAACCTACACACCAAGATCACCAAAGCCCTCACCGGCACCACCCCCAAGCATCCCGTGCTGCTGGATACGCTGCGCAAGATCGCCGCGCCGCTGGTGGACGACATGCAGCAGCTCTATGGCCTGCTTGATCAGCTCTATGCCTGCAGCGCAATACAGCGCGTCTCCGGATACAAAGACGGGAAGCAATACGTCGCCTACTGGGAGATCGAAAACGCAGGCAACCGGCTGCAGAACCAATTCCTCGCCTCCCGCATCACCACCCTGCCGGCCAGCGCCCTCAAGGTACAGGCGTCTGCACCGCCTGCTGCTGCGCCGGCCAAATCCACCCGAACGGAGTACACCCCCATGCCCAGAAAATCCAAGCCAGGATCGATCGCCACCACCCTGCTCGACTACATCACCAAACACCCCGGCAAAGATCGCGCCCATCTCATCAACTGGGCCGTCACCCACATCGTCGGCGCCGACCGCGCCAAAGCCAACAGCGCCCTTGGCAACCTTGGCACGCGCAAACAGATCGAATCCACCGGCGAGCGCTTCGAGCTGAAGTATTACGCCAAAGGCGCCGCGCCAGAAGCAGAGACGCCGGCCACACCCGAGCCGAACAAAGCGAAACAATCCGGCAAGAAAATCCCGCTAAGCGAAACCGCGCACCAACCCAGTGCAGACCAAGCCGCCGCCACCAGCGCCGCCGAACAAGCCGCGCTCCTGATCAAACACCTGCGCGCACTGCACGACACCAAGCACCCGCTGGTGCAAGAGATCACGAAAGACCTGCTGGAAACCGCCACACCCATGTCGCGCAAACTGCACCGCCTTGCCGACCATCTGAAACAACTCGCCACTCAATAAGGAGACCACCATGAACGCACCAGACCAGATCCTCTACCTGCACATCGACCAGCTGCAGGCATCCGCCACCAACCCACGCAAGCGCTTTGACGACGCCAGGCTGCAAGAGTTGGCCAACTCCATCAAAGCGCACGGCGTGCTGCAGCCGCTGCTGGGCCGCGAGCTGGCGCATGTTGAAGGCAAGCCCCGCCGCATCGAGATCATCGCCGGAGAGCGCCGCTACCGCGCCAGCAAACTGGCTGGCGAGACCAACATCCCCGTCATGATCCGCAACCTCACCGACACCGAAGTGCTCCACGCCCAGGTGATCGAGAACCTGCAGCGCGACGACCTGCACGAGCTCGAAGAGGCCGAAGGATACGAACGCCTGTTGAAAGAAAAAGACCGCAGCGGACAACCCTACACAGCCGAGACCATCGCCGCCGAGATCGGCAAGAGCCGCGCCTATGTCTACGCCCGCCTCAAGCTGCTCGACCTATGCGCCGAAGCGCGAGACGCCTGCTATGCAGGCGAGCTGGATGCCTCCACCGCCCTGCTGATCGCCCGCATCCCCGTGCACAAACTGCAGATCGAAGCGCTCAAGGAAGTGACGCGCAAGGAAGAATCTGAACATATGCCCATGCGATGCAAGGGCGACAAGCTCATCTCCTACCGCAAAGCGCGCGAGATCCTGCAAGACCGCTACATGCTCGACCTCTCCGATGCACCGTTCGACATCAAAGACGCCGCGCTGGTACCGAAGAGCGGTAGCTGCACAGACTGCACCAAGCGCACCGGCAACCAGCCCGAACTCTTCGACGACGTGGGCAGTAAAGACGTCTGCACCGACCCCGTCTGCCACGCCCTGAAAAAGACCGCCCATGTGCTTGCGCTGCAAAAAGCGGCGGAAGAAAAAGGCAACAAGCTGCTGCTCGGCAAGGACGCCAAGAAGCTCATCCCCAACTACATGAAGACGCCGGAAGAACACCTGCAAGACCACGGCCTGATCACCTTGGATTCCAAAGTGCCCGGCGACGAAAAGAATCGCACCTTCGGCCAGATCCTCAAGGAAGCCAAGCTGCTCACCCCCGCCAAGGACACAGGCAAGGCGGTCATCGGCAAGACCATCGTCGAACACCCACACCGCGCCGACACCATGATCGAGACCGTCAACATCGAAGCGGCCACCAAAGCCCTGCGCGAGGCCGGATTCGAGATCACCCTTAAAGGCAAGGCAGAAAGCAATACCGCCGCCAGCCAGCACCCCAACGACAAATACGCCAAGGATCGCGAGAAGCAAAAGCAGGACCTCGCCATCGAGAACACCTTCCGAGGCCGCCTCTTCGACACCCTGCACACCCGGATCGAGACCGACATGATGGACCCCAACTCGGGCACCTTCCCGGTGCTGTACCGCATGGTGGCAGTTGAGATGATGAGCGATATGTACTTCGACGACGAAGACATGCTGGTCCTGATGCGCAAGTTCACCACCCTGCCAGAAGCAAAGGACGGTGAAGAGATCGACTGGCAATCACACATCGCCGAGTTCCAAGAGAACCTGCCCAACCTCACCCCCGCACAGCACCTCATGCTCATCATCGAGCTGACGCTGCTCCTGGGCGAGATCAGCACGAACTACCACGCCATCCAAGCCACCACCATGCTGGCGCTGGCCAAGGAACTCGACATCGATGCCGACGGCATGCGCAAGGAAGCGGCAGCCGAACACAAAGCCAAGATTGCAGCGGAGAAGAAGGCCGAGAAGACCAAGCCGAAGAAGGCAGAACAGGTGGAGGCGCCAGCGGCCAAGGCAGCTCCGGTGCGCAAGGCTGCTGAGTGGCCGTTCCCGACGCCGATGCCAAAGAAGGCGCACAAAGAGAGTGCGGAAGGCGGTGCGGCATGAACTCCCCCATCCACATCCGCCCCGACATCCTCACCTACAGCGGGCGCTATTTCGATTTCCTCAACCCTGAGTTGAACGACTACAACATCCGCGACATCGCGCATGCGCTGAGCAACGTCTGCCGCTTTGCTGGCCATACCCGCGAGTTCTACAGTGTGGCGCAGCACTCTGTGCTGGTTAGTCGAGTGGCATTGTCTCAAGCCACTCATGTATCTGAAATACCAGACGTGGGAATAGCCGGCCTGCTGCACGACGCAACAGAGGCCTACCTGGGCGACATCACCCGACCGCTCAAGCAGCTGCTGCCGGATTACAAGGTGATCGAGCGTCGCGTGGAGGCTGCGTTGTTCGCCGCCTTCCTAGTCCCTAATCCACTGCCCAAGATCGTGAAGCACGCCGACTTGGTGATGCTGGCCACCGAACAGCGCGACCTTATGCCGCAGCACGACGACGAATGGACGTTGATCAAGGGCATCGAGCCGCTGCCGGAAGTCATCAACCCATGGCATCCGGAGAAGGCGGAGCGGGAATTCTTGCTGTGCTGGAAAGAGTTGGGAGCTGGGCTATGAGCCTGAACATGGACAACCTCAAAAAGCTCCACGATGCAGCTCGAGCCAACGGTGTCAAATCGCGCGAGTTCCAGCAGTTCCAGATCAAGATGTACGAGCTGTTCCCGACCATCTATGACATCGCACGCAAGCTGACCGATAGCAACACTGAGCTGCAGCGCGATGCGGAACGGTTGGATTGGCTTCAATCTGAAGGCGATATCAACTGGAGTCTGGATTATTCGAAGGCGGAGATCTCGTTCGAGTTGCCGGAAGGATTGGATTCGATGCCTTCGTTGCGCGCCGCAATCGATCTGGCAGTGAATGAGACCGAGGTGGCAGAATGATCCCCCTCGACATCATCACCTCCATCCATACCCTGCTGGCCAGCCTGCTCGCGCTCATCACCATGGACGCGATCAACGGCTTGTTCGAGCTGTCTGCCGGGCTGTTTGTGCTGAACCATTGCCGCGTGCTCAAGGCCCACAAGGCAGTGCGCGGGATCTCGCTGGTGAGTGTGGGGTTCTTCATGCTATGGGGCTGCTGGAACCTCATCTACTACCCCGCGCTGAACCAACCGCTCAGCTTCTACGGAGGGCTGTTTGTAGTGACCGCGAACGTGCTCTACCTGGGCATGGCGCTGCACTTCCGTAAGCTGGAAGTAACAAACAAGGCATAACCATGGCCCGCTTCGTCCTCATCTCAAAATTCTGCACCGACACGGGCTACAGCAAAGACGCCGTGAACGGCAAGATCTCGACCGGGGAATGGCTTGAGGGGGTAGTATGGCGCCGCGCGCCGGATGGGCACCGCGTGATAGACATGGAAGGGTATGAGGAATGGGTGATAAACAGAAACGGACTGGCGTGCGAGCCGTCTCGGAAACAACGATCCAGATCGACTTCGTCTACAAGACCATTCGCTGCCGCGAGCGCATCAAGCTGCAGCCCACCCCCGCTAACCTGAAGCGCGCCGAGCAGCACCGCGCGGCCATCCTGGATGCGATCGAGCGCGGCACGTTCGACTACAACACCACCTTCCCCAACTCACCCAACCGCCTGCTGTTCGCCACCTACAAAGGCGAAGGCTACAAGCTGGAAGACTGGCTGGAGACATGGCTGGCGCGCCAGAAGAAACACCTCAAGAGCAGTACCTATGATGACTACCGCAAGATCGTCGAGAACACCCTCACGCCAGAGTTCGGCCGCACCAACCTTTCAGACTTCAAGCGCCCCATGCTGCGCGACTGGTGCGACAAACAAACATGCGGCAACAAGCGGCTGGCCAACGTGCAAAGCGTCCTGCGCATTGCGCTGCAGGATGCGCTGACCGACGAGCTGATCGAATCCAACCCGCTCTACGGCTGGAAGTACGAACGCAAGGAAGCGCCCAAGCCCAAAGACGAAATCGACCCATTCAGCGCCGAAGAGCAGACCGCCATCCTGGACGCCTGCCGAGATCCGCAACACCGCAACCTCATCCAGTTCGCATTCTGGACCGGCCTGCGCACCTCCGAGCTGGTCGCCCTCAAATGGGGAGACATAGACTGGCTGCGCGGCATCGTCCGCATCAGCCGGGCAATGACCCAAGCCGCCGACGAAGCCGAGACACCCAAGACCCGACGCGGCGCGCGCGACACCAAGCTGCTCGCCCCCGCGCTGGAAGCCCTCAACGCCCAAAAGGCACACAGCTTCCTCGCCGGAGACATCGTCTTCCTTAACCCCCTGCACGGCGAGCCATGGGCAGGCGATCAAGCCATCCGCAACTCTGCCTGGTCACCCGCTCTGAAGCGCAGCGGCGTGCGCTACCGCAACCCCTACCAAACCCGCCACACCTACGCCAGCATGATGCTCAGCGCCGGCGAATCCCCCATCTGGGTCGCCCAACAAATGGGCCACAGCGACACCACCATGATCTTCCGCAACTACGGCCGATGGATCGAAGCCAAGGACGCCGACTCCGGACAAAAAGCCGTGGCCATGTTCTCGACATCGAGCAACAAAAACGAACGAAACGGCACGAATTAGGCAGCTCGCCTCTGCAACCCGCATAAACACAGGCATCACCGCTGGTTCGAATCCCGCCCTCTCCGCCAAATCAAATAGTTATCGCCATTTCAGATTACAGCAGATAACTAGAAATTACCCAAAAGGACACATCCAGTGTTCACGTTTTGTCCCCGTTGGGCAAAGC
>Ga0172380_10007640_pt1 | contig 12086 bp, 16 predicted proteins | sample Leawe162metaG_FD_119747 | JGI IMG/M metagenome (GOLD analysis project Ga0172380, IMG submission 119747) | Leachate microbial communities from a municipal landfill in Southern Ontario, Canada - Leachate well 162 metaG | ecosystem: Engineered > Solid waste > Landfill > Unclassified | place...
AGCCCAGTCGCTTGTGTACAATGTCACCGACTCCGTACTGATCCAGGGCGATCTGGTGTCCGGTATCACTGGCGACTTTGGCCACGAACAGCCGCCGCTCTTCGCCCTGATGGCCAGCCACCGTGGACGCATGTTTGGTGCTGGAACGACGACCCGTACGCGAACAGTTGGCGTTACCTCCGCTGGTACCACCGTCACTGGCACCGACTTCTCGCTCAAGTGGGCTGGCCGGCGTGTGCGCTTTGGAACTCAGACCGTCTCGTACGAAATTGACAGCGTGGCGTCATCGACGTCAATGACGTTGGCAACGCCCTACTCTGGCTCGACTGGCTCTATCTCGGCACAGGTCTACTCTGGTACCACAAACCGGCTGTACTGGACGACGCCGCTCTACCCTGAAGGGTGGAAGCCGAGCGCATATGCGCGTGACATGCTAACCAATAAGTCCGACGAGTTGCGTGGGCTCATCACGTTCTCTGGCGATCTGTTCGTGTTCGGCCGTCACTCGTCCGAGCGCCTAGTGTTCACTGACGACCCAGGCACGGCTGAGGGCCAGATCATCCCCATCCCTGGGGACCGTGGGGTGCTGAATCAGAACTGCCTCATTGAAGCTGACGGGGTTCTGTATGCGTGGGACCGACAGGGCATGTACGTTGCCGGGCAGCGTCCACAGCATGTCAGCAAGCCGATTGACCGGACGCTGGTGGACTACGTGGACTTTGACCAGTCCGACGACTTCCATGGTGTATTCGATCCTACCGACCGCGTTTTGATGTGGTTCTTTACCGCCATTGGAGACACGGAACCGCACTACGCTGCCGCAATGGACTTGGAGTCAGGGCGCTGGACGCTGGTCTACTTCCAGCAGGGCATCACGGCTAGCCATGTCGTGCCAGACTCTGAGGGTCAGGTCCGCGCCATGCTGGGTGATGGCAATGGGTACACGTGGTTCTTTGGCATTGAAGGTGGCTGGGACGGTCTTCCGCCGAATGCGCCTAGCGTGGTCACCACTGCCGGTTCACCGTCATCTACCGTCATCGAAGTCGTAGAGACGCTGCCGACGTCTCCGGATATGGCTGGTGTTGTGGTCGTGAACCCTGCCAATGACGAAACCGCTGTTATCGAAAGCAACACGGCGTCAACGCTGACGATGATTACGCCTGGGTTTACTACCGCTCCTACGGCCGGCATTGAGCTGTTCTGTGGCGGTATCCCGTGGGAATACGAAACGAAGTGGTTTACTCTGGGCGGAGACGATATGCGACCGGTGTACCTGCGCATGCATGTGCACCCGTCGTCAGCTACGGGTAAGTGCCGTATCTACGTCTATAAGAACTGGAGCGACACCCCAGAGACGCTGACCCGCATGACGGGCGACGTCTTCCCCGATGGCACCACCGTTGGTGACGGAACAGTCACGTCGTCCACATACATGGAAGTTGACCTGGATGGCGGAGATGGTGACGGCGTACTGATGGTTCCGCTGCCATGCGATTGGGCAAAGCACTGGAAAGCCCGCTTGGTCTGCGATAGGCCAGACGGCGAGATCCGCTTGCTGGACCTCGCATTCACGTACGACGTTGGCAAGAAAGCCGCAGAAACCTGATGCCGCTCCCACAGTTTAGCGTCAACGCCAAGGATGATAAGGACGGGTTTGCCGCTATGCGGCAGGACATCGGCGCTTTGTGCCGTGAGGCACGAGGGCCGCATAACAACCGGTCTAGCCGTGACGCTGACAATTGCCATCCGATTAGCGCGATTACTGGTTTGCAAGCGCAGCTAGACAGCCAGCTTAGCGCTGGTGGCGACACCATGACCGGGACATTGACGTTCTCCGGAACGTTGGGATACATCGTGATGGGCACAACTGGTGCCTCTTCAACGGCTGGCGCCCTTCAGCGTGAGTCTAACCAAGACGCATATTACACCTTCACGAACGGAATTGGCGGGTGGATAGATCGCTGCCTGTTCTCGCAATATGCCACCGTCACGCACACCGGCGCTGTTACTGGCCAGTCGCTTGCCAGCGCAACCGCTCGTGGCACGCGGACGATGCCGGCCAACTTCTTCAAGCCGGGGAAGGTGCTCAAGTTCCGCCTGTGCGGCAGGTACACGACGGATGTCGTACCTGGGACGGCTACGATTGAGGTAAAGCTGGGAAGCACATCGTTCAGAATAGCCTCTGGGTTTGCTCTGGATGCGAGCAGCACGAATCAGCCATGGGCCATAGAGGGCGAAATTGTCTGCCAGACCACAGGCGCTACGGGGACGGTTGAAGGCGTCACGTGGTGGATGCATGGGGTCACCGGAGCGATAGCCAATATGGATATGGAGCCCATGGCCGGAACCGGTGCCGTAACGCTGGACACCACAGCTTCGCAGGCATTTGATGTGCTCTGGACGGCTTCTGGTGCCGGGACCGTCTTTAGTTGCTCGTGCTTCCGTCTCTGGGAAGTTTGCTGACCGCTACTCCTTGATATCTGTATCACACACATAGGATACCCTTATGGCCAATGCCGCAGAACTGGAACGTCGTAGGCTGCAACGCCTGGACGATGAAGCACGCAGCGCCGCCGCCATCAAGTACGGGATCCCTGGTAATGCCATCCCAGATGCCGCAACCGCAGCTAAGGTGAAGTCGGGCGCCGCCACGTGGGATAGCATCTTTGCTGGGCTGGCGGGCGTACAGCCCACCTTCCAGGCCACGGGCACTTCTGGTGGTCCTGGCGGCGGGGCCACCTTTACGACCGCTCCTGGCACGGTTGGCAGCACTGTTTCTGGCGGCGGATACAGTGGCGGTAGTAGCGGTGGTGGCAGCGGCGTCGCTGCGGGCCGCGACCCCATGGCGACTGCCGCACTTCAGCGCATTGAGAAGGTCGGCACTGGCGAAAACGTCCCGATGAACGCGGCTCAGACTGACCGCATGATGTCCAGCCAGTCGGACATGAGCGCAGCCGCTGAGTCCCAGCAGCAAGCGGCTCTCCGGCGCGCCGTTGGCGCTGGCGGCGGCAGTCTCTACGATCCGTCTACGGGCGCAGCGGAGCGTGAACTTACCGCCGAACGGCAGTCTGCGAATCAGGGTGCTCGTCGGGATATCGACACGAACGCGCAGGCTCAGAACTTTGAGGCGCAGTTTGCGGCTAACCGGCTGCTCGCCGCTCAGGCCGATGGCGGTATCAATAGCGGTAACCCGTATGGCCAGAATGGTCGGTATGGGGCATCTCAGGCGCAGACGCAGTACAGCGACACCGACCCCCGGCGTGGCGGCAACATTCAGGGTTACGCTGGCTACAACCTCGACCCGACCAAGATGAACAACACGGCTACCGACCAGTACTCAGCGCAGCAACAGGCTCTCAAGCAGGTTCGCCAATCTGGCTCGTATCTGAACACCCGCTAATATGCCTATCCGCACCTACCGTCCAGGGCAGATCCAGCACGCCAGCACCGTGGCGCTGAACCGGCTACAGCAGACGGCGCAGCCTGCTCAGCAACCCGTGCAGCAGACCGCCCAGCCGCCTGCTCCGCCGGTCGCCCCGCCTATACAGTCTCCCGCACCGCCTGTAGCGCCCCCTGTTGCTCCGCCGGTCCAGCCGCCAGTTCCTCCAGGTCGCAACAACCAGCAGATGAACATCGGCGTTCGTGGACCTCCCCGCCCGCCGCGTGAGCCTCCACCGGTTGACTCGTTCAAGCAGTATGGCAGCACGGGCATCTACGACCCCGAGGCGGCTAAACGACTTCCGCCGGGCCAAACGCAGAACCCGCCTGTCCAACCGCCACAGCCACCCCAGCAGTGGGGCAGCAACATGGCGTTCAATCAGTTCATGCAGCGCAATTACGGTTACTAAGGATTACCATGCCTGACTCTTCGTTGATCCCCGTTGGCCGTCGCCGTATGTCGTTTCTTGACGACGAATACAGCGGTGATCGCCGTATGCGCGACTGGGCCGAGAGTACCGGGCGTCTTGGTGAGACGACGACCGAAGGGTCGGACTTTTACCAGACCGAGCAGGCCGACCCGTCCAAGGGCTTCCTGGGCGCGTTCGTCGCCCGCAAGCGGTCGCAGGGTCTTCCGACTGATCTGGTTGATAAGGGCGGTAAGCAGGTTGATCTGCCTGCTGATATGCGCCCGATCATGTCCACGCAGGACAAGACGCGTCCCGACCGTCTGACCAATGCCCGCGCCATGTCGTTCAAGGGCGACTTTGAGAATGACATGATGCGGCAGCAGATCGACAATGAGCGTATCCGCCGTCGTGCCGAACTGGAGCAGGACCGGAAGGCTGCGCTGGAAGCTGAGATCATGAAGGAGGAGAAGCTTGGGGAGATCGGACTGAAGCAGCGTCGTGGCGAGATGGAATTCTCCCGTGAGTTCGAACGCAGTGACCCCGAGTATGCACGCCGCCAAGCTCTCGCTGAGCGCGAGCAGGCTGCTCGTATCTCAGCTATGGACCGTGGCACCCGTGCTGTTGACCGCCAGAGTGGCGAGCAAGACCGCGTATTTGCCCAGCGTGAGGCTGCTCGCAGCCGTGCTGGCCAGGTCAAGCCGCAGACCCCGGCTGGCCAGAAGGCGTACGATGACGAGATGCTGATCAGTGGCGACCCACAGGAGGCTGCCCGTGCCGCTGTTGACGCCGACCGCGCATTTGCCAAGAATAGGGGCGACAGCGGGGTAAAGTCCTTCATTTCGCAGGTTGGCGATTTCGCCAAGCGGGATGACGCGGTCTTTGGCAGCGACCCGACTGATAGCGAGGTGGAGCAGCACGCGTCCCGTGCCGTAGCCATCCGTAATTACTTGGTGCAGGCTGGCGACGATGAAGAGACTGCCAACCAGAAAGTTCTGGAAGCTCTCAAGATTGGCATCGGTGGGCGCGATGACGACATGATCGCCAAGCTCCAGTCCCGCCTGAGTGATATGTTTGGGGGTCAGTGATGCTGCCGTTCCTTGTCCCGCTGCTCTGGGGCGCCGGGCTTGGCGCTGTCGTTGACGGGGTCATGTCGGCTCTATCCGCTGACGGCGACCCTGAGAAGGCGAAGCGGGAGGCGGTACAGCGCCTGCTTGATGCTGGCTTTGATGAATCGTCCGCTGCGTCCATGGCTGACGGCATCGTTGCCGAGGCGTCCACGGGCGACAGGCTGACTGCTGGTGCTAAGGGGGCCGTAACTGGCGCCATCACTGGCGCTGCTGGCGTTGGTGCTGGTATGGGCGCTATGAAGGGCGCTAGCCTACTTAGAAAGGCTGCCAAGTCGTTCCTGTCACGTGGTGGCAAGGCTACTGCTGGCGAAGCCGCCTCGTCTGGTGCTGCTCTGGCGGTTAAGCCTCAGGTTCCGACCGGTCCACGTAGGATCCGACCCAGCAAAGAAGCACTGGAGCGCCGTGAGGGTCTGCCCAGTGACTCCGACCTGATGGACGAGGGGGCCGAAGCTCTGTCGCCTGTGGGCGGTCGGCCGCCACCTACCCGACCGGAAGCGTTGGAGGCTGACTCGCTGCGCGCTGCTGGCGTTACCCCCGCTTGGACTCCGCCGTCTGGAGAGATGAGCGCCAAGGCTCGGTTGGAATTGTCGGCACTGGTAAATGACTTGAAGAGTAGGGGGAGACTGCCACGCCGCAGTTTCTTGGCCGAATCGGGCGGTTGATCGCCGTGTGATACACGGTACGCTCCATCATGCCTGACGACCTCCTGTCCCCAGAAGATGAGGGCGCATTTAGCTGGCTGTCGCGTCCGCGACGGGTGGTGCTGAACGTCGCCCGTGGCGAGTACGGCATGGCGCTGGATCAGGCGCTGGACTTCGCCCTCAACATCCCCGACGCGTTCCTGCCGGGTGACGTTATCCCCGAGATGTCTGGCCCTGAGTCGGACATCGAAGTTGGCGACATTGCCGACATGGAGCCGGGGTGGAAGAAGACCGCTGTTGACATCGTTGGCGGCATCCCGCTGGACCCGCTGACATACGTACCGTTTGGCAAGGTAGCTCAGGCTATCGCCAAGCCCGCTGCCGCTGGCATCAAGGCTATCCCCGGTGGCGCTAAGGCACTGTCGTCCACCCGTAACGCTGTCGCTGACACCATGAACTGGCATCAGTTGACGCCAGATCAGCGTGCCATCGAGACGGCTGCTAAATCTGCCGGCAATAATGCCGCTCGGGCGTCGGAAGTACGGGCCAAGCAGATCCTAGAAGGACTGGAGCAGCCTGAGCGGGAAGCCATCTTTGAGGCCATCCAGAACGTGGACAAGCAGGGCAACCTGCTGAGCAAGCCCCGCATGCAGGGATGGTGGTCGCTGGCCGATAACCAGGCTGATGCCGTGGACAGCCTCCAGGCGCACCCGTCCTACGCTGCCGCTCCTACGGCCCGCAAGGCGGCTATGGAACAGGCGGCTAAGGATGCTGTGGAACTGTCCCAGACGCAGTTTGACGAGGCACTGACTGCTGTTCCTACGGGGCAGTCACAGGGGCCGTACGCCAAGCGCATCTTCAAGTTTGGCGACAAGGCTAGCGCAGCTAAGGCTAAGTCTCTGACCTCCGATGTGGATCTAGCTGCTGCCATCAAGGCCGACCCTGACATTGCCAAGGCGTACAGCACCGACCTGTCGGAATCACTGATGACCCGTGCTGGCGAGCAGGGAAAGTTCGCTACCCGTAAGGCGCTTGGCGATGAGGTCATGAAGATGATGGGCGCGGGCAAGGCGTTCGATCCCACGCAAGACGCGGGGAAGGTCAGCACGTACCTTGATGACCTGATCAAAGCCAATGGCCCTGAGCGTGACTTCGCCGTGCGTGCCAAGGGGTTGTTCTCTGGCGTCGGCAAGATGAACCCGTTCAACGAGGCGCTGGCCAAGTTCAACTCTAGCGTGTTCAAGCCTGCCGCCACGGTCGGCGTGGTCATTCCCCGCGTGTCGTTCTCTGCCCGTAACTCTATCAGTTCCATTGTACAGGCGCTCAGCACGCCAGGTGCACGCGGCGCTGCACTGAAGGATCCCAAGTGGATTGCCCAGCGTGCCTATGGTGCGTTCCTTGACCCCATTGACGAGGCTGTTTCGCTGGCCACTAAGGGTCAGAAGCACATCATCACGGACGATACCAACCGGCTGCTCCAGAACCTCAACGAAGCCTTCGACCAGTCCCGTGGTAGCCTGGAGAAAACCAAGGACTTCCTGCGCAAGCGTAATGGGCCGATGGACAAGGAGGCTCTGGAGGCGCTGGAGCAGAACGTACTGGAGAACCCCGTCCGCGTGGACGAGGTGATGACGGAACTGGCACCGGATGCTGGCTTCTGGAAGAAGGCAAAAAACAACGTCTGGGATCTGCCCGCCAAGCTCAACAAGCACATGGAGGACCGTATCCGTGCTGGCTTGTTCGTAGCCGCCAAGCGTGCTGGCCAGAGCGATGCCGCAGCCTCGGCTAGCGTGCGTAACGCCGTCCTCGACTACTCGGTGCCGACCATCGAAAACCGCGTCATGCGTACGTGGATCCCGTTTGGCGCATTCATGTCGCAGACCCTGCCGCAGTCGGCCAAGCTGCTGGGGGAGAACGCCATTGAGGGCGGGATTGCCGGCGGAATCGCTGGCGGTGCTGCCCGTGGCGCGGCTAACCAAATATTTGAGACGGATCCGGAGAACCCGATCTACCCCGATATGGTTGGCAAGATGGCCATCCCCATGGGCGACGATGAGAAGGGCGATCCCACCTATCTGACCTCCCTTGGCCTCCCAATTGAAGGGCTTGGCGATATGCCCATGGGCACCGGGCAGCGTGATCTTGAGCGGTTTGTGGGCGTAGCGGCGAACCCGCTGGCAAAGTCGCTGTACTCGGCCGTATCTGGCCGCGACCCGTTCTTTGGAACGCCGTACGGCGGCTACGATAAGCCGCCCGCTGCACTGGCTGCCGCTGGTCTGGAGTCTGGTCCGCTGGCCAGCAAGGTCCGCAAGGCTATGGGGACTGGCGTCATCCAGCCCGTTACCCATGCGCTGAACCTAGCAGAGCCGTGGCTGGATGATCGTCAGGAGACTGGCATGGACCTGATCCGCGTCCTGACTGGCGCACGGGTGCGTAGCGTGGACGAGAACCAGGCGCTGAAACTCAACCTGGAAGAGTCGCTGCGCAGCAATCCGCAAATTCGGCAGTTCAGTGGATTTTATAAGGGTTCTGATGACCCTGCCACCAACGAACTGATGGACGAGTACAACGAGGTTAAGAAGCGGATTAAGGCGAAGAAGGAAGCGGCGAACGTACAGTAAACGCCGGGTGGAATTACTTCCAGGATCCTCAGACCACGCCCGGCATTCACATGGTACGTTACGGTTTACGCCTGCAAGTACCTGCTGGCGTCCACGACTTCACCGAACAGACGGCGACCCGTGCTGACAGCATCGGCCTTACTGGGATCGGCGTAGATCGTGGCAGCACCTGACCACGTGACCCACCCGCCGATCTCTCGGCTGGTGTACGTAGCCAGTTCTCCGTACTGGTTCTCACGGGTGTAGGGGCGGCATTCGATGACCCACGGGGTCTGCCAGAAGTGGACCCGCTTGGGGTCCCCGTGGTAGGACTTGATCAGGAAACCGGACATAGGAGTTCCTATGTGTGGCTGGGCGCTACTCCAGCGTTGGCGCTACGAGACGTCTTTTCTACGTCGCTTCTTAGCTTTGTCCACAGGAAGTCTGTACCCAAGATGCCACAGAACCGTAGCGATGTCACCAGCCATGGTCGTTACCGCAGCCTCTGACAGATCCGGACGGCTGGCATGCAGGGTTTCATGACAGGCAGTGTCAAGGTATTCCTTGGTGTGTACCGCCTTGGGTAGCAGGACCAGCGCATGCGTATGGCAGGTAGCGCCGTCAATATCGCTAGTTAGCACAGGCCATTTGCCAGTGCTAAGCATAGCGTAGAAGTCTGCTGCCGGTCCGCTCATGAGTTATGGCACCTCTCCCGTCCATCGGCCATCTTCGCGCAAGTTCATAGAAAGCAACGCCGGTTCTCCATCTACGATTTTTCCCACGTTGAGCAGCGGACGGCGGATATCCTGCCGGTTGTAGGCGAATGCAATGTGGTCCCGGTCGATCAGGCAGCCAAGTTGCATGCCAAAGAGACGGCGGAGCGACATCTGCGCGTGGACAATGCTTGACTTGCTGTGCCAGTGCCCGGCCACAACGGACGTACCGTTACGCATCATAGCCAGTTCGATGTTTGGCCCCCATGAATGGCGGAATACTACGTAATGCTTGCCGCAGGGTATCGTGTGCTCCTGTTTCCAGTCCCAGTGCTTGGTCCCAAGTACCTTACTGAGGCGGACGACCATCTGCTTGGGTATGCCGTGAGTCAGAGCCTTGCGATCAAAGAGGCTGTCATGGTTGCCAATGCAAACCTTAGCCCTGGGGAACGCCTTGATCCATGGCTGGAGTACCTTCTTTGCAGCCTCAAGTTCGGCGTCGGCGTTCTCAAGCTGGCAATCCTTTTCGTGGTACGACATAGCATGCAGGTCAAGAATATCGCCAATGAACACCGTTTCTACTAGGCTGTACTTCTTCTGGACGGCGACACAGAACGCTAGCGCATCGGGATGGCACCTTGGGTGATGAAGGTCGGGGATGCAGAGGCAGGGCTTCACTTCGCGCCTCCATTCCACTTAAATTCGACACGTCCGTCCTCGCTAACAACCCACTTGGCGGCACCGTTCCGTACTGCTGCGCGCTGCATCTTCGCCTCCATGGAAAGCCCACCAATGGCTGTGCAGGACATCCCGACAATAAGGATTAAGGCGGCAATAGCTATATCTTTGTTCACTTGGCACCATCCTGCTTCTGCTGTTCCGCCACGATCTGCCGCAGTATCAGATACCCTGCCAGATCCCACACCGTATCGTCACCGGGGAACTCACTGCCCTTCCGCAGACGGTTGATCTTGTCATCAATCCGCACATCCATCTGGAGCAGCGGGTCAGCACGGCGGGCGAAGACCCCGCACGGATCGCCAACGCTGTTCCCATACGCCCGGTTCTTCTCAACCAGGAAGTCCGCCATCTTCTGGCACATGGCGCGGATAGGACCTTCCAGTGGGGCGGGATTGACACCTACGTTGACATCGGGCGGGTCCAACGGAGTCCCTGGCATCGAGTCTGGAGAGGGTGTCCCACACCACGAGTCGAACCCGCACGTTGAACACTTGAACCTACCCTTGCGCTCATCTGCGGTTATTGCGTTGTTGAATCCATTGCGGCATACAGGGCAGTCATCCATCGGTTTTCCTTTGTGCTGTTCAAGCCAACCCTCGTATGCAGCCTGCATCGACGGGCCAGCTTGGTAAGTGAATGGTGCAGTTGGCGGGTGGACCGGACGCTTCTTCCTCCAGCACTCCCAGTGGTACCACCAGCTATGGTTATGGATGACCGTTTCGCCGTCCGTGATTGGCTGGCCGCAGAGTACGCAGGTTTCAGTCATGCATCCCTCACATACTTGAGTGAAAAGTTACTGCCCTGTTTGGCATAGCACCACACCGCAGTCACTTTGCCACGGACAAGCGTAGCGTTCTTGAGTAGGTCAGTCACACACTTGATGCGCATGGTGTGTTCTATGCCAGTCTCATCCTTGAACGTGAACCCGGCAGCAGAACGCCCACGGTAGAAGCCTTCTAGCTGCATCGTAGCGGTGAACTCGTCAGCGTATGGCTTGTCAATGAACTGTTCTTCAACCCATACCGAGGCTTTATTGCACGCCTCCACATGAGCGCGTCTATCCGGGTCACTCCATGGGCGATCTGAGAATGCATACGGGTCAAGACCGCCGTAGTCATACTTCCCGTTGCGCTCACCAATGTAATCCATAACCCGCTTAGCCCACCAACGGATCATACCCTTAGCTGGCTCAGTCATGAGGCACCTCGTTGTTCGCGGCATGCGTTAAATACTTGCAAGCACTAGCCAACGCTTCCGCCTCCTGCTTCTGCCATTCCTGCGCCCTACGGATAGACTCGTCGTATTCGCGCATCTTGTCTGCGGTAAGCGCGTGGACCGGCCCGTCTCCGGCACTATCAGGATCTTTGTCAGTCATGCTTGACGATCCTAAGCGCTTCCTCTGCTGAGTACACGATCCATACCTTGCCCTTCCACTCACTGTGCCACACGCGTTGATCGTCGGTAAGCTTGCAGCCGGGCATTTTGATTTCTATGGGGTAACTGACCTCGTTGTACCCGGCGAGGATGTCTGGGCATCCCTGTCCTACGGCGCTGAGAATCTGGACGGAAACTCCAGCCTTCCGCAAAGCACTGACGATCTCTGGCTGGTTACGGTCTATAGCTTTTGCTCTCATTGCGCACCAGCCATGTATGTACGCTCAGCAATCTCTATCTCTGCCATCAGACACCACAAGTGCATGTGTAGATCCCTTCGCTTAGGTGGTACATGGACGCCAGTGAAAACATAGGCTACCTCATGCCGTTCAATAGGCTTTTCGCATAGCCTGCATACGCGGTCTTTGTCAGATGACTTCTTGAGGATGCGTGCCATTTGCCGACGATCCCCACCATGGCAAGCCAGGTGGGGTGTCGGGGATTGTTATGATCGTATCCGCTACGATCACTTGCAACAGCATCGGCATAAGTAGCCGCCTTGTACGCGCTCATGGTCCATAGAGCATGGTCGGGGTGGCGGGAATCGAACCCGCATTGCCGGTGATCAGCCCGTGGCTACCAGTCGCCCACTCCCCCGATAAAGCCATCGCCCGAGATCATCTCGGAACCCTTTGCGCTAAAACTTCTGGCTGGTTTCATCCAGCATTGCGCCAGCGATGGCAGGAATGTATTACTTAAACCACCGTCCCATTACTTCACCCACCTTCCGCTGCCAACGTCCTGATGCAGACCGGCCTTGATGGCCGACGTTTCGATGTCTCGCTGACACCCGCTGGTGAAAGCCACCATGACGCAGAAGCAGACTGCGACGGTAATGATAAGGATGCGTTCAGTATCCATGGCTCACTCCCACTCCGAACGCGGGAGAAATGGCGCATCGTCCATGCCTCCACCCCCACCGCTAGGCGCAGCCGGTCGCCTCGGCCCAGGCGCAGGAACAGCCCTCTCCTGCTGCTCGGTC
>Ga0172380_10007641_pt1 | contig 12085 bp, 15 predicted proteins | sample Leawe162metaG_FD_119747 | JGI IMG/M metagenome (GOLD analysis project Ga0172380, IMG submission 119747) | Leachate microbial communities from a municipal landfill in Southern Ontario, Canada - Leachate well 162 metaG | ecosystem: Engineered > Solid waste > Landfill > Unclassified | place...
GAAGGGCGCGATGGACTCGGGCGACAAGCTCGGGGAAATGGCGCAGCGGGTCGGCCTCTCGGTCGACAGCTACGCGTCGCTGCAGCACGCCGCCGCGCAGGCCGACGTTGAACAGGAAGCGTTTAACGGCGCGATGGACAAGTTCAACAAGCAGCTCGGGGACATGACCGTCGGGAAGGGCGGCGCGTTCCTCAAGTTCCTGAACGAGATCTCTCCGACGTTCGCTAAGCAGGTGAAGGGCGCGAAGACCACCGAGGAAGCGTTCTTCCTCGTCTCGGATGCGCTGGCGAAGATCGAGGATCCCCAGCGCCGCGCGACGCTGGCCGTCGCCGCTTTCGGTCGCCGCGCAACGCAGATGGGCGTGTTCCTCGCACAGGGCACGAAGTCGATCAAAGAGCAGCAGGCAGAGACCCTGCGCCTGCACGGGAGTTACGAGCGGTTCGCCAGCGGCGCGGGCGAGCTCGACAACGCGCTGAAGGGCACCGCGCTCGCGTTCGCTGGTATTCGGGACGCGGCTGTCACGGGCCTGTTCCCGGCCCTGACGAAGCTGGCGAACATCGCCCGTGACTTCGCGGTGAAGAACCGCGAGGGGATCACGAAGTGGGCGACCGAGGCTGGCGCGTCGATTGAACGCTGGGTGAACGGCGGGGGCCTCGAGCGCCTGGGCGCGTCGCTGCGCACCGTCGCCGACGGCGTGGGCAAGGTGGTCGACTTCCTCGGGCCCGTCGGCGTGGCTGCTGTCGCGGCCGGCGTCGCCTTCGGTCCGCTGGCGATCTCGGTTGGTACCCTCGGCGTCGCGCTGATCGGCGTGATGCCTACGCTGATCGCCTTCGGTGTGGCCGCCGCCCCGCTGCTGCTGATCGCCGGCGTGGGCGTGGCGATCGCCATCGCGGGAAAGCAGATCTATGACGCGTGGGGTCCGCTGAAGCAGCGGTTCGAAGAAGTCGGCGACTCCCTGCGCTGGTCGGTGCTCGACGCGTGGGAAGCGGTGCGGCCGATCCTCGCCAAGCTCGCGATGCTCCCCGGTGTGGGCGGCGCGTTCTCTGCTGCGCTCAGCGTCGGCGACTCTGCCGCGGGCCAGGTGTCAAAGGCGATCGAGTCGCGCACCGGCCAGAGCGTCGAGGCGATCCGCGCCCGGCAGGCAGCGGCTGAGGCAGCTCGACCGAACACTGGCCCGCGTTCGCTGAGCGAGGCGCGCGTGTCCGTCGACTTCCGCAACATGCCGAAGGGCGTGAACGTGTCGACTGACCCGACCTCGAGTCAGCCGGTGAACATGAGCGTCGGTCCGCAATCGGTGCTTCAGTAGCGATCGACCAGCCGTAGGTTGACGAGGGGTCTAGCCGGGTCGGACGGTCCGTTGGTGCTCTCACTTCGCCCCGGTCGCCTCCCCCTCGTTCTGCTGCTCGTGCTGCTCTACCTGGTGCTGCGCTCGACCCCCGCCTTCTGACACGACAAGGCCCACGCGCTCACCTCGAGCCGTGGGCCTCGGTTCTGCGCGAGCGGCTTAGGCCAGCGCGACGCGACCGATCACGAAGTCGCCGGGCTCGAGGCAGAGGTGCGGGCGCCCGTCGAAGTGAACGAGGATCGTCGGGTCGTCGCCGTGTCCCTGCCTGACGATCTCGCCGTGCTCGCCGGGCGCGTAGGTGTTGCCCTGGTCATCGCTGATCTCTGTGGTGAGGGTGACGGGCTGCGTTTCGAACTGGGCTCCGATTCCGTTGATCAAGGTGTAGCTCCGAAGGGGTACGACGAGGGGTGTACGACGGCGTGAGGGCGTTTTCTCCGAGTGGCTTCGATTCCCGGCGCCTCCACAATCGAACTGTCTCACAGGGTCCAACCACGTTCAACGGTGTTCGTGGTTGGACCCAAGTCTTTGAAATTGCAGTCCGCCGCTGTCTTTCGGTGTCTTGCCGCGTTTCCCCCTATCCGGTTACAAGGGGGGTATGTCCGAGGGTATCTTTCACGGGCGAACCGGGAGCGGGCAAATGGCTGGGGGTAGCGGCGTCAACCGACTGAGCTTCAAAGCGGCGCAGGCGTGGGTGAAGAACCCCGCGCGCCCCACGAAGAAGCTCTCTGATGGGCACGGGCTGTTCCTGAAGATCACTCCCTCGGGGACCGCCATCTGGCAGATGAAGTACAGGCACGGCGCGAAGGAATCGCTGATCTCTTTCGGCGCCTTCCCTGAGGTCTCGATCGTCGAGGCGCGCGCCAAGCGAGACGCAGCGAGGGCGCTGCTCCGCGACAACCGCGATCCCGTCGTCGAGCGACGTGTGAGCCGCGCCGAGTCTGCGACGGACTCGAGCAACACCTTCGCCGAGTGTGCAGAGAGCTGGCTCGCGAAGCGTAAGCCCGGTTGGAGCGAGTCTCACTACACGACGGTGAGCGAGACCCTGGGGCGCCATATCCTGAAGCACATTGGCCCGCTGCCGATCGCCGAGGTCACGCACAAGCTCGCGGCCGACGTCGTCGAGCGTCTGGGCGATCGCGTCGACACCGCGCACAAGGTCAGGCAGATCCTCGCGGGCGTGTTCCGCCTCGCGCAGGCGCAGGGGAAGTTCACCGGCGACAACCCCGCCGACGCTGCGCGAGAGGTGATCAGCCGGCGCAAGCTGCGCGGCAGGCGCCCCGCGTTCCTCACCTGGCCAGAGCTGGGGGACGTGCTGCGCCGCGCGGAGACCGTGAACCTGTCAGCCGCTGTCAGGATGGCGCACCGGCTCTGCGCGTACACCGCGGCCCGCATGGGCAATGTGATCTCCGCGGAGTGGTCCGAGCTGCAGCTCGAGCACGTCGACGGCCCGCGGTGGGTGATCCCCCGCGCGAAGATGAAGGCGCAGGATCGGCACTTCGATCACGTGGTGATCCTCGGGCCAGTGATCGCCGCAGAGCTGCGCGTCTGGCACTCGCGCAACGGCTCGCCGACGACGGGCTACGTGTTCCCCGCGGTCGCTGGCTCGCGGGAGTTCATCACTCACGAGTCGATCGAGAAAGCCTACCGGGTGACGCTCAACTTGAAGGACAAACACACGCCGCACGGCTGGCGCGCTGCCCTGTCGACGCTTGCGCGCGACCAGGGCTTCACCCGCGACGCCGTCGAGCTCGCCCTCGACCACGTGCACGACAACGAGACCGCGCGCGCGTACGACCGCGGCGACCGGCTGGCCGAGCGGGTGAAGCTCGCCGCCTGGTGGAATGAGCAGCTCGCAGCAGCAGAGCGGGGCGCACCGTGACCTGGTCTGGTATCGGAGAGCGGAACGTCGCCGAAATGGTGCGGCTCGCAGACGCGGGCAACACCGATGCAGGGCGCCGGCTGATCGAGTTTGCTTCACGCCTGATGCGGGGCGATCAGGTGATGCCCAACGCCCTCCGCGACTGGTTGGCGGAACGGCTCGCCTCAGTCGCCCTCGAGCCGAAGCGAGCCAGCGAATTGCTGCGCGTGGCTTCATCCGCGGCACGGCCCCCGGACCTCGCGGGAGACATGCACGCTCGGCAGGACCTCGAAGCGTTCCAAGATCGGGTCGCGTGGGCCGCGTTTCACGCCATCGCGACGAAGCAGGGGCCGACGAAGCCCAACGCGCGGGGCGACGCGACGGCGTTCGAGATAGTAGCTCGTTGGGCGGGGTGCAGTGCTGACCAGGCGCGCCGCTGGCACGGGGAACGCCTCAAAGCGATGCGCGCGCACCAAGTCAGGATCGCCAAGATCCTCAGCGAGCTTGAAGAGTTACCCGACCCCGCCAAGTAGCGGGAGTTGGCGGGGGTGATGGTCCGGGCGCGTCTGCCTAAACCCGGACGTATGCCGACACTTCTCGCCGCTGCTGTCGCCGTCGCTCGCTTCAAGCCACGCAACACCATCCCGGAGGCCTGCGAGGTCACGGGACTCGCAAGGGCCACGCTCTACGCGCGGATCAAGGCGGGGTTGCTGCGCGTCACGAAGGACGGTGCGCGCACCTTCATCAGCGGCGCTGAACTCGAGCGTTACCTGGCCGCTTGCGAGGCGCAGCCGTGAGCCGCACCAACCCCGCCCCCGAGCGCGTGACCGACGAGCAGCAGATCGCTCGTCACATGGTTCGCATGCACCGCTACACCTCGGAGAAGTCCAACCGCGGTGAGTTGCTCGAGGGAGAATCGGCCGACGCGGTGGCGATGCTGACCAGCCACCAGCTGACGATCTGCACCGCGGCGACCTGCGCGGGGAAGGACTGCCCCAACAAGCGAGGCGCGGCGTTCAGCTTCGCCGAGCACCGGCAGGGCACCACGCGGGGAAGCGCGAACGTGCTCCGTATTCACGCCGCGGTGTTCGACATCGACCACGCGACCCCCGAGCAGGCCCGCGGGCTGCTGGCTCGGCTCAAGGCGTCCGGGTTGGCGTGCGTGCTCTCGTCGACGCACTCCCACCGGCCCGGCGCGCCGCGCCTTCGCCTGGTGATCTTCCTGAACCGGCCGGCACTCGCTGCCGAGTGGCCCGCGCTCTGGCACGCCATCAACGCGGGCCTGGAGCTCAACGCGGACTCGAGCGCACAGGACCCCGCACGGCTCTACTTCATGCCGACGTCCCCCGCCGACGTGAAGCCGATCGCCTGGTCGCAGCCCGGCCAACCGCTCGACGTCGATCTCTTCCTGATCGATGCCCCCGCGGCACCGCCAGCGCGCAAGGCTCCGCTCTCTGGCGTCGAATGGCTCGGCCAGCTCGAGCGCCTGGGCGAGGGCAACCGCGACAACGGCCTGACGCGGCTCGCTGGGCTGCTGATCCGTGCGCTCCCGCCCGAGCTGGCCGAGCAGCTGATCCACAGCGTCAACGCGACGCACTGCAGACCCCCTCTCGACGAGGCCCAGGTGAACAAGATCGTCAGTTCCGTTGCGCGCCGCGAAGCGGAGCGTCTCCAGGGGGCCCGGTGAAGCCCTCCTCTCCCGAGATCGTCAGGCTCGCCGCTCTCCAGGCTGGCGCAGACTTCGAAACCGACCCGAACGCCCCGGAGGGAACACATGCCCACCGAATGCACGCGGTGGCGCAGGCGTGGGCGCAACACAGCGGCACCGCAGCCGCGTCAGAGAACCGCTTCGCGTTCGAGGCTGCAACGGCCCTCCTCTCCCGAGCGATCGCCCCGCTGGTCTGGCTGATCCGGGGCTTCATTCCGGAGCGGTCGGTCATCGTGATCGCTGGAGAACCGAAGACCAGCAAGACCTGGCTCGCGCTCACCATGGCCCTGGCGATCTCTGCTCTCAACGAGCTGTTCGGGGTGTTCGCCGTGCCCAGTGCGGGGCGCAGGGGCGTCGCCTACTTCGCGCTCGAGGACTCCGAGCGCTCGTTCAAGACCCGCCTCGCAGCCATCGCGCGGGGAATGGGCCTGAACCCGCTCGAGGCCGTCGCGCACGTTCACGTCAAGTGCCGCACCTCACTGAACCTGCTCACCGATGCCGACCTGTTCGGCCTCGCCGCAGCCTGCCCGACCGATCTGGGGCTGCTGATCATCGACCCACTGCGCGACGCGCACACCGGCGAGGAGAACTCATCGGGGGAAATGGCCGAGGTGATGCGGCGCCTGCGCTTCCTGCGCGATCACCTCGGCTGCAGCGTGCTGTTCGTCCACCACAGCGCGAAGGCCGGCCCTGACAAGGCCAACCGTCGCCCTGGCCAGCTCATGCGCGGCTCGAGCGCTGTTCACGGTGCCGTCGACGGCGGTGTGTACCTCACCATGACCAAGGCCTCTGACGACGAGTGGGTGAACACCGTTCAGGTCGAGCTGAAGGCGGGACGTGGCGCAGGCACCTTCGGCCTCACCCTGAACGTGGAAGACGACGCCAACGGGGAGGCTCACGTGGCCCGCTGGAGCTACTCCGCCGAGGTCACCCCGAGAGGCCAAGAGGAGCTCGAGGCCAACGGGGAGCGGGTCGTGGGGCTGCTGCGCGAGGCGTTCGAGGCCAATCGCGTCGGGGCCCAGGGCATCACGCGCGAGACCATCCGCGCGCACCTGGGCGTCGGCAAGGCGAAGGCCGGGGCCGTGGTCGACAAGCTGATCGATCAGGGCAGGGCGAGGTTCAGCAAAGCAGAGGGCGGGATCGTGTTCGCCGAACCAATGGCGATGACGGAAGGGGCTCAGCAATGAAGCGGACCGATGCGGATTCTTCCGGACTAGTCCACACCCAAGACCCCCGCGGACTGCGGACTCTCCCCTTAGGGGAGTCCGTCCGGACGGAGACCACAGACCAGAGCGGGGCTCAGTCCGCGGAGCGGTCCGCACTTTCTGTCTTCATCGCAGGTGGTCCGCCCCCTCCCTCGCAGGTGTTCGTTGCTCTCGAGATCGCACTCAGGGCCGCTGAGAGCGCGACGCGTGACTACTCGGCACGAAGGGCAGGACCGAGCCCTGCAGCCATCCAACGCCAGCGGAGAGCCCTCGGGGACGCCCTGCAGCGCATCGTGGACCTGATCGGCGAGCCGCAGACCCCCTAGGCCGTGTGGGTAGGTTCTTCCACCACCCCCACGGGTAGCGGGTGTGCAAAGTCGCCTTACATCTCTACCGAATGAAATTTCCAAGTGGTTCGCACGACGTTGAACAGAGGTTGAACAGCCATGAACACAGCAGACTTCGCAGCACAGATGGGCGTGAGCGAGCAGATCGCCCGCCGGTGGTTCAGGTCCAAGCGGCTGCCGGGGGTGAAGCGTGGCCCACGCGGCCAGTGGGTGATCACCGATCCCACCGCCGCTGCCGCTGCCTGGGCGAAGAACGCGGACCACATGAAGACCAGCACGGCTGAGCTCGAGCGCGCCCTCGCCAGTGGTCGCGCTGGTCGCCCGCGGGCACACGCGCCCGCCCCGGCGCTGTCTCTGGATCCCGCTGTCGCAGCTGCCACCGACGAAATGACCACGGCGTTCCTGATCGACCTCTACGCGAAGCTCGAGGCGCTTCCAGGCTTCGATGAGCTCGAGGGGATCGACCAGTCAGCCCTGGGCGAGATCTTCAACTGCGCCCTCGTCGGCTGGGTGACGCTGGGCCTTCCGGTCGACCCCACGCCGTGGCCCCCGCCGCACGATCCCGCCTACGTCGCTGAGGCCAACCGTGACTGACCTGGCGCAGTGGCAGGCAGCGGTGAAGGTGTGGCCAGCGCCGCTGAGCCGTGACCCCGAGCTGCGCGGCGCTCAGCTCGCTCAGCAGATGGCGATCACGCGCGCCTTCGTCGCAGACCACCTGGTGAAGTCCGAGGCCGCGACGGTGCGCTTGAGCACGTTGAAGGTGGTCGCCGAGGCCGTCGCCGGCCGCTGGGTGTCACAGACCGCCGTGCTCGCTGCGCTGGTCGCCGCGGGGTTCGAGATCCGCAAGGGCCGCCGCGGCGCGATCGTCGTCGGCTGCTGCCCCCGCAACCTCTGGCTGATGCGTGCACTGCGCCACGGACGGATCCCCGCTCACCACGAACTCGAGGCCCGCCGATGAGCGCCGCTGAACTGTCGTTCGAAGAGAGGTGCTCGTTCAAGCTGGGGATCGCTGCAGTCACTGCTGCCAGGTCCTTCATGGAGACACGTGGATTCCAGCCCTCGACCGCGCAGATCGATCAGATCTCGCGCGAGCTGACTGCGCTCGTGATCGCGCAGGTCTCCGAGGTTGCGCCCACGGTCGACAGCTCGGGCGAAGTTTTCGGGTCGCTGATCTTGTGGGCGTGCGCTGCGGGTGTAGCGGCTGCGAAGCGGGTCGCTGGGCTGGGCGAACTGGAGCAGGCGAACTGATGGACGCGCGGCGCGACCCGAGGACAGCGGAGGGCCCAGCGGCTGAGACAGAGACGCCGCCCCTCTCTGGCGATCAGATCCTGCTGCTGCACAACGCCCGGACCTTTGGGTTGGTCATCGCGCGCCTGCTGGGCAAGTCCGACAAAGACGAACGCGCCCGCGAGCGCCGGGAGTTCATCCGCCGAGCTGCGCAGCTGTCACCGCCCAGTTCGGTCACCGCGATGATCAAGCACCTGCACGCGCGGCTGCAGAAGCTCGCGGCACTCCCGCTGCCTGGGTACCTCGACAGCGGGATGGCGGACGACGTGCTTTGCGTGGTGCTGCTGATCGGCTCTGGCAAGGCTCCTTCGCTGTCGACCGTCCAACGTGCCCTGACTGAGCTTCACATGGTGGGGGGGTCTGACAGTCCTCTTCTGTGAAGTGCCAGCGCCATCCGACAAGGGGAGGATGAACAAGCCCAGAGCGCTTCTCGGAGTGGTTCTTTCGCTGGCTCTCGTCGCAGGTCTGCATAGCGCCGCGGCGTTCGCTGACGACAGTGACGGCGCGCTGATCGACGGAGGGGCCCTCGTCACCAGCACTGATGGCGGATCGACCGTCGTGGCGCAGCTGCGCCCCGGTCTGAACTGGACGATGGCGACACGCTGCGAGGGCGCGCAGTCCACTCGCTACAAGCTGTGTGCAACCTCGAGCTGCGCCGCCACTTCGATCTCGCAGACGCTCGACTACGACGTCACGCAAGACATCGGTGTGAATCGGCAGGCCGGCGCGACGGCTAAGAACTACATCGCGCTCCGCACGGACGACGCCGGGATCCCCCGCTGCCTGGTGAACATCAACCGATGAGCGCCGCGACGAAGCCGAACGAGATCACGCGCGACGTTTCACCGCTCACCCGGCGCTCAACGCTGCGTTCGGCGAACGCTGAGAAGCGGACCGTAGACATCGTCTGGAGCACCGGCGCGAAAGTCATGCGCTCGAGTTGGTTCGACGGCCCCCACTTTGAAGAGCTCGACATGGCAGGCGTCAAGCTCGACCGGCTGAACAACGGCGCTCCGTTCCTCGCGGATCACGATGGGAGCCAGGTGGCGAACGTGCTCGGCGTGTTCGTCGCGGGCTCTGCCCGTGTGGTGAAAGGGGAAGGCATCGCGACGATCCGCTTCGCCGCTGAGGGCGTCGACCCGAACGCGGACATGATCTTCAAGAAGATCCTCGACGGCGTGATCGCCAACGTGTCGGTGGGCTACCGCTCGCACACGATCGAGAAGGTCACCAAGGAAGGGGAGAAGATCCCGACCTTCGTTGTCCGATCGTGGACGCCCTACGAGGCGAGCGCGGTCGCGATGGGTGCCGACGACGACGCAGGTTTCCGCAGTGAGCGCAGCAAGCAGACCAACCAGTGCGTCTTCGTGACGCCGCAGCAGAGGAGCAACGACATGAAGGTCAAGCGACAACAGGAAGACGGCAACGGCGGAGGGGGCGGCTCGCCCAACGTGGCGCAGGCAGAGACGGAGCGAGTCGAGGGCATCCGCCACTCAATCAGGACCGCGAAGCTCGAGGCCTCGATCGGTGACGAGCTGATCCGATCGGGCGTCCCGCTCGCGGAAGCGCGCAAGCAGGTGCTCGACGTGCTCGCAGCGCGCAGTGACGCGCTGGGCATCAGCCCGGTTGGCGGCTCCAGCATCACCGGCGGCGAGACCTCGAGCGAGAAGTTCATTCGTGGCGCCTCGGCGTGGCTGTTCGAGAAGTCCGGCAACGGCGTCGTTCAGCGCGCGGTCGAAGCGAAGGTGAAGGGCTTCACGAAGCTCGAGCTCGACGGCGGAGAGTTCCGCGGCATGTCTCTGATCGACTTGGCCCGTGAGAGCCTCGAGCGCCAGGGCGTTCGCACGCGCGGCCTGGGTCGTCAGCAGCTCGTCGGCATGGCCTTGACGCACGTCGGGATGAACCAGCGCGCGGGTACCAGCGACTTCGCGATCCTCTACGAGAACGTGATGAACAAGACGCTGATCGGTGCCTATGCCACGGCCCCCGACACCTGGTCGAAGTTCTGCAAGGTCGAGACGGTCGACGACTTCCGCGCGGCGCACCGCTTCCGCGTCGGCACGTTCGGCCCGCTCGACATCGTGCGTGAGCATGCCGAGTACAAGAACAAGCCGATCCCTGATGGCTCGAAGCTGTCGATCAGCACCGAGACCAAGGGCAACATCATCGCCCTCAGCCGTCAGGCGATCATCAACGACGACATGGGGAGCATGGCCGATCTGGCTGCGCGGTTCGGTCGTGCCGCGAAGCTCTCGATCGAAGTCGACGTCTTCGCCCTGCTCGCCGAGAACAGCGGCCTGGGCCCGACGCAGACCGACGCCCAGCCGTTCTTCCACAGCAACCGGGCGAACGTGGCGACCGCCGCCGCTCTCTCGGTCGCCGCTCTCGACGCTGACCGCCAGGTGCTGGCCGCGCAGAAGGACAACGACGACGTGGAGTTCCTCGACCTCGAGCCGTTTGCCCTTTTGGTCCCGATCGGCCTCGGCTCTGCGGCGAAGATCCTGAACACCAGCGCGTGGGACCACGACGCGGGCCACCTCGAGAAGCCGAACGCGGTTCAGGGCATCGTGAAGGAAGTCGTTCAGTCGCCCCGGCTGACCGTCACGAGCACCACGCGGCGCTACCTGTTCGCGAACCCGAACGTGGCGCCTGCGATCGTCGTCGCCTTCCTGGCTGAGTCGGGACAGGGCCCGTACCTCGAGACGGCGCAGGGCTGGCGCGTCGACGGGACCGAGTGGAAGGTGCGCATCGACGCCATGGCCCAGATGCATGACCCGAAAGGCGCCGTCACGAATGCCGGCACGTAAGCCCGGAGTGAAGAGGTGAACAGAGCGGCTCGGCTTCGGTCGGGCCGCTCGATTCCTCGCTTCACCTGGAGAACCGCATGCACCTGATCGACACCGGCGACGCAGCAGCTGGCACCAACGGCGCACCCATCAACGAGTTCGACGAGGGCGATCCCGGTGTGCCGCGTCTGCCCACGCAGGTCGATAAGCACATCCTCAACGCGGTCATGAGGGAGATCGCGAACACGATCACCAACGCGGGGATCTCCCTCGTGAAGGGCACGAACACGCAGCTCGCCGCTGCGGTCGTGAACATCCTCACCAACCAGACGATCGCGGGCGTGAAGTCGTTCACCGGGACGATCAACGCGGTGATCGTCGCCATCGCTCGCAACGCTGCGTTCCCTGCGATGACGATCGCGAACTCAGACACCGGCGCGGGCTACGCGGCCAACATGTCGTCAGCCGGAACCGCGCCCACAGCGCAGTTCACCAACACTGGTACAGGCCCGGCGCTCAAGCTCTCTGCGGTCGACGGACAGTGGCCGCTGCAGTTCGTACCCCAGCCCACGCTTCCGACCACCAACCCCGCAGGCGGGGCGCTCAGCGCGGCCGATGACGGCGCAGTGGTCTACCTGGCCGGCGCGTACAACAAGCTCTACTGCTACGAGAACAGTCTCGGCTGGGTGGCGCTGTGGTGATGGTCTCGCGGCGCGCTGCCCTCATCGGGTTGCTTTGCGCCGCGTGCGACCCGCTGCCCCCGCTGCCGACGATCGAGTGCGGCGCGATGCTGCGCGTCGGGTTCCGGGTGGGTGCCCGGTCTGGGTCCTGCACCCTGGTGCCTGCAGCTCAAGCGAAACGAGAGAACACGTGATCCGAGGCGAAGTCAGTAACGCGACGGGCCTGGTGATCATCCGGCGGCTCGATCGATCGGCGTCGCTCACGAAGACGTTCGCCGATCGCGCGGGCGAAGCTGCTGAGCAGATTCTGAAGGACCGGGCGCCGACGCCGGCCGAGCTCGAGCAGGTCGGCGAGCTGATCGCGACGCGCGCGCTGGTGATGCTGTTCTCTCCAATCAAGATGCCGTCGAAGGGCGCGATCCGTGACGTCGCCGACGTGGCAGGGCGCGAGTGCGCAGAAGAGGTGATCCGTGGCCGCTGAAAAGAAGTTCCCCCTGAGTTTGGTTGTTCGAGCGATCGACAACGCGAGTCCCGCGCTCAAGACGATGACCGCGCGCTTCGCGGCGATCACCGGCCCGTTCGCCCGCAAAGAGTTCGGGATGAACCTCGGCAAGCTCGGCGAGGCGCTGAACGTCGGCGGCTTCATGAAGGTCGGCGGCGCGCTGAAGAACGTCGGCGGCGAGGTGTTCGGGCTCGCCTCCCGGCTCGGAGGGCTGGCCCTCGGGGCTGGCCTCGCGTTCGGCGCGATCGTGAAGGGCGCGATGGACTCGGGCGACAAGCTCGGGGAAATGGCGCAGCGGGTCGGCCTCTCGGTCGACAGCTACGCGTCGCTGCAGCACGCCGCCGCGCAGGCCGACGTTGAACAGGAA
>Ga0172380_10007642_pt1 | contig 12084 bp, 17 predicted proteins | sample Leawe162metaG_FD_119747 | JGI IMG/M metagenome (GOLD analysis project Ga0172380, IMG submission 119747) | Leachate microbial communities from a municipal landfill in Southern Ontario, Canada - Leachate well 162 metaG | ecosystem: Engineered > Solid waste > Landfill > Unclassified | place...
AAGTGAGCGACCTAACCGCGCCAGATGCGGCACCCATTAACCCGACAGTTATTAGAAAAATTCTAATACCTCAATTAACATTTTACGATCTCTTTGCCGCCCCCGGCAAACCGTAAAATATCTCAAATATCTCTTGCAATCTTATTATGTGTGTGTATAATTACTACATCGACAACGTAATTTAACAGGGGCAAGAAAATGAGAGACTACGAAGAAATGTACACCGCGATCCGACCGATAGAAATAAAGGTTTGCAGCGGAAAAGGCACAAAAGAGGACGGAAGAAAATATCTTGAATTCCTCGAATCACCTGAGCACAAAGCTCAGCAGCACAGAGACACTGCGGATTTTATGGAACGCCATCGTAACTTCGACTACAACGCATTCACAGCGCACCTGGTAGGATGATATGAGCTACGATTACGAGCAAGTTTATTCGGTCATCGGATCAAAGAAAGAAGTCCTGAGCTTTGCGGAAGAGTGTGGCAGTGATTTCTGGGCGGTTGTGCGTCTGTCGCCAAGGAAGTATGGTCTTGCAACGGGCAGTGGCGTGGACCTGATCCCGGATTATGAAGAAATTGTAATGCGGGATAATTACGGGGAGCAAAAAAACCCGGTCGGCCGCCCACCGAAGATGACCGACGGGAAGCGCAGGAACATCTATATCGACGATGCAAGCTGGCAGAAAGCCAAGACGCTAGGCGACGGCAAGCCTAGCGAGGGGATACGGAAGGTTCTGGCTACTCTACCGCTTGCTGACCCTTAACCCAATCCTGCAACCCGATCAATTGCTCGGTATTGGCAAGGCAGATTTCGGCTTCTCGCTCTTTCTGCCACTCAATGTCTGTGAGCCTAACGTCTGAGGGGCTTTCATCAATTCCGCTGGTGGCGTCGGGAACGGCCCCCTGGTTGGCTGAGTTCCACATGCTGACAAAATGGTTAGGGATAACGCAACCGCTATCCATGCGCTTGATGACTTCAACTGGCACCTCTCTATCTCGGTAAATGGTTCGGTCTCTGAAAACGGTCCTTATCTTCTCCTGAGCAGCGACGGCTTGAGCGCCTACTGTGGCCGTCACATCGTGGCGTTTTGCCACGATCTTAATTTCCCGCTTCTGTTCCTTCAGCATTCCGGCCTCGAAGTGGTCTGATGTAACCTTCCAAGAGACGGCCGCACCCAGCGAAAATATGACAGCAGCAATAATTCCGTAAATCGCTATTATTGGCATTTTTTCACCCCTTGTCTTACCCTATACCTGCTGATTTAAATCGCTCTAAACGCCTGAAATTCAGCCTGTTTTTTGTGCAATTTTGTACATACCGCGCCCTTTCTTGGCTCTGCGGTGAAATATCTTCTTTATGCCCGTTGAGTACAGGTATTTGTAGAAGTCACGGTATTCATCCGGCCTTGGATTCTGCCCACACATGCCGATAATTTCGCATCGCTTCCCGGTGACGAACGCGACAACGATGCAGTTGTACTCGCCCGGAATCTCGTTCTCGTCATCGTGCACGCGCACCAGCCCGATCGCCCAATGCAGCCCGAGCTTGCTCATCAGGCGATAGAGTTTCCCGGACAACCCGGCAGGCGCCAGCCAGTTCAGCGTCACGCGACCGTTCTGGTAGTCGTAGTGGTAGCTCACGCGCGGCCTTCACATATCGCTCGCTCTTCAGCCCGCCGCTTCACTAGGCCAGCCAGTACTTTCTTGCCTGGCCCATACTTGAATGCCTCGATGCGAACGCATGCTTCCGCGTACCGTTCCGAGTTGATCAAGTCGATAAGGTTGTGCGACTTGCCGGGTAGCGCCTTCCTGCAAAATGTCGGAACGCCCACGTTGTACGCAAGGCTCACATATGCCGCGAACTCATGCTGATACAGTGGCACGGTGACGCACCGGCGCACTCCTTGCGCATAGACGCTATCAATCTCATCAAGCAAGGTTTGCAGCGAGCGTACCGGCGTGGTCTTGTCGCCCATCTTCACCCCGGCGGTCGTGCCGTACCCGATAGTCGGTACATCGCCGGGAACCGGGATGTACGCCTCACCCTTGTAGCCCTCGTGCGTTGCGATGCCCACGAGAGTCGAGGCTGCCAGCACCAGAGCGCCTATCTGCATTCTTGATGGTTTAATCATGATTCCCCGCTCCCAATTCCTTGATCGATAATTCGCGCAACGGATACGGCCGCCGTAAATACCAGTCCGATAGCGCCGAATACCGCGCCAATGGAGGTCATTAACTCGGGCGATGCGCCAAAAAGCCCCGCTGGTATGTAGTCGATCCCCTGCTGTATCCCGACGAAAGCCGAAGCGATCCATGACAGTTTCACGCTCCATGCCTTGTTCAGTACCGCCTTCCAGTTCTCAACCAGTTTCATTTCCCGTCCAGCATGCAGTCGAGCTTCAGATTCAGAGATTCCTTCTCGTCACCGGTATCAATGCCTTTGCATGTCGGTAATTTAATAACCACCTTCGGCTTAGGCTCCGGCTTCACTTCAGGCTTTTCCGGCTCCACCTGTCGAGGTTCGTTGACCGCCGTTTCAACCGGTGACGGGTCAGCTTTAAAAGCGCCCGGGGGAACCGAGCAGGCGACGGCCAGGAAGGCCACGACAATCAGTAAGTAATGCATCATTTCCTCCTTGACCAATGCTCGATTACCCTGTCGAGCTTCTCGTTAAACTCCTTCATCGTTTCCCGCTGCTCGACCCTTACCGATTTAACCTCGGCGCTCAGGCGCTCATTGGTGCGCTCTTGATACACCTCGCCACGCTTCAAGGTTGCAATATCGTTTTGCACAGCGTTATAGGTCGCTACGCCCGACGCAAGCAGGCCGGCTACCGCGATAATCCCGCCAAAGGACAGCGTGGAAGTCGATGGACCGCGCCTCCGTTTTTCCTCTTTCTCTTCCCCTTCTTCACAGCCCATTTCGTATCCTCGCTCGGTCAAATCGTTCTGAATCTTCACGGCATTCAGCGTTGCAGAAAGCGCCCCGCGATTCCTTGCCGCAGTTCAGGCAATGGCCGTCATGCTTCGGAATCAGCTTTCGCATCGAGAGCGCAGCATCCCTATGCACTTGCTCTTGATCCTGCGCTCTGTCGATGTCATCCATGATTTAGAGAATGGCGAACACAACCAGCGCAACAGCCACGCCAGCCATAATTAACACGGTGTATTTATTGCGCGCAAACCAGCCATCGACTTTTTCCTCGGCTTCGTCGTAACCTTCTTGTACAAATTTCAGCGCTTTTTTTGCCTTGTCGTCGAGTTTCATTTTCTTGCTCCTATAAAATAAAACGTGTTGTCTACGGTAACGAGTCATGCTACTCGTCTATGTACGTGACCCACTGGCCCGGATACTGGAAGATGTCGCCGGTGCAGTTGGACATGCCCCAAAAGCTGGCATCTTCGATAAATGGGGTGTTTTCTTGGATGATGCCCACGTCTTTTGCCAGCCACATCTCGATAGCGTACGAGTTGTAATCTTTGTACGACTGGTAATAAACCCCGTTAGCCGAGACGGGACCAACACAGCGGATCGGCGCGCTAGTGGCTGACTTGGTGCCGTGGTACATGACGATGTGAATAACGTCGGTATAAGTCTTGCCGCCGCCTTCCCGCCACACTCCAAACTCGTCCCGGCCATAAGGCACGGTGTACGTGTCCAGATGCTCGATTAAGCCCGTCTTGCTGTACGCTTTGCTGCCCGAGTTGGTATAAGCGGCGCCCGGTGTGTTTTGCCGCCATACGTCCATTTCAGCGATTACCGGCGCAGCGGATAATCCGCTTGGGCCTGACCAACTCAAGCCGGTATTTACCCCTAGCGCGGTCTTGTAACCGAACAAGACATTGGGCGTGCAAGGCGAACTCGCGAACCAGTCCCCCACTTCGGTAACGCTCTTGTCATCACCCATGCGAAGCACTGCGTATGTGGCCGTACACCATGAGCCATTAGTCATGTATTCCTTGCGCCACATGTAGGTATAACCTGGCTTGGTTATGTCGTAATAGCTGGTATACAGGGCATCCATGGAGCTTGGAGATCTTTGGAACGTATAGCGAGAGCTCTGCGTTCCGTCAGCTTTTCTGTAGGTGTGTTGCGCGTAATCCGGGAAATATACGCGGAGGTCTACTGCATTCATTATCTAACCCTCCGAGCGCGGATAAGACCCCATGCGGCACACGTGCCGACGGTGAAACCCCCTGATGCCACGAGATAAACAGCGGTGGTAGTGGCTAGAGAGAAACGGCGAGTCGGGATCGTGTACCCCATTGCGACGGCGCCGGGCACGAAAGGGCCGCAGCGGTGAGAGAAAGCATACGCGTCGATCGAGTTTGCTACCAAACTTGACGCCCCAAAAAGTGATTCCACGCTCGTATTTGCGGCAAAGTTGAAATTCACTACGCCATCGACATCCCAGTCGCCCGCTGTAAGCGTGATGCTTGTCACCGTCTTAGCGACGGTTGCCACAAGAGATACAGCAGACCCACCCGCCACGGCGGCTTGAACGTATTCGCCAACGTATCCGGTAGCAGCGTTGTCGTTAGTCGTCGTTCCTCCAATAGCTGTGACGCCTGAAAATGTTTTATTTCCAGTTATGGTTTCGTTTCCAGTCATCCCGACTGCGCCGATTGCCGCCCTCTCTGCCGCAGAGGTTCCGAAAGACAAAACTACGACCTGCCAGCCGTTTGACGCACCACTCGTCGTCGTTTTCGGCCAGGCCATCAGCACATCACCAGCCGCCAGGACGAGATCCGCGCTGCCCGGACAAACCAGCGCGGTCCCGTTATGCGTGATGGTCAGGGCAGCGGCCATGCGGATGAGGATCGGGCCGCGATAGACCGTCCCGAATGACGTGATCGTGGTCGTGCCGGTGATGCGCAGCTTGGTTGACGCTTGCCCGCCAATGTCGCACGTGGAGGCTGACGCGATGTCGAGTTCCGGCTTTTCCGTTGCCTCGTTCAGCGCGTCGTACATTGCGAGCAGCCCTATCTCTGCGTTTGCATTGTTGACCGGTACGGCGAGATTCGCCCTGTTTGTTAATGCTGTCATTTAATACCCCTGCAAAATGATGTCTACTTTCGCGCCTGAGACTGCCGTATGCGCCGCGTTGTACGCCTTCACAGTCGGCGCAAGTGGTGAGGTTTTATCTGTCTCAACAGTTACCGCGCCACTTCCATTCGCCTGAAGCGTGACGTTTACAACCTGTATCGCCGTGAAACCCTTGGCATAAGGTATCGCCGTGCCACCGGAACTGACCGTCAAGTCCGAAATACGCTCTTCCATGTCAGGCGCATCGATCAGCATCGCCATCGCGGTAATCTTGCCCTGCACCGGGCCGAAACCGATAGTGACGCGGAACTGGTAATCTTCTGGCTGGGCAGTGATCTGTCCCGGCCATGGCAACCACGCCCCGCTGCCGACCTTGTGCTCTGCAATCAGGTTATTGCCTTGCGTGGTGAGTGAGAGCGTCATCATCGAACCGACCAGCACACTCGCAACCGTTACCGGATCGGTCGTGTAGACCATCCTGGCGTAGCTGCCCGGTTCATAAAACGGATCGCTCGCGGCCCCGTAGAAAGATGCCGCCGGGTCGCCATAAAATGAATCCAGCGAATCAGCAACCAGTTCGCCGCTGATTACAGAACAGTCCTCAAGCGTTCCGGCAAAGGTCGGATGAAATGCAGTTGTCGCCACTACATTTGCTACCGGCGCATCGCCCAGGCTGGCGTAGATCAGCGCAGCGGTCGCCGACTCATTGCCGGACGTGTCAAGCGCCTTACCCATAATCGTCACCGCGCCATAGGGCAGGGTGATCAGGTCAAAAGGCGAGGATGTAGCTACCCCGGTATGCAGCGGTGCGGCGGTGCCCCAATCAAGGTTTGATCCGTAATGGAAGCGGAAGATGTACCCGGCCAAATCCAGGTCATTTACCCCCGTCCATGACAAAATGGAGCCATCAATCGCCAGATCGGTAATGTCCGCAGGTGGCTCGCTCTTGCCAACTACCTGATGCAGATCGGCATAAATCCAGTCAGACTTCACGTTGAGATACGGATTGAATGCCCGCGCGCGCACTACATACCAGGCGCTGTCTTCCACCGGTGAGAGATAAGTACTCGTCTCGCTGCCTGTGGTTGAAGTCTTGCGCCATGCGGCGTCGCTTTGGCGCTGCCATTCGATCTCAATCAGGCCGCTTGACGCTACGTCGCCCGTTGCTGCCTCCCAGGTCGCTTTGATCCGGGAGACTATGGTGCCGTCTTTCTGGATAAGCAACGCGTCGGTGCCGGAGTCGAGCACCAAGAAACTTGGCGGGCTGATCCGGAAAGGATTGGGTAAATCAGTATTGGGCGTATCGTCGAGCGTGACGGTATCGGCTAAATCCCATATCGTCGGGCCATCCTCTTTTAAGGTCAGGCTGATTGCCGAGCTTGGTGAATACGATTTATCCGTTACACGGTAGACCTTATCTGTCTGGCCCAGAAACGCGCTGGTCAGCGTTACCCGGTCGCCTATCCTGTAATTCCACGCCTTGAGCGAGAAATCGGCCTTCACGGTAAAACCGTTACGCTGATCTTCAGTTACGATTCGGCACAAGTTATGTACGCGCTGAGTCGAATCGGTAAAGGGAAAATCAATATTCGCCAGCTTGTCCTTGCCGTCTGCCTCCAGATAGGCCGCGTTCTGGTACGGCTGGAAGTCGGTGGCGACGTAGAGATTTTCAGCCGTGATAAATTGGCCGCGCACGCCATTGATGATGTCGGCATCCGATATGCCGGGTGTTACTGCCAGCGCCCCAACAATATCGCTTTGTTGCAGAGAGGCAACCGGCGCGACATACTTGCCCGCGAATATCTCCCAAGTCATTGCGACAATCCCGCCCGCCATCGATTGCGCAAGCGCTTCCAGCACGTTGGCTTGATCCTGATCAGCCGTTATCGTGCCATTACAGGTATAGAGCGCTCCGAAAGACTGTATCTCGTCGCAGACATTCGCCGCAGCAATGTAGTGCGATACCGGCAAGTCTGAGGCCGGGACGCCGCACATATCCGAAGTGAGATAGTCATAAGCTGCAAGGGCGGGATTCTGGCTCCAGGCAGCCACCCCAGTGCGCACGTCATAGAGCTTCTTGCCGCGCAGCAATACTTCGACACCCGGCAAACCGCCTTGAAACATCGCCTGACGCAAGTCCAGCCGGATAACTGTGTAACAAAAGCCGGTGAGCGTTGCGGTAGACTTCCACTTGTCCGGCACTTCTGCCAACAGGGAAGCATCGGCAGGATCGCCGGCAACACCCAGGTGCTTCTTGACGCGAACCTGAGACGTGTTGATCTGGTACTGGTACGTTACGCGGTAACCGTCGATCACAACGTAACCGCCAGGCAGCGGCGATCCAAGGCTGCCGGTAACAGTGATCGTGTTGCCTGATCTTGTGTACGCCACGCCGCCCGAGTGATTTGCGCGAAATAGCAAACCGTTAGGTAGGTATACTCGCCCCGTCGCGATTACCGTTATTGCGCTGCTTGGTGTGTGTACCAGCGTAAAAGGCGATGTGGGATACTGCTCGGTGGCGTTCTCTGTCCGGACGGAAACGAAGAAATCGCCGGTGGTGACGAAACCCTCGCTGTCGAGAACGCCTAGCGCCTTGCCGTCGATGTAGATTTCCTCGATTGCATCGCACTCGTGCGCGGCATGGATGCATACCAGGTGTTTATACTCGTCGTTCGCGCCGCTTTTGAATACCCCAACGACCGCCGATCCTACCCGCGTGCGGCCGTAAGCGTAGACGTGAGGCGCTTCGGTGGCGATGCGCGTTACCGTGCGCTCTTGCAAAGAGTTGAGGAAATCCTCGCGGGCGCGGGCTGCGGCGCGTTTGGCTTTCTTGGCCGCGGCTTTTTGCTGAACGGCGCCGAAAACGGTTGTGCCGACCGTCAGGGCGATGGATGCGACCATTATCCCAATTTCAAGCGCTGTCATGGCCGCCAGGCTGGCGCCGATTATCGCGATTACTGGTGGCACGCCCAAGCCTCTTTAGCAACTGTCCGGTCAGTAAACATCAAGCCTTCCTTGCCTACTGAAACGATGTGCCTGCCGCTAAATATATGCGCGGCGTCCTGATAAATTGTCAAATCGCCGTCCTGTGCCATGTTCGGGTTTATCTGCTTTAAGTTTCTTTGGAGCAAAAAAAAGAGACCGCCGAGGTCTCTTAGTTTGTTGCTTGCTTCTCTGGCCGTTCGCCACGGCCTATGCTCGCTCAGGTAATCTTTGCCTGTTTGCAATTCCAGCCAGCCGATAACGAAAGTGATGCAGTCATGCTCTCCCCACTCAAAGCGTTTGTTTATATGCGTCTGGATGTATTCCGGGAGCTTCATATCCACGTTTTTTCATACACTCGTACATGTGCCGCATCATAAAATAACTAGCGACTTGGCCGCGAGCAGCCGTTTTGTCAAACACGTCCAGCGACTCTCGCGAGCACGAGTCTCTGTCCTCGCTCACTTGCTGATCAGTTGCGCCCGCCTTTTTGTACTCGCCCATGAAAACTTTGTAGGGCGCGGCAGAGCACCCCGCCAAAGCCACAACCAACAACACCACAATCAATCTCATGTCTCACCCCATTAAATGGATGAGTAATTATATGACCTTTAGTTTATGCTTCGCTGGAATTTTTTGCTAAGCCACACGCTCGGCGTTGCGATAAGGTCGTTCAGATAATCAAAGCCCGTATCGTTCGGGTATCTCTTCTTATGCTGTGCCGCGTTCAGCCGCAGGTTGGGCTGCCGCTTTAGTCCGTAAGCTGAGGTCTCGCACTTGAGCGTGATTTTTCCTTCCTCACCCTCAACGCCGATTGCCATCAGATCCATGATGCCGCGCCAGCAAAGCTGAGGCGTTCCGACAAGCTGGAAGGATTCGTCGAGCGGGCAGAAATACATCTTGGCTATCTTGCCCCGGTACTCTTCCACGGCGCCCACAGCGAGCGCCAGGACTGACTGCTGCGCTACGGACAGAGTAAAGGTCAGTGCGCGTGACTCAACGCCTTCAGACTCTTCAATCGGGCTGATTCCGCCGACCGTTCCGAAACCGAGCCAATCGTGCCCGCCCCAAGTCAGGGTGATATTTGCCGTGCAAAGATATTGTGTCGAGCTTGCAAATTCGAGTTGCACGAAATAGACCGCGCGAGTGACGGCTTTCTGCAACTCAGTTTGCTGCGGCGAGGATAGCGAGACAATCGCTTCGTCATTGACCGCGCCCATTGGGGCCGGGCTGGAAAACTGGTTACCGTAAAAATCGTTCCCGCCGAGGTAGGTACCGCCTACTTTGATATAAGGCGTGCGCGGACGGTAGTCGGCGTCAAGATCAGGATCGATTGTTACGGTACTGGCTGCGAGAGTGTGACCAGATGCCACGCCGAAGCCGTGGAAGCAGTTATGGGATTCGCCGGTCCATGTTGCCGCATCATTTTTTACGGAAGGGGTTGAGCGCGTGGCCGTGAAAACGTTATTCCGGACAAGATTGCTTGTCGGATCAGCCCCGCCGACGAGATAAGCCCCGGCTTGCGAGCAGTTTCGAAACGTGTTGTTGAATATATTGGCCGACTGCCCGGCATTCTTGTTGCCAAAAGCGACCCCGGTAACGCAGCCGTCTATCACGTTGCCGTAGGCTTTGCAGTTCGTTGCATCTAGGACGAGGATGCCAAAGCCGCCGCTGTAGTATCCATCCGCTCCTGTGCCGCGAATATTATGGAATTCGTTACCAAACGCCTCGCAGCTATCGCAGCCGTGGTCAAACAAAACGCCGTTGCCGTCGATGGTGGACGTGCCGATGCCATCGGCGTAGTTGCCGGATACGCTGTAAGTCCCATAAAACAGATTCACGAATCCGCTTATCCCATACAGCTCATATGCCTTGTTGTTGCGAACAATGTTTTCCCCAAAGTCAGCCGTGAGCGATTGAGCGAAACCGCCGAGGACAATCCCGCCGCCTAGTCCGCTGATTTCGGTCTGATTGCGGATTATGTTGTCAAGCACCTTGACTCCGGTATTATGTCCAGCTATGACAGCCCCGCCACCGTCAACTAAATCCGGCCCATAAATCTCCATCATTACCGAGACGCAATCGATAAACGTATTGCCGGATACCGTGATGTCGGCCATCTTCGTGGCAGCCCCGACAGTATTCAGCGCCTTCAGCAAAATCGTTGCGCGCGCGGCCGAGCAGCCTGTGAACGTGTTATTACTGATTTGCAGGTTTGACAAGCTCGTTACTGATCCAGCTGATGTTGCGTACCATTGGATCGCTGCGCCACCTACTGCGCCTGCGCCACCTAAAAACGCATTTCCGTCGATGATGCAATCAATATAAGACCAGCCGTTGAATGCCAAAAAGAGTACTGCCGAGTTGCCGCCGCCGTTGAACGTGCAGCCTCTGATATGGACACCGGTAAGCGGTGCCCCACCGAGTCCGATGCATGAATAATTGGCAGCGGTAATCGTTAAATTCTGGACAGTGGTATAGGCACGGTTGACGTTGAGATAGAAGCTGCCCGAAGTAAACGTAATGGAACCGGGGTCGTCAGCGTAATCCCCTCGAATCTTTACGCGACTGCTCACCGTCGCGCCGTGAGGCCCAACCGCAAGGATTGCCCCCGCTGAGTGCGCGCCGCAAACGTACAACGTATCTCCAGCCACCACGCCAGCGCCGCCCCAAACGATAGCCGCCCAGCCGCCCCAGGCCGTAGCATAGGACGCGCCATTGCGTGTCGCTGAGTGGCTCGTGTCCGGCCTTACATACCAAGCGGTCACAGCCTAAAATCCTCGATTAAATCCAATGTGAACCCCTCAACCACGGCGCCGGAATTCTGCCAGCCGAATTTTGAATCGACGCGCCGGAATAAAGCTTTCGGCCTGTCCCAAGTTACTGACTCGCCAAGCAGGAAAGCGTTACGCAAAGCAGGCTCAACCGTCACCGATATAACACCGGAGCCGTCGCTTGTCGCGTCTGCTACAACCATGACGACCTGCTGAGTTAAATTCGCTCCGAATCCAAGGTAATCGCCCTGCTTCAGCGTCTTTGCTGCCTGCCCACTGGCGACGATGGATAGAGTCGTTGCGCCCTGCGCTGCGCCGGTAGAGAGTGTCATCACTCCGCGCATCGTGCCGCGGGGAACCGGTCTGGCGTGATTCCACAGCGCAACCTGATGTGTCTGTCCGCGCAGGAGCATGCCGAACGCTTGCCAGCCGCCGCCGTCCTGCTCCCGGCCAGAAGTAGCTTCAAGCGTCACAACCCATAGCGGACTTGATAGCTCAACAGACTGAGCGCCAAAGCCGGAACGGAACGCGACATCATTACGCTGCTGGCCCCACGAACTGCGGGCGACTTTAAGCGTGTCCGGAAACGTGATGATCATATCTTGCCTTGACGCTCGAGTTTTTCGATAAGCTCAGCATTGCTTTGCTTATTTGCTCGCTGGATGTCTTGCATGATAGACGCCCTATCGGAACGGGAGTCGATGTTGATTACCCGGTTATCGTTGACCGTGACGCCACCACCGCCACCGGATACGCCGAGACGTCCGGCAGAATCACGCTTCAGTGGCATGATTGCCTCGGGTCCGGCCTCGCCCATCAAGCCCGAGCGGAATGTACCGCCATCAGCAAAGCGGAAAGGAGTTGGACTGTTTACGATTCCACCGAGCGCGAATTTCGCCACGCTGCCGTCAAAGAATGCGCCTTTAGCAGCGAAGCCAGTTAAGCCGCCGCCTGATACCGCCATACCTGGTTTCGCTCCGCCGCCAGCCATGCCGCCCAATGAGCCGAGTAGCGAGCCGAACATCGACAGTAAGCCGCCTGCGCCATTCTTGCCGAATATCGCACTGGAGAGATTCGCCGCCAGCGCATCAGCAAGCATCCTGCTGAGCAGAGACTTCCATGCTGAGCCGATGCTTTCGAAATCGCCGTTCAGCGACTTGTAAATGTTGTCGCCCAGGCCACGCTGAATGTTCGTCTGAAAGCCGATAGCCGCTGCACTCATCTTCTCGAAGCCATCCTCGGTTGCGCGCTTCATATTCGCCGTGGATTGCGCGACGGCG
>Ga0172380_10007643_pt1 | contig 12083 bp, 13 predicted proteins | sample Leawe162metaG_FD_119747 | JGI IMG/M metagenome (GOLD analysis project Ga0172380, IMG submission 119747) | Leachate microbial communities from a municipal landfill in Southern Ontario, Canada - Leachate well 162 metaG | ecosystem: Engineered > Solid waste > Landfill > Unclassified | place...
ACTCATCGATGAACTTACAAAAGGTATCGTTATCCTTCATGCTTCCACCAAAATGGGCGTGGGCGACGATGCCGCGGTAATTCAGCCGGAAACCGGAAAAGTGATGCTTGTTTCAAAGGATCTGCTCATCGAAGGCATTCACTTCGACATGGTTTACATGCCTTTAAAGCACCTGGGCTATAAGGCTGCGGTGGTGAATATTTCAGATATTGTGGCCATGAACGGGACACCAAAACAACTGTTGGTGGGATTGGGCGTTTCTTCCAAATATTCTGCCGAAGCCATAAAAGAGATTTATGACGGGATAAAAAAAGCCTGCGAAGTTTATCGGGTAGATTTAATTGGTGGTGACACCACTTCAAGTCCGGCAGGTTTGTTTTTAAGCCTCACCATCATCGGCGAGGCCGATCTTGAAAAGGTAGTGTACCGCAAAGGGGCTTCACCAAATGATTTGCTATGTGTGAGTGGCGATTTGGGAGCCGCCTACATGGGATTGTTATTATTGGAAAGAGAAAAAACGGTGTTCCTGGCCGACCCGAATATGCAACCCGATTTGTCGGACAAAGAATATCTGCTTGAGCGTCAATTAAAACCGGAAGCCAGGATTAATGTCCTGAAATTTCTTGAAGAAGCCGGTGTAAAGCCTACTTCGATGATCGACATTTCGGACGGACTGGCTTCAGAAGCCATGCATCTGTGCAAGGCTTCGGGGACAGGTTGTGCCATTTACGAAGATAAAATCCCCATCGATCAGTTGACTTTCGACACGGCGAAAGATTTTAACATGGTACCTACGGTTGCTGCTTTAAACGGAGGTGATGATTATGAGCTGCTGTTTACCATCAAACAGACCGACTTTGAAAAAGTAAAATTGATGGAAGGCATCTCCATTATCGGATATATGACAGATGCCAGTGAAGGCGAACGACTGATTACCAACGACAACCAATCCATTCCACTCCGGGCGCAGGGTTGGGATGCCTTAAAAAGCAGAGCACTGTTTCCAGGCAAGGAATAACCTTTCGCAACCTATTTATCTTTAGCAGCATGACCACGGTTGAAATTATCATTCTTATTACGGCGGGTTTGATGGTTGGGTTCATCAATACGCTGGCAGGAGGTGGGAGCATTATCTCCCTGTCAGTACTTATGCTCATGGGCTTACCTGCAAGCATGGCCAACGGCACCAACCGCATCGCCATCACCATTCAAACCCTCGCGGCCACCACCAGTTTCCATCAGCAAAAAGCCCTTGAATTGCGAAAAGCCATCTACCTGTCAATTCCAACTGTTTTAGGTTCGCTTATCGGTGCCTGGCTGGCCGTTGATATTCGGGAGGACATTTTTGAAAAGGCCATCGGTGTTATCATGCTGGTGATGTTGGTGTTTATCTTTTACAAACCACAGAAATACATTTATGGCAGGGCAGAAATTTCAAGCAAACCCTTTAGCTGGAAACTCTTGCTCATTTTCTTCCTGATCGGTATTTATGGCGGATTTATCCACCTGGGCGTAGGTTACTTTTTGCTTGCAGGCATTGTAGCCGGTGCTGGTTTCAACCTGGTAAAAGCCAACGCCATCAAGGTATTTATTGTGCTGGCGTATTCGCCCTTTACCTTGTTGGTTTTCCTGTGGTATAACCAGGTAAACTGGGTTTATGGCCTTACTCTGGCCATTGGAAATGTCGTTGGAGCACTGTTAGCTTCCAGGCTTGCCGTTACCAAAGGTGTTGATTTTGTTAAATGGGTTATAGTAGTCATCATCCTCATCACTGCCGCCGACATGTTCGGAATTTATGATTTTAAAAGTATCGTTAGCGGATTATTGCCACAACTCCAGTAAGATACAGTCCGAATTCTGAATCCGATCTGATAATTTTTACTTCACATAGATATACTCCATAATAGAAATTGTTTCTTCTTTTTCAAGTCCTAAAAACTCACCCTGTTTATTGTACATATTAACCATTATGTATTTGGAGTATGTGATTATTCCTTCCATCATAAGATTACCATTTGGATAAAAAAATTTAAATTCCCCAAAAGCAACTCCATTTAAATAATTTACACTAATACGAATGGAGTCATTTTTCCAAAACTCTTTCCAAATTCCAGTTTTCAATCCATTAAAATAATATCCTTTAGTAACAAAAATTACGGGATTATCTAATAAATTATAATCATTAATTATTTGAACTCCATTAATAGAATCCTTTAAAACTTTATTAACAATTACTTTAGAGGGGATTAGTTTGAATTCTTCCCATTTACCTTGTTTTAAACCGAGTGAGTCAATTCCATTTAATTCTAAAACTTGAGCAAAGGAAATTTGACTCATCAATAATAGGAGAATGATCGCAAAACTCTTCATCATTGTATCTTTTTATTTGTGTTAAGTTCTATTTTGTTAACAGGATATTTCAGTTCATTTCTAATTTAATCTCCTACTGCTTCAGGAGAGGTATCCACACTCAGATCAGCAAAGTCATTGTGGTTAAGGCATCCAATCCGGTCAGGTTTGTTAGCGAGGATACGGTTGTAATATAAAGAAATCCCCCAATGGAAGTGATGTTACTAAACCCGTTTAAATTGGTGATGTCGTTACCATTAATTACAATTTTTCCTTCTATTTGGGTGCAACCGGGGTAGTTGGTTTGAAATGAATCTACCTCTGCCTGGCTGGAAAAATAAGTGGTGCCAGGCAGACAACCCTGCGAAATAGCGGCCCAATGCAAGCCCACAATAAACGTAATAAGTAAAGTAATTTTTTGCATGCTACTTTTTTTGGTTATTTCTTTTTTCTTTTCTGGTCAGTTCGGTAATTAATGTTTTCTGTTTCTTTCTGCTGATTGTGTCATTTTTAGCGTTTTTACATCAGCGTTACACTTGTCTGCCGAAGGCATGAAGCATGGACGAGAAGTTGTCCTCGTTACGGTTTCGCTCAAAGAAGAACAATGACTGATTAGTTTACAACATACAACAAAAACAAAACAGAAAAAGCTATATATAACAAAACGCCTATTACTCCCCAAAGTTCATTTTTTTTATCCATAAGCCTGAATTCTTGGATAATCATTTTGTATCTATCACCTTTAAGAAAAATGATAATATTCACAAAGACTAATAATAAGAAAACAAAAATTAGTAATGATTCTATTATATTCCAACTAAATATAAGTAGATTATAAAAGTTCGAAAGATATAAAATACAAAAAACATTAATTACAACTAATAGTGCCATTAATATCACTGCTACCCATTCAGCGATATCTTTATTAGGTGTTCTTTTAGTTACACTGTATATTGAGTAGAAAACAAAGTAATATATCTTTTTCATGGCTTTCCTGGATTAAAATACAATTGACCAGAGTTTTTTATTACTGTACTATTGTTTTACGGCATTTTTGTTGTGTTGGCATCCTCGTTACCGCTGCGCTCAAACCAGGACGAGATGAAGGGACTCAGATAGCGAACGTTACAAAAAACCAATTGGCCACTTAACCGATTTCTGTAAATACTATTAAGCCGTTACAATTCATCAAAAGAGATACCCACCATTGCTAGTGGGCTGACAAGATATTGTCTATTTCTTGCAAGGCAAATATATTAAACTTTGGTTTATTGTTAGTTGTAAAATATTGTTAATAATTTTTTTTGAACAGGTACAGATTACAACATAGAAGCTATCGGGAGCGTCATCCCCGCCTGCGGCCGGCAGGCGTGTTCCATTTCCTACGCATTAATATGATTTAGCAAACTTGATTTCTACCTGAAAAAAAATTTGCATAAAGCAATTTCCCCGATGCCATTTTCCGCAATTTTTACTACAAAGTCAATTTTCATTGGACGTATTTGCAGGATTTGCAAATTGCATTGTCATTTCTTCCTTATTTGGTATTTATTGCCACCATTCAAAATCTCTTCGCGCTTATCAATTGAGAAATATACAGAAGCGGTAATTTCTTTGCTGCAATATTGATATCTAACATTTTCTAAATATTTCAAACCATGAAAAAACTCATCTCTATTTCGACAATCAGCTTTCTGCTTTTCACCATGTCTTCTTGTTATTCAACTAAAACGATCAGTCGCCAGGAAAAATTTTATACGTGCATGAAAGTGAAAAACGAAAAGTATGAAATAAATAAAAAAATTAAAGTTCTGAGTGTTATTTCAAAGAAGGGTGACACCATAGTCTTTAGTAAAGCGAACCCAGGAATTGTTTCAGAACAGGGCGTTTCTGGATTTCAAATTTTTTATTTTCCATACAGTGCAGTTGACTCTACCCTATTTAATGAAAAATCGCTGCAATCAATTTGGGTTGATGGAAACAGGTACGAGTTTGTTACACAAAACTTGCAGGGTTATGTTTGCAATAAACTAAATACAATTAATATTCCTCTGCTGGAAATAGAACAAATGAAAGTTCTAAAACCAAATTTACCGCTAACTGTTGCAGCTATCGTTGTACCTCCAATTTTGGCATTTGTAGCCCTTTATTATTATGAAATCAATAATTTAAATTTAAATGTAGGTTTATAGTTCCATAGATACTTCTTCATCCAAAGACTTAATATAAAACTAAAACAAATCTACTAAAATGAAAAAACTAACAATTCTTTTGATACTTGCGGGCATGGCAACATCACTTTCGAGCCAGGAATGGAAGGCTTATGGCTATATTTTTGATAAAATTGATAGTACCCCGGTGTATAATGCTTCAGTTGAAATTCTGAATACCAACACAAAGACCTATACTGATTCACTTGGCCGGTTTCGCCTTACTATACCAGAAGGAAATCACAAACTGATGGTTACACATGATGATTTTCAACCAATAAATGTATCTCTTGCCGGGCCGCATTTGAAAAAGCCAATAGTTATTAGGTTAAAATCAAAGAAGACTATTATTGAAAACAATGCATTTATTGATTCTGTCTGGAAAGAGCACAAAAATGCCATTTCATTCATGCCTTTCGAGTTGATTATTGGTTCAATTGGAATTCAGTTTGAAAGATTTTTAAAAGCAGACCAATCTCTTGGTTTGCATAGTTCATTTTATTTATTGGGTTGGGGATATTCAATTAATAACCACCCATCAGCGAGTAATCACTTTACGGGTATTAAAGTATCACCATTTTATAGATTTTACCTTAAACGTAGAGAAAGTAAAGGCTTTTTTATTGAAACACAATTTATAGCAGCTTACATTCATATGAACCCACTGCTATATACGGGTTTTGTTCCTACAGGCTGGTTCGATGGATATTATATTACAAAAAGCAAGTCTTTAACATTTACAACCTTTGGCGCTGGCGTAGCAATTGGCTGGTCAATTAAAATGCCAAATATTGAAAATGGAATTTTTAATGTTTCAATCGGACTGCAATATTTAACTCTTAATGTTCCTAAAACTTTGGTGGACAATTATCATTCTGGTAGCCATGACACTTGGAATGTTAGTGAAAACTGGTGGTATATTGGAGGGCCTGGCAGCATTTTACAGATAAGGCTGGCTTATGGCGGGATATTCTAGCTTTTTTTATCTGAAAAGAAAACTCAATTCAAAACTAAAAATTTATACCTATGAAAAAGTTCATTCTTCCGTTAATACTTTCAATTCTGATTGTAGTTTGTTTTAGCCAAAACATATCCGGCCAGGAGCTGTCGCATGATTACCTTAAAAAAAGTAAAAACCAAAAAACTGCAGCTAAGATTTTAGCTATTGGAGGAACAACTATGGTTGTGGCTGGCATATTTGGATTCAATAGTAATTGGGAAAATGGTTCATATACAGCTACAGACATTTCTGGTTTTATTATGTTAGGAGGAGGAGTTGCTCTTATAGCCAGTATTCCGCTTTTTATCATTTCATCAGTGAATAAAAAGAGCGCTTTTACACTTGCAATAATCAATCATAATGTAAGTATTCCCATTCAAAAGGCCCACATTATTAATACACAACCAGCTTTAACTTTAACGATTGATTTTTAACCTGACTATCGAATTTATTACTATTTACTAAAAACTAATTATCATGGAAACTAAAATAATCAAAGGAGATATAGTGAAAGAACGCATCTTCAACGAAGTTAAAAATGAAATTGCAGAGCTTAAAGCCAAGCAAAACCAGGTTCCCGGAATTGCCTTTATCGGCTTTCCGGGAGCCCCGCTATCTAAATACAATATTCCGCTACATGTGCAAACAGCCGTAGCAGCAGGTTTCCGGGTGGTTAAAGAAATAAAGCGAGAAGATACCACAGAAGAGGATTTGTTTGAACTAATTGATAAGTTAAACCAGGATGAGAGCATCAACGCAATTGTCCTTTTGCAGCCTTTGCCGGCACATTTGAACCCGCTTCGCATTGTCAACCGGATTGACAGGAACAAGGAAGTGGAAGGCTTCCACCCGCTAAACATGCTGAGCACAATGATGCCTGATGTCCGAGAGGAAATCTACCCAATGTGCTTGCCAACGGCACTGGTGGAGATGTTTGGTGAGGCTGGAGTGAGGTTTGAAAAAGACAAGGAATGGGTGTTCATCCTGGATGATGAATTTTTTTCAAACACTTTGACCCATATGGTTGTAAATTCTGCTGCAATAAAAGTTGTTCCCCACGATTGTTCGATGACAATGGTGAACAAAAGTTCAAAAAACCTGATCAGGTTTTTCCAACGTGCCGATGTGCTGGTTGTTGTAACCAAATCACCAGAATACATTCAGGCAAACTGGCTAAAAAAAGGAGTCTGCATCATCGATATTTATTCCAATCTGTTGAAAGAGGTGCCAGGCAAAAGCGATCCCGGCAGGCTGGTTCCAATCATCAGGGGTGGAATCCAGATAGATTCAGTCAAGAATATTGCAAGTGCTATTCTGCCCATTCCCGGCGGGTTAATGACTGTGGTACTGTCCATTCTTTTGCGCAATGCGCTAACTGCTTTTAAGAACAGTTTAAACATTATTCAATAGAATGGTCAATGGGATTGTAACAAGAAGATTGTTTTTAACAACAACTTATTCTCTTCCCACCCAAACAGAAAAAGCAGCACGCTTGATTGTTTACTTTATCTTTTCCCTGAAAACATCAATATTCTCAACCAGCCTGTTGAAAAAGCGCTGCCGTTCCTTGGCTGAAGTGCTGCTGATAAGGGATGATTTGGTAATCAGTCCGGTAAAATATTTATAAACACTATCGTTAAACTTTGGATCGGAAGTCACAAGTAAACTGGCAACATTATATGTTTGATAACAGAATTTCAAACCATCCATCCTGACAAATATAGCATTGTCGTTTAGCACCACTTCGTTTTCGTAGAGCTTAAACGAATCAGGAACTCCTTCAGGCGTGGTTCCGTACAAAAATTTAAAACCAACTTCTGCTTGCTTTTGAATATGCCTTAGCCACAATTCAAACTTTTCGAGCAGCATCCAAACTTCTTCCTTGTGCTTAAACATACCTCCAACCCAATAATATTCAATCTGCCTGAGCGTAATATTAAAAGTATCCTCATTCCAGATTTCAGTGGTTGGGATAGTCAGCGAATATTTTAAAATCTGGTCACCCAATTCCCTTACTTCAGGATCATAATCCTCAAAGGAGAATTGTTTTTCATTAAATTCAGGAAAATTAAACAAGGTTTTTTCCCAAAAGAACATCTTAAAAGCTCCGATTTCAGGAAACTGAAAATAATGAAACACAGGCGGGTCTTTGGCCGTGTATATAATATCCTTATCCTGGGCTAGCCTGATCATATTCATGTTGGCCAATATTGTTCTCAGCCAGTCTTTCAGGTTGTATTTTTCAAAATCGATGGCGTGGTTTCTAAACACCACATTGTTTGAGTTCAGCTGAAAAATCGTATCCAGGCTCACATTATATTTGATTGCCAGTTTATACAAATCTGAAAAAGTAAGTTCTTTTTCTCCTCTTATTCTTCTGTAGGCACTGTCATAACTCAGTTCGAGCAGCTCCGAAATTTCATGCACAAAAGAATGGCTGGCAGGCATTTTCTGCTTTATTTGCCTGAATAGTTCGGCTTGTACTTCAGTTATTGTAGTCATTTTAGTAGTTTATTTAAGAGAATAATAGGGATTAAAGATAAATAATTTACAATTCCTCAGCTTCTGTCTTCCGATAGCCACAGCTCCCGCCTTCCGATATCGGGAGATTTTTCAGGTAGTATTCGTAATCGAAGTTGCTATTGTCGTTATGCAGGGCGCGGCCTTCTGGGGTAAAAATAAAAGCGGATGCATCGCCAGGAAATACTATACTGCCAAGGTATTCAGTCGGGGCGCTTCGGTCACCGTTGCCGGCGATGGATTTCAGTAGCTTCACCCCACCTGCGGTATAAAGATAGTCGATGGTATTGAAGGCTTTTGCTACTAAATTTATGTGCTGCGGCAGGTTGAGGTGGTTATAGTCGATATGGTCAATTTGTTTATTCAAGTCTCTGATTAAATTACCGTTTAAGTCGTAAAAATACTCATTTGTGGTAAGAAATGAACCGTTGTCGGAAAATCCGTTGTTTTGATGATCACCATCGTGATTGTCGAGGTATTTACATATTTTTATTGGTTGCCGTTGTAGGCGTAAGTAAGGTTATCAATAAAATCAAAACTGCTTGATCCTCCGAGTTGCCCCATTCGGCTTAATGTCTTGATGTTCCCATTCTTGTCATACGAATATTGGTATTGTATTTTCCGGCATCGGCAAATGTTGAGATCAATAAGCGATTGGCACCATCATAGGTAAAGTCGTATTGCTTTGCTGTCGGAAAATGAGCCGATTGCCAGGTCATCCTGGCAATATTGCCATTGTATAGGGCATCGCTTTGCAAATTGTTGTAGTCCAATTTCATAGAAAACAAATCATCTTCAGGGTAGACTATGCTGTTTATATCGGTAATTATGGTGAATTAGCCACAACTTCAATAAAATACAGCCTGACTGCCGAATCCGATCTGATTAATCGCTTTTTCCTACATTTGGGGTTTTAATACACCCCACATGAAGAAATTATCTTTCCTCTTTCTTGCCTTGATTCTATTTGGCTGTGCTCCCTCCCCTGCTCCAAAACAACCCGCCTGGGCACTGGCCATTCACGGCGGTGCAGGCACCATTACGAAAGAAAGTATGACTCCTGAACTGGAACAACAATATCAGGAAAAACTGGGTGAAGCCCTGCAGGCAGGATCGGGAATCCTCAAAAACGGCGGCACCAGCCTGGATGCGGTTTGCGCAGCCATTAATGTGATGGAAGACTCACCGCTTTTCAACGCCGGAAAAGGGGCTGTTTTTACAGCCGAAGGCGTAAACGAAATGGATGCTTCCATCATGGATGGTGAAAACCTGATGGCCGGAGCCGTGGCCGGTGTAAAATACATCAAGAACCCTATTTTGGCCGCCCGGGCGGTGATGGAAAAAAGTCCCCATGTGATGCTCATGGGTGATGGTGCCGAGAAATTCGCTGAAGAACAGGGCATCGAACTCGTCGACAGCAGCTACTTTTTTACCGAAACCCGGTGGAACAGCTATTTAAAAGCACACGAAAAAGCGACCAAAGAAAAATTCGGAACCTGCGGAGCCGTGGCGCTCGACAAGCACGGAAATCTGGCTGCAGGAACCTCCACCGGGGGAATGACCTACAAAATGAAAGGACGTGTAGGCGATTCTCCCATTATCGGAGCGGGGACTTATGCCGACAACAACGGTTGCGCCATTTCAGCCACCGGACATGGAGAATTCTTTATTCGCAATGTGGTGGCCTTTCAAATAGATGCTTTGATGAAATACAAACACCTGTCGCTGGATGAAGCAGCCCGCTACATTATTTTTGAGGTGTTAAAACCTATCGGAGGAGAGGGGGGCGTGATTGCCATCGATACATCGGGAAATATATCCATGCCTTTTAACACAGCCGGCATGTACAGAGGAACAATCACTTCTAACAAAAATGCTGAAGTAAAAATCTACGGTGATGAACACTAAAAAAAAGGTGGCTCTCAACGAAAGCCACCTGGTCATTATCAACTTATTAATCAAATCAACAAAAAACTATCTTTTTACAACCATCTTTTTTGTGGTCGTTTTACCGTCCAGAATAACCTGAACAAAATAAATGCCTTCGTCAAAACCTGAAGCCTGAATAGCTACTTCATATAAATCGTCGTTTACCTGACCGCTAAATAGTTTTTTGCGTTGGCTTCCATCCTGGTTTAACAGTACCACCTCTATATTTTTTCCATTGGCATTTCCAATTTTCACTGTTCCTGTTTCCTTCACAGGATTGGGGAAAACTGAAATCAAAACTTCATTTTCCATATCTATGGAAACTGATTCCTCTGCGTTTGCAGGATCAAAAAGTAGAAATCCCATTGGTGTATTCCATTTGTTGCCGTGTCCGGGCTGGTTTCCTTTAAAACCTCTGCCTTTGCGGTGATTGTTCATTCCGTATTTTGGGCAATCACTCAAATCAGGATTCAGGCCTCTGATTTCGTCAAGCGAATTCCGGATTTCACTGCTGTGATTCAATGCGATATCTCTCACTGCCTGCATGCTTTTCTGCATATCGGCCCGCATTGCATCGAAGTTGGGATCATCGCGACGTGCTCCGGGTACAAAATCTTCGCTTTCCCTCCAGGCTTTAAACATCGCCTTGCGAACCTGTATCTTTTGGCGGGCCAGATCAATGGTTTCTTTTTCGGCATTGGAAAGGTTGCTGTCGAAGGCAAGCCGTTCTTTGGCAACAACAGGAATCATTTCCTTGTTAATCATCGGATTAACGCCCGACTGCATTCCATAACCCATGTTACGGCAAGTGCCATTTCCCCTGTTTCCATTTCTGCCCATGCCACGTCCGGCACCCTGTCCAAATCCCGGAAAGGGTCTGTCAGGATTCATCAGCAACAAGGTCTCAGGATTTTCAAGCCGGTCGATCCAAAATTCAGGACCTGTATTCCCATCTGCATTTTTCATTTGAGTGACCCCGTTTTTTTCATGAATGGCTTTTATATCTTCCCCCCATTTCGATTTGTGGTCTTCAATAAACTGCAAATACGCTTTGTTTTGATCGGGATGGATGGCCGTAATTTCTTCGACCCGGACAACACAATTGAAGGTACCGTCATTTGCGTTTCTGCCGCGTTTACCATTCTGTGCGAACCTGCCATTGCCAAAGGTCGTCTGAATTTCCTCTAACCGGGACTTCTCCTGTGCAGACAGCGATTGTACATAAATATTTTGTTGCTCCATAAGCAAGGGTTTCACCTGTTCATCAAAATATTTTTTAACATCTTCGCGTGTTTGTTGTCTTTGAGCATTCTGCCCGATCAGCCATGAAGAGAAAAATAACATCAAAGTGGTTACCCATAAATTTCGCTTATTCATATTTCAAAGTTTTAAGATTTTCAGTTTAGACATTCCTATTGTTACAAACATTCCCCGATTTGTAAACTTTTTATGGATGGGTTATAAATTCGGAAACAAAAACCATGATGTTAATATTTTGTTAATATTATTCTTGTTGCAACATGTATATTTTATTGGCGTTAATTTGCATTCATTAAAAATCAATCTAAATTATGAGGGAGTTAACAACCAGAGTGGGAGGATTTCTTTTCCTGGCTCTGATTTTTGCTGTTTTTTCAGGTTGTAAAAACGAGCCTGATCCTATCATTGATGATACCATTATTATAAGTGATGTTTGTTACGAAGATACGGTGTATTTTCAAAACGACATTCTGCCCATGCTTTCGTCCACTTGTGGAACCGCCGGATGTCATAATATAGATACAGCAAAAAAAGGCGTTGTGCTAATTGATTATCTATCCGTCATGCGAACAGGAGGGATCAACCCGGGCAATCCCGCATCAAGCGATATTTATGAGGCAGTTATTGGCTCGGATGAGCGCATGCCTCCTTCGCCCAAGCCTCAATGGACAGACCTGCAAAAAAACCTGCTACTCACCTGGATTTCGCAAGGGGCAAAGAATAATAAATGCTTAAACCTGCCTTACTGCGACACGACAAATATTACCTATACAGGAAGTGTGGTGCCCATTTTTGAAAAATACTGTTACAGTTGC
>Ga0172380_10007644_pt1 | contig 12082 bp, 9 predicted proteins | sample Leawe162metaG_FD_119747 | JGI IMG/M metagenome (GOLD analysis project Ga0172380, IMG submission 119747) | Leachate microbial communities from a municipal landfill in Southern Ontario, Canada - Leachate well 162 metaG | ecosystem: Engineered > Solid waste > Landfill > Unclassified | place...
GGCACCGGCACCGGCGCCGCGCCCATCGTGGCCAAGGTGAGCAAGGAGCTCGGCGCGCTCACCGTGGCGGTGGTGACCAAGCCTTTTGTCTTTGAGGGCAAGGCCCGCATGAAAAATGCCGAGGCCGGCTGGGAACAGCTCAAAAAACATGTGGACACCATCATCACCATTCCCAATGACCGCATTCTCTCCCTTACCCAGAAAAAAACCCGCTTTCTCGATGGCATGAAGATGGCTGATAATGTGCTGGTGCAGGCGGTGAAAGGCATAACCGATCTGATTAACCTGCCTGGTTACATCAATCCGGACTTTGCCGATGTATGCACGGTGATGAACGAAATGGGACCCGCCCTGATGGGCGCCGGGGTTGGCATCGGGGAAAACAGGGCCATCGAGGCGGTCAACATGGCCATAGCGAGCCCCTTGCTGCAGGATATCAGCATTGACGGGGCCAAGGGTGTGCTGGTCAACATCTCAGCCCGGGAAGACACCCTGACCATGGCCGAGGTGACCGAGGCCACCAGCAAGATATACGAAGAGGTGCACGATGAGGCCAATATCATCCTGGGCGTCATCTTTGATGATTCCCTGGGAGAGGAGCTGCGGGTCACGGTGGTTGCCACCGGCATCCGGGTGGCGGAGGAGCTGGAGCCCCTGCCTGATAAGGTGACCCCGCTGCCCAAAAAGGCGGAACTGAAGGGGGCCAGCGGCTCCCTGCCCTTCAGCCAGGGGAACAAACTGCCTCATGTGGCCAACGGCGGCAGCTACCCTGATGCCAGGAAAAAATATACCACGGTCAGAATTTTTGATGAAGACCAACTGGATGAGCCGACCTTTATCCGGCGCAATGAAAATTGATGGGGGGCAGATCGCGGATCGCGGATTGCGGGATCGGGGGATGGCACGGGGTACAGCATTTTCCCCGGAGCCTGGGAGCTGACGAGCTGAAAAAAATATTTCTGTGATCTCTGTTTGTTCCGTGGTAAAAAATGGCTATTGCCACGTGAACTGGGTGCGCCGCCAAATCCGCAATCTGAAATCCCCAATCCGCAATTGATTAAACCGACACGACCAGCCAGACCGGACGAAACCGGGGCCATCAGGAAAAAATGGACAGGAAAGCTGCCGGTTGCCCTGGTGTTTCCCAATGTTTACCATATCGGCATGTCAAATCTCGGCATGCAGCTGGTCTATGGACTGGTCAATGCCCATCCCGACTTTGTCTGCGAGCGGGTTTTTCTGCCGGACCCGCCATCATCGCCCCGATCAGTAGAATCCTCCCGCCCCCTGACAGATTTTCCGGTTCTGTTCTGCACCGTGAGTTTCGAGCAGGATTATGTCAACCTGATCAGCCTGCTCATCAGCGGCGGCATCGAGCCCTTTGCCGCAAAACGCGGCCAGGCGGATCGGATTGCCCCAGGCGCCCCGCTGGTGGTGGGCGGCGGGGTGGCGACCTTTATCAATCCGGAACCCCTGGCCCCTTATTTTGATCTGTTGCTGCCGGGCGAGGCCGAGCCGGGCCTGCCCGAGTTCCTAAACCGGCTGCTGGCGTACGCGGCTCAGGGGTTCCCCTCCCGGGAAGAGCTGCTGCTGGATCTGGCCCTGCACCAGCCTGGTTGTTATGTGCCCCGCTTTTATGAGATGGAATACCAGGGCGGCCGGCTTGCGGCCGTCTACCGGCGCTGTGATGTCCCCTATCCGGTGAAGAAAACGACCATGACCGGAGCCGCGGTTGCCGGCCATTCGCTGCTGCTGACCCCTGACACGGAATTTTCTGATCTCTTTCTCACCGAACTCGGCCGGGGCTGCAGCCGGGGCTGCCGCTTCTGCGCCGCCGGTTTTGTCTACCGGCCGCCCCGGCTCTGGCCGGCGGAGTCGATCATCCGGGCTCTGGAGGAGAAGGCGGAGCAAACCAAACGGGTGGGTCTGCTGGGCATGGAGATGGCCCGGACTGATGATCTGGCCAGGATCGCCGAGGTGCTTGCCGCCACCTCCTGCCAGCTTTCCTTTTCCTCCCTGCGGGCCGATGCCATCAGCCCGGAACTGCTCAAACTCTTAGGGGCCAGCGGACTGAAAACAGCGGCCATCGCCCCTGACGGAGGTTCTGAGCGGCTGCGGCGGGTGATCAATAAGGGCATCACCGGGGAGGAGCTGCTGTGGGCCGCCCGGGAACTGGTCAAGGCAGGGGTGACAAATCTGAAACTCTATTTTATGATTGGGCTGCCCACGGAAACGGAAGAAGATCTGCAGGAACTTGCCGGTCTGACCTTCAGAATCAGGGAAACAATCGGGGCGGTGGGCCGGGCCCGGGGCAGACTGCCCATGCTGACCGTCAGTCTCAACTCCTTTGTCCCCAAGGCCTGGACGCCTTTTCAGTTCTGTGCCTTTGCCGGAGTGCCGGAACTGAAGGAGAAGATAAAATTTTTGCGTAAACAGTTTGCCGGACAGGCCAATATCCGCCTGAACGTGGATAATCCGGATAATGCCTTTTTTCAGGCGGTTCTTGCCAGGGGAGACAGAAAGGTGGGAGAAATGCTTTTTCATTTGGCGTCGGCGCCCGGCAACTGGCGTCAGCTTTTCCGGCGCCATGACGTGCAGCCGGAGCACCACACCAGGGAGCGGGAGCGGCATGAGCTTTTCCCCTGGGAGATAATTGATCACGGCATCAGCCGCGAGTATCTGTGGGCCGAATACCAGCGCGCCCTGGCCGGAAAAAGCACGCCGGTATGCGATACCGCGAAGTGCCGGCGCTGCGGGGTGTGTGATGGAAAATAATGCGGCCGCTGACATGGTCAGCACCAAGCCGTTCCGGCTGGTCAAATTCTTTTCCTTCACCAGCCTGGCCGTCATCCTGGTCGCCTCACTGGTGCTGTCCCTGGTTATTTCCAACTACACCAAAAACGTGCTGCTGGAACGCAGCGAGGCCTATAACCTAGTGCTGGCGGAAAATGTCAGCCACCAGATCTTCCAGCAGTTCGTCCTGCCCCTTGCCTTGCAGAACCGGCAGATTGCCGTGGAGGACCCCCGGCAGTTCAAGCAGCTTGATAAGATTGTCCGCACCGCCACCCACGGCATGAACGTGCATTCCGTCACCATCTTTTCCAAGAAGGAAAACCAGGTGTCGTACAGCACCATCAGTGAGATCGTCGGGGCCAAAGACCTGGGCAAGGAGGAGTATGAACGGGCGCTTCTGGGTGAAAACGTGTCGGTGCTGCGCATCAACGGCTCCCTGCTGAACCTGCTGCCCGGCCGGGAGAAGATTACCTGCCAGCTGCGCACCTTTATCCCGCTGCGTAAGGAAAAACCGTTCAGCCTGACCCGGGACGTCATGGGCGTTATTGAGATCGTCCAGGACCTGACCGGTGACCTGGACGCCCTGATTAAGCTGCAGTCCTGGATTATTTTTACCTCGCTGGTCATCATGGGCGGTCTCTTTCTGGCCCTGCGCTTTATTGTCGCCAGGGCGGACCGCATCATCGAGGCCAGAACGGAAGAGAGAAGAAAGCTCGAGGTGAAGCTCAATCAATCGGAAAGACTGGCCTCCCTGGGCCAGATGGTGGCCTCGGTCTCCCACGAGATCAAGAATCCCCTGGGGATTATCCGGGGCACGGCCGAGATCCTGGGTAAACGGCTCAGCAAAATCGCCCCGGAAAACAGTCACCTGGCAAAGATCATTGTCGAGGAGACCACCCGGCTCGACGGCATTGTCCGTGAGTTTCTTGATTTTGCCCGGCCCCAGCAGCCCAGGCTGCAGCCCCTGGTGGTAAATGAGGTGCTGACCAAGGTGCTTGATTTCATGGGGCCGGAATTTGACAAGCGCAACATAGCGGTGAAGCGCAATCTGGACCAGGCACTGCCGAAAATTCAGGGAGATTTTGATCAGCTTTACCAGGCCTGCATGAATATCCTGGTCAATGCCATGCAGGCCATAGAGCATGGTGGCAGTATTTTTGTTACCACCGGTTTGGCCATCGACCAGAAAAAGGTATTTCTGTCCATCTCAGATACCGGCAGCGGCATGTCCGAGGAGATGATCGCGCAGATATTTCATCCCTTTGTCACCAGCAAGAACAAGGGCACCGGACTGGGGCTTGCCATCGTCAAGAATGTCATTGACAGCCACCATGGGGTCATTTCCGTGGCCAGCAAGGAGGGGGAAGGGGCGGAATTCATCATCGAGTTTCCCCTGTAAACCGCAGAGCGGCAAGCAGGATCTGGCGCTGCCCGCCCTTGATCCGGCCTGCCTGGTCAGCCGCTTCTGGCTGCCAGATACGGGCAAGGTTGGCCATGGGGAAAGCTGCGGCACTGATCGGGCCGGGCCGGGTAGACCAGACAGCGCTGCCGGGTGGCACCCTGCACCAGAAAGATACACGATCTGTCCTCTTTCACCAGCAGAGAATGACGGTTTGCCATGTATTGCCGGCGCACCTCACCATCACGCAAGCCGAAGAAGCGGGCCAGCCGGTTGACATCCTCGGCCGTGATCAGCAGCACGGCGCCATCCTCCTGGTAACAGCAGTATGCCGGGCATCCCTTGCAGAAAAAATCCATTGCCGGGCCTCTTGTTGAGTTTTTTTACGCCGGTAAATAAGTAGTTTGCCGGAGAAGAGAACTCAGAGAAATTTATAGTGCTTCAGGCCGTCGATGATGCCGCCGGCGTATTGGTGTCTGCTGAAAAAAATGCCCCGTTTGCCCTGCAGGGGATCGAGTTCCCGGCTGTGGTTGCCCACCACCAGTCCGCAGGTCCTGCTGCGCAGCATATCCTCGTCATTGCCGGAGTCGCCCGCCGCCATGATATTTTCCGGGGAGATTCCCCATTTGTTTTTGAGGTAACTGATGGCCTTGCCCTTGCCGGCCCGGTGGGGAAGAATATCAAGAAACTGTCCGTGGGAGTAAATGATCCTGCAGCGCAGTCTGGCGTCCCGCAGGTTACGGATCACCCTGTTCAGCAGTTGCCTGTCGTCCGGCATGAAGTAGCTGATCTTGAAGCGGCTCTGACCATCGGCGCCCTGGGATGAAAGAAAGTCGAGGCCGGCAAGCTCCCTCTTGATCTCTTCGGGCCGCCAGCGGTGGTTGAGGTGCTGCTGCCAGCCTTTGTCGATGCGCAGGCCGGGTCCGTAATAGATTTCCGTGCCCACTGAACAGATGAGGATATCGGGGATGGGGATATGCTGTTCGGCCAGGATATCCATGGTCATATCCAGGCTGCGGCCGGTGGCCACTCCCCAGCCGATTTTCTCCCGGTGGTTGTGCAGCAGTTCAAGCAGCTCGGTCAGTCGTGCCCGGTCGCCGGTCAGGGTGTTGTCGATATCGGTGATCAGCAGTTTTTTCAAGAGGGTCAACCGGGCGCCGAAAGAGGAGCGGCTGGCCGTAATGCCGGGTTGGGCGGGTTCATGGAAATATCCGGGCAGCAGTTTTTTCAGGCAGCCCACCGTGCGCTGACAGTGGGATTCCCAGGCATAATGGCTGCGAACTCCGTTGATGCCGCTACGGGAATATGACTGCCATTTCGCCGGGTCAGCCAGCATCTCCTTGATGGCTGCCCCGATTTTTCTGGAACTGGCCGCGTCCACCAGGATGCCGCTCGCGCACTTGGCCACGATATCAACCGGACCGCCGTCATTGGTGGCGATAATGGGCAGGCCGCAGGCGGAAGCCTCAATGATGGTGAGGCCGAAAGGCTCCACCAGCGCCGGATTGACAAAAACTCCGCCGCTAGCGGCACACAATCGGTAGAGTTCCGGTACTTCGCTGGCGAAATCATGTTTTTTCGGGATGGCCAGCTTGCCGTACAGGTCGTAAAAATCCATCTTTAACAGCATATCGGTGAGCACATTGCGCTCGTTGTCTTCCATTCCGCTGATATTCTTGCGAATGCCGGCAAAAATAGCCAGGTTGGCCATGGCGCGGAGCTCGTTGTCCGTGCCGTATGCCTCGATCAGGCCAGTGATGTTTTTGCGCTGATCCGGCCGGCACAGGGCAAGAATAAAGGGTTTGTCCGGCTTGGCCCAGAAGCGCTGCAGTTCCCGCTGCAGGGTCAGCCTGATCTGCTTGGCCGAGCCATTGTTGCCGTGGGGGGCCGGATTGCTGTGGTAATAAGGGTAAAAGGTTTCCAGGTCAATGCCGGGAGCAATAACAGCGTATTGCTGCTGCGCGGCATTGTCATAGAGACCGTACTGTTTGTCAATCTCCTGGCTGGTGCTGGTTATGATCAGGTTGGCCTTTTTGATGATCTCCTCTTCAACGCTGATGCGGTGATCGATCCTGTAACGTTTGTTGATCTCCGCAACGGACTGGCCGCTGGCCAGCAGCTTGGCCTTCTTGGTGCGTCCCAGGGAGTGGCCGGTGAAGACGAAGGGGGCGCCAAAGGCGGCGGCCAGCTCCATGGCCACATAGCCCGCGTCCGCGTAATGGCCATGGAAGATGTCCGGAATACGGCCCTGGGCCTTGATCAGCTTCAAGGTCTTGTTGATGAATTCATCAAGATGGGGCCAGAGCAGCTCCTTGCGGATATACCTTCTGCCGCCGCACGGGATGCGGATGATCCGGGCGTTGCCGCTGATCTGCTCCATGGGGGTGGAATAGCTGGCCGAAAGTTTGTTGTCCTCGATGAGCCTGGTGACCAGATCCACCTGGCCTACCTCAGGCTGGGCAGCCAGGGCCCGGGCCAGTTCCAGCACATATTTTACCTGACCGCCGGTGTCCGCGTCATAGCCCAGCTCGGGGGATTCACCCCGGATAAGGCCATGGATGCTGAAAAGCTGTATGTATAGTCCTGGTTTGGGCATGAGATTCCCGCTTGTTAAAAGACGAAGTCCTGCATGGGCGGCGTGGCCCCCGGCCGGCCCGCCACGTAGGAGCCTCTTTTGTTGGCCCTTGCCAGGCATTGCGGCCAGGGCCGTGCATGGATGATCCCTTCAATCAAGGTGGCGAAAAATGCGTCGCCCGCGCCCACGGTGTCAGCCACCTGCACCGGAAAGCCGCCATGTTCGAATACGCCGTCTTTGGTGACCAGCAAGGCGCCGGCTGAACCGCGGGTGACGGCAAGGCAGAGGAGCTGCCAGCGGTTGCAGAGCCTGCCCGCCCTTTGGGCTATGGGGCCGGCGGGGATACCCGACCAGTCGGCAACCTGCTGCAGTTCGTCCTCATTGAGTTTGACCACGTCCGCCGCGGCCAGGGAATCGAGCACCACCTCCGCCGGGGTAAAGGGCGGGCGCAGGTTGACATCGTAAAACAGCAGGTCAGCCTGGTCCCACAGGGAGCGGATGGTCCTGCGGCTCGGCGCGAAACGCTGGGCCAGGGTGCCGAAAACCAGATGAAAGGGTTGGGGAGAGTCGTTTAAAAAGGGTTCCGCCTCGATGGCGTCCCAGGCCGCCGGCGCAACAATATCAAAGGACGGCGCGTTGTTTTTGCCGAAGGAGACCACCACCCGGCCGGTGGGCAGCTCACCGTCCCGCTGGATGCCGGCAACCGGCAGACCGAGGCCGGCAATGTGGCGCAGGGTGAGATCCGTCAGCTCATCGTTACCGATCCGGCCGATCAGGCGGACCTGCAGGCCGAAGGAGGAGAGGTGGTAGGCGACATTTAGCGGAGCACCACCCAGCAGTCTTTTGCCCGCTATGATATCCCAGACAATTTCACCAATGGCTACAATCATTTTGTCATAAAGGGTTTAGTGGGTAATACTATTGTCAGGGAAAGGGTGCGTAGATTGCAAACACCATATACCAGTGGCAGGAGTATGTCAATTCGAGGGAGCAGGAGAGAGGGGTACAGCGGAGAGGGGATAGCGGGGAAAATCAGTTTTTTTCCGGGGTGTAACTGCTGTTTTTCAGGGCATGGATAAGCTCGGCCCGGTTGCGTATGGGCTGGTGAAAACGGGTGGTCACCCTCCCGAGTTCCTCCAGGGAGTGGGCGTCGGAGCCCCCGACCTGCTTGACCCCGTAACGGTCCAGCCAGGTACCGACACTGTCGTTTTCGTGCTGCTGGTTGCGGCCGTTGATTCCCTCAATAATGCCGCATAAACCATGGTCAACCAGATATTCCCGGGTGGGGCGGTTAACGCGGAAAGGGTGGGCTGCCACTGCAACACCGCAGGTCATTTCCACATGGCGCAGCAGCTCGGGGGCGGCCAGGCCCGGCTGCAGCTGTTCATAGGGGCCGAAGAGGAGAAAGTCGCCCTCACTGGTCGCATACTCCATGCCGAAAATGACACAGAGGCCATCAGGCTGCAGGCCTTCCTGCAGGAAATGACGCGCCTCCATGGTATCGTGGTCGGTGATGCAGACCCCGGCCAGGCCCCGCTCTTTTGCCTGGGCGATGATATCCTCTAAAGGCAATTGACTGCAGGCAGAGATGCTGGTATGTACATGGAGATCAAATTTCATGCTTGCAATAATGCCGGGGAATAAGGCAGGTGTCCAATTGTTTGTTTGGATAACTCTTTATGCAGGTATCGGCATTTGCTATATTGATAATTAATTGCAAATTAACGGAAGATATAACGTCGATAGCAGGGGCGGATGGCGAATCGTCCCTGCGGTCCGATTTCCCAAAGTAACTCAGCACAGGGAGAAACAATGGCGCGCTGCTGTATACTGGTTCTGCTTGACGGCCTGGGTGACCGGGCCTACGCCAGCCTGCAGGGGAAAACTCCCTTGCAGGCCGCCGCAACCCCCCATCTGGATCGCCTTGCCTCCATGGGGTCAAACGGGCTCTTCCAGGCGATCCGTCCCGGACTTGCCTTGCCCAGTGAAAATGCCCATTTTGCCATGTTCGGCTATGAACAGGCGGAGTTTCCCGGCCGCGGCTATCTGGAGGCAGCGGGAGCAGGTCTTGCCCCGGACCGGGAAGATGTGGCACTGCTTGCCCATTTCGTCAGTCTCGAAAGACAGGGGAACACCCTGCAGCTCATCAGGCATCGGCCCAAGGCCGAAGTGGATGAGCAGGAGGCTCTTGCCCGGGTGGTTGCCTCATATTCTAAGGGAGAGATTGGCCTCAATTATCATCGCACCCATGGTCTTGACGGCATCGTGACCATGAAGGGGCCGGTTTCTCCCGCCATCACCGATTCCGACCCACTGGAGACGGAAACACCCCTGGTCGAAGTGGAGCCGTGGCAGAATGCCAGCGGCGATGTCCGGGCCCGGGATACGGCCGCCGCCCTGAAAGCCTATCTGCGCTGGTGCCATGAACAGCTCGCCGCGCACCCGGTCAATGCCGCGCGTAAAAAAAGGGGGGAGCCGGAAATCAACGGGGTTGTCACCCAGCGGGCCGGCCGCTGGCGCCAGGTGGATTCATTTCCGGAGCGCTGGGGCCTGCAGGGGCTTTCCATCTCTTCCGGTCTCATGTACTGGGGGCTGGCTTCCTTTATCGGTATGGACTGGGAAAAGGTGCCGGATAGCGCCGACCCTGGCCAGGATCTGGCTGAGCGGCTACTGCTGGCCAGGAACAAGGCTTCGGATTACGAATTCATCCACGTTCATTCCAAGGCCCCGGATGTGGCTGGCCACAGCAAGGATCCCCATAATAAGGTGGCGGCCATAGAATCCCTGGACCGGGGACTGGGCAGGGTGATTGAAGAGCTGCTGGCTGACGATATTGTGTTGGTTGTTACCGCCGACCACTCCACCCCCAGTTCAGGGCCGCTGGTGCATTCCGGCGAAACAGTTCCCTTTGCGGTGGTGGGCCGGGGCATCCGCCGTGATAACGTTTTTCTTTTTGATGAGGTCTGCTGTGCCGGCGGGGCGCTGGGCATGCTGCGGGGGGCTGATCTGATGTATCTTGTGCTCAATTGGCTTGACCGGGCAAAGTTGCAGGGGCTGATGGATACTCCCCGCAACCAGCCGTTCTGGCCAGGCAGCCGCAGGCCTTTCATGCTCGACTAGCCAGGGCATGACAATTTGATGATGACGGGCAAACTTTCTTCTTGGACAACGTCCTCGGACCGCATACATCCGCATAAAAGTCAGAGAGTGCACGATGCATAAAACCGGGGTGATTCATGGCCGTTTTCAGCTCCTGCATAATGACCACCTGAAATATCTGCTGGCCGGCAAAGAACGCTGCGAGCATCTGGTGGTCGGCATTACCAATCCGGACCCAACCCTGACCAGGGGGGATGCCGCTGATCCGGCGCGCAGCAGCAGGGAGGCCAATCCCTTCACCTATTTTGAACGATACCGCATGGTGCGGGACGCACTGGCCGATGAGGGGCTGCGCGACGAGATCTCCATTGTGCCCTTTCCCATCAATTTCCCCGAGCTGTACCATTATTACCTGCCCATGCAGGCCACCTTCTTTCTGACCATTTACGACGAGTGGGGGGAAAAGAAGCTGCGGCTGTTCGAGGAGCTGGGGCTGGCCACGGAGATCCTGTGGCGCAGGCCCCGCGGCGGCAAAGGTCTTTCGGCCACGGCAATCAGGCGGAAGATGATGAATGGGGAGCCCTGGGAGGATCTGGTCCCTCCTGCCGTGGCGAGGCTGGTGCAGAGGTTTGCGCTGCCCCACAAGCCATAAGGGTTGCGCAATAAGAGCTTATTGACAAGCAAGCTCTATAAAGAAAAGGGCCGCTAAGTCAAACTCCGCGGCCCTTGGTTGCTGGTTTTATCGGGAGCCCCGAATTTACTTTTTCGCCTGCTTTTCCGCCAGCATGCGATCACGCTCAGCCTTGAGCTCTTCATAGGTTCTGATCGCCTCCTCCTCTTTACTGCTGCGTTTCCCATCCAATTCAGCGGCCTTGGCTTTGATCTTTTCCTCTTTGATCTTGAGGTCTTTGGTGCCGAAGAGCGAAGATGCCAGGTATTTATAGGAGAATCGCAGCAGGGCGATATCATCTTCCCTGATTGTATCCAGCGTCTCCTGGTCAATGTCATAGGTGTCGAGGAAGGAACTGGTGAAAATGAATTCCTTGAACTTATCCAGGTCGGTGCTGACCATGAAAAACATCTTTTTCGCCTGCTCACTGAGCGTTGCCTGGAAACCGAAGGATTTGCGGCGCATGACAAGTTCCAGCCATTCCCTATTCATTTCATCACATAGGTCAACCCCCTGATCAGCCCGCCATTCCCGGATCGTCCATGTTTTGTCCTCCTCGTGTCCCTTGCAGTGCGGTTCCTTGACGAGAAAGAAAAACTGTTCCGAATCAACCCCTTCCTGGCCGCCTTCATGGAAATTTGCCATGCCCACGGGATAATAGCGGCAGGCGGAAGGGCGCTCGGGATAAATGGTGCATCCTTCCTCGGTGACAAAGGGGCAGCGGCCGTTTTCGTCAAGATGGATTTTAACGCCGGGCATATCGGTTTTCTCGATGAACATCGGCGTGGTAAATCTGAGCAGGAATTCAGATGCCGGCAGGTTGAGATATTTTCTCAGACGCAGGATGTCAAAGGGGGTGAGTATTATATTGATATTGCCGCAGCAGGCGGTGAAGCAGGAAACACCCGGGTGACAGCGGAATTTTATTTTACTGTCCAGTGTGTATTTCTGCGGAAGCACGTTGCTGGGATTTTTATCGAATCCGAAAAGAGTTTTATCATTCTCTGCCATCAAATTTCCTCATTATTTTTTTATGCCGGGTTGCAGTTAAAGATCAGGATTGCGTGGCTGCAACTTAATCATCACGGGGATGCTTGTCAAACCCAAAAAAAATTGGGGGCAGGGCATGACAAAAAGTGATTTTTCCTTGAAACTTTTTTTCTTGACATTTACAGGATGAAAATTTATAGATCATATGGTCAGAAAATGAGTGACCCCTCATTTTTTTGCCAATTGCTCGATACGGTTCAAGTCAAGCGAAATAAACTAAGGAAAAACGATTTCGCATTTAGTGGAATCAAACTATTCAACCCAATTGAGGAGGTAATTTAATGCCAAGCTATGTAGATCCTTCCAAATGTGATGGTTGCAAGGGTGGCGACAAAACAGCATGTATGTACATCTGCCCCAACGACCTGATGGTTCTCAACAAAGAGGAAATGCGGGCCTACAATCAGGAGCCTGATGCATGCTGGGAATGCTATTCATGTGTAAAGATCTGTCCTCAGGGCGCTATCTTCGTACGCGGTTATGATGACTTCGTACC
>Ga0172380_10007645_pt1 | contig 12082 bp, 18 predicted proteins | sample Leawe162metaG_FD_119747 | JGI IMG/M metagenome (GOLD analysis project Ga0172380, IMG submission 119747) | Leachate microbial communities from a municipal landfill in Southern Ontario, Canada - Leachate well 162 metaG | ecosystem: Engineered > Solid waste > Landfill > Unclassified | place...
AGTGGTGCACCGCACGCCAGTCGGCAAGCGCGCTCGGGGTACTCTGGATCGTCCACCGCGCCTCAAGCGCCCCCTCGTGGCACGAGACGACATCGGCGCGGCAGACGAAAGGTGTGGTTGCGGGGGGTGGATTTGAACCACCGGCCTTCAGGTAATGAGCCTGACGAGCTACCGGACTGCTCTACCCCACAGAACCCGATCACTCGACCTTGGTGAAGTCGAGGTAGAAACTCGTGCCAGGCTCGATCTTGCCTACCAGCGCCGGGTTGGCGATCGTCAGGGTCAGCTCGCCGGCGGGACTGAACTTGGCGTAGGTGTTGTCCTCGTCCGACCCGTCCGCCGGATAGCTCTTTGCCGCGACGGCGGCGCACTTGATGCTGTCCTGGATCACGAAGCCTTCGGCGCCATGCCACCCCGCGCGCTTCACCTCGAGCACTGTCATCTTCGCTCGCATGAAGACCCGCGGGCCTTGATCGCTGGTTGCCATCTCTGTCTTCTCCTTGGTTGCCGGCCTCATTGCCCCGGGCCGGATGGGGATGCCTGCAGATCGAACCATCCGGGATTTCCGGAGAGTTGGAGCTGGAGGCCGCGCCACCCCGATGGTGGCGCGGTCCGTTCAAGCGTCGCTACAGATCAGGCGCCGCGCCAACCCGGGTCATGGCGACGGACATCGAAGCGAGCGAAGTCGAACGGCTTTCCGCTGGCGTGGAGCGCGGGGACCACATCGAAGGAGCTGCCGGCACCTTGGGCCGGGTCGGGATCGACCAGGGCGGGTGCATCGACCGCCGCCATGTCGAATGCATCGACGGCAACGATCGCATGACCGGCGACGAAGGACGGGGCGATGAAGTCGGCGCCGGCGTGCGCGATCGCATCCATGCGGATGGAATCGTCGACGCTGGCCGCGGCTGCGGGAAAGGCGAGGCACATCGAGGCGGCGAGCACGAGCGCGCCGAATACGGAGAGAGTCCGCATGGTCGATCCTTCTGGTTGAAACACTTGGAAGAGGCGTCCGGCCGGAGGGCTTCGCGACCGCTTGCCGGCAATGGGTAGCGCGGGTCCAGCGCGAACCAGAGTACCGCGGCGTCACCGCCCCTGAAATAACAGGGCCCGCCGAGCATGTGCTGAGCGGGCCGGAGCAAAGGATTCGTGTGCGAGCAAACCATACGGGCTGATCGTCTGATCAACCCCGGGGCGGCCAGGCGTTTCCGCATCTGAACGACCGCTCGTCCTGCTTCAGACGACTACTCTGACTCGCGGCTGCCGGCAAGATGCCCGTTACATACTGCCGGCCGACGCCCTGAAACAGGCTGACAGCCGTTTGCCGTCCAACAATTATGAGCATTTATGCACATTCCCAGTTGACGCAATGTGCATAAATGAGCATAGTGTTGTGGTGACTGGAGGGGGCGGCAAGCCCGCCGCCCCCGGCACAAGGGAGACAAAGATGGTCGTACTTCTCGCCATCTCCCTGGGTCTGGAAATCGTAGGCGCGGGGGTGCTACTCGCCGCGTTCTACATCTGGACCCACCCGAACCGCCGCTTCTAGTGCGGTGACTGCCCGGGGGGTGTTCTCAGCACCCCCCGGTTCCCTCAATATAGGATGGACCCGATGGCAAGAAAAGCTGAAATCTCCGCGGAGGACTTCCGCGCCTGGATGGAGCGCATGAGCTGGAACGACGTGCAGGCGACGGCAGGGCTGGGGCTCGGCTCACGACACACGCTGGTGAAGTACAAGGCGGAGGGCGCGCCGCTTTACATCGCCCTCGCCTGCGCAGCGCTCATCCGAGGCCTTTCGCCGTGGCCGCGCTGACCCGTCTCCGCTGCAGCACATGCAAGAAGGGTGACGACACGAGCTGAGGGCCTATGTTCATGGGGCGGACACGGAGGGAATCAAATGCTGCCAGACCCGAGCGACATCGACAGAGGCATCTTCGCGAGTCGTGACCTGGTCCTGACGGAAATGGCCAAGGCGACCCAGGCCGGCGACCACAAGGCCGCCGCCAAGTGCCGGGCGCTGCTGAGCAGGTACGACCAGATGATCGCGAAATACGGGCTTACGCGGCCCTCTTCTTCTGAGTTGCCTTCGCCTTCCCCGCTGGCTTGAGCTTCGCCTTTGCCGCCTCGGTCTTTGCAGTCACCTTCGCGGCCTTCACCGGGGCCGGACCCGCATAGGTCGAAGTCCGCAGCTCGGGCGGCAGCCAGCCGGTCTTCGGGACGTTCTCGACGCAGAACTTGACCAGTTCGCCTTTCTTGAGCTTGCCAGCCTTGCGCGCCTCGTCGGCGTTGACCGCCTCCGCGATCGCCGCTTCGGCGAGCGAGCGAGGGACGGTCTTGAAGTAGTCCTCGGCGTCGAATTCCTCGCGGAGCGCCGCCTGCAGCGGCTCGTGGTCCAGCGCCTCGACCAGCTTGCTGTGCGGCGGGGACTTCAGGATCGGCTTGTCGGCATAGTTGGTGTGGAAGTGCACCATGTTGCCGGCCTCGGCCGCGAGCGCCTTGAGCAGCGCCTCCGTGTCCATCTCGAGGTAGCGGCCGAGGAGTTCGTCGAACGGCTCGTGCTCCCGGCCGACCCTAACATTGCCCTCTGCCTTGACCGCGATTGGCAGCCCGTAGCCGCTCGTCCCGAGGCCCGCGAGGACCGCCGCAAGCGCGGTGTGCGTGTTGGCGGCGATCGCCGTGCGCGCCGCCCGAGAGATCGTCACCGACAGCCGCTGCGCCATCGCATTCGAGATCGTCGCGGCCGGCGCCGGCTCACCGGACTCCTTGGCCGCCGTCCTTGCCGCCGCCTTGGCGGCTACCGGCTTCTGGACTCCATAGGTGATCTCCAGCGTGGCGTCCGGCTTGAACTTGAGCACGACCCCGGACTTGGCTTTGTCGGCCGCCGAGGCCTTCTTGCCGCCCTTTACCTTCTGCCAGCTGAAGTTCCACGAGTACGGGAGATCGTCGTCCCACTCGACCCAGGCCCATCCCTCGGCCTTCATATCCTTGATCTTTGCGGCGAGCTTCTCACCGGCCAGCCGCTTTGCGAGAGCCGGATCCGCGACGACGTGCTCTTCGCCGAACAGATCCTCGATGATGGTGCCTCCGGCAGCCTTGTAGGCCTCCACCCCCACGAACTTCAGATGCTGGGACGCTTCCCCGTTGCCGCCGCCGAGCGCCTGCCGGATTCGCGCGCCCCAGAGCTGCCCCGACTTCTTGAGCTGCTTGAACACCGTCTCCTGGTCCGCGATCGTGGCGGCGAGGGTAAAGGCCCTGACGGCATCGGTCGGATTGTTGCCGAGCGATCCCTCGCGCCATGCGTCGAGGATGAGGGGCGAGAGGCGTCCGAGGGCCAGGAACCGCACCACGCGCTTTTCCTCAATGCCGAATCGCGCGGCGATCTGGCCCGAGGTCTGCCCGCTTTGATGAAGCTCGAGGAACTTCTCATACTGGTCCGCCTCGTGCATCGGCACCCGCTCGATGTTGAGCGCCAGCGACAGTTCACCGGCGTCGCCATCGCCGACATTTACCGCGATCGGCGCGTCGGGCTCGAGCTTGCCCTCGTCACGCAGGCCGAACAGCGCCATCAGCCGGCGGTTGCCGTCCGAGACGAAGTAGTCGTCGGAGACCTTCATGACGTTGAGCGCCTGGCCCAGGCCATGGGCGGAGATCGAGGCTTTCAGCGAGGCGATCTCCGCATCGCGGCCCACCTTGCGGGCATTGATCGGCGGGGAGGCCTCATGGCCGAAGTGCAGGCTGCTGAGCGGTACGGTGGTCTGCATTGGATAAGCTCCTTGCTTGATGTCCAGGTCTCGAGGAAGAAGCCCCGAACAGGTCGAACTGCCTGGGCTGGGTTTCGGCGAGTCGTAGCGCCGACGTGCGGATGGCGTCGCCCGACCGGTCGACCCCGATCGCGCGGCGGCCGGCGCGGACCGCGGCGACCAGCGCCGACCCGCTCCCGCATGTCGGATCGAGGACGAGGTCGCCGGGCAGCGTCGCGGCGCGGATCAGGCGGTCGAGCAGCGCCACCGGCTTCTGCGTCGGATAGTCCACGCGCTCAGCGGCGTTCTGGTTGAGACGGTCCTCCGCAAAGCCCGCGACACGGAAAGGATCGTCGGCCGACAGCGGGTCGCCGGCGGAGAACTCGCCGCGGCACCGGGCCAGCCGGAGCCGGGCCGCGGGCGTGCGGCCATAGCAGGCGATGGTGTCGTGGACACGGCCCCACACCCTCGCGTTCCCGTGCGCCGAGGTCCGCTTCCAGATCACCGCACCGAAGGCCGCGGCGCGGAACACGACGTCGGCCGTGACGCGCAGATAGGCACCCATGGTGTCGTCGTGGTGCAGCCAGAGGGTCCCGACCGGCGAGAGCGTCGCCCGGACCTCGATCAGCATTTCCGCCATAAAGACCAGGTAGCCTCTACCCGCGTCGGAGCACGGGAAGGATCCCAGCAGCTCGCCCAGCTCGGGCAATCGATCCTGCAGCCGGCGGAGGCCATCGGCGGCTTCGGCGGTCCAGAACCATCGATCGTCGAAGGAACCCGCCTTGCCCCGCCACACCTGCTGATTTCCAAACGGCGGATCGCAGTAGGCCATCGCCACCGAGCCGGGCACGACATCGCTGCCGAGGACCTCGCGCGCATCGCCTTCGTGCAGGACGAATGGCGGGAACTCCGCCGGTGCGGCGATCTTCATTCGCCCGCTCCCACGCTCACCAGCTCTACCTGGTCGGGATCGAGCTCGGTGAGCGTCGGCCTGCCGAAGATGCTCACCTCGATCATCAGCATGCCGCGGGTGTTGATCGCCTCGACAAGCCCCGGGAAGGACGCGAAGGGGCCATCCGTCACACGGACACTGCTGCCCTTCGCGAACGTTGCCCGCAGCCGTGCGTGCTTGCCCTTCTTGATTTCGCCGCGCCGGATCGCACCTTCCTCAGTGTCGTCGAACAACCCCCGCCGCTGCTGCATGATCAGATCGGCGACGACCTTGCGGGGTACCGGGAACGGCACCCAGGCGCCGGTGCTGGCGAGGTTCGAACTATCTCCACCGCCCTCGGACACGTAGCTCGACATGACGCTTTCGACGCCGTCGCAGTCCTTGAGCTTGAACCAGTTCGGATCCTTGCGCGGCATCCGCACGAAAATGTAGTTCCCGAACGCGGGACCGGTCTTGACGATCGGCTTCTTGGTCCGCTTGTGCTGGAACTGCCGGCGGGCAACGATCATCACCGCGCGAAAGCCCGCCTTGCGGACTTTCCGTACGGTCTTGCGCTGCGAGCCTGGCGCGGTTTGGACGAGGTACCAGAGCCACGGCCCCTTGTCCTTCATGGGGTTTCGGATGGTCTTCAGCGCCATGGCTTCCGCCGCTTGTCCTCGGTAAGCATCGCGATCTGGCGACGGAGGCGCTCCCCTGTCTCCCGCAGATGGGCACCCTCTTCGCTGCGCCACGGCGTCTGGTGCCGCAGCTGGTCGTCGACGGCGTCGAGCCGCCGGCGAAGGAGCTCGAGCCGTGCCTCGACGCTTTCCCCGCTCACGAGCCTTCCTCCGCCGCCAGCACGTCGAGCACCGTCCCCACGATGGTGTGCGGCATCGAGCGTTCCTGACCCATGAAGTTGACCTTGGCCCGGCCGGTCGCCGATCTAAGCTCCTCGACCGTTGCGCCGTGCTGCAGCGCGATCGAGATCAGCGTTGCGATGTCGTGCCCCAGGTTGATCGTGCGCTCGGATTTCTTGCGCTCGCCCTCGGCGCGGACATAGTCGACGAACACTTCGCCGACGCGGCCGTCATCGTAGCGGCCGACCGACACGGTGAGGACTTCCTCGACCTGCTGGTCCGTCGCCGGCGCCCAGATATGGGCCGCACGTATCGAGACGCGGTTGCGCCGGTTGGGCAGGCGTTCGCGGGTCATGGCTGCACCGGCGTGTCGGCTTGAACACCGAACAGGTCGGGGAGCTGCGCCACGGGAGGGTGACGCTCCGCCGGCTGACCGCCTCCCGGCCCGGCGATCGGGCCGCGGCCACGCGTCCGGCAATAGGGCCCCGCCTCATCGAACCCGCAGAACCACCGCCCGGCCTTTTCCACATCGCCCGTCGCCATCGCGGCGCGCAGGCTGACGCCATCGCCGAATCCTGCGGGCTTGCCGCAGCCCTCGCAGCTGAACAGGAAGACGCGCGCCGCTTCCTTCCACACCTTCTGCGAGGACCCGCGGCTGGCCGGCACCATCTGCCCGTCGGGGATCTGGTAGGTCACGACGGACATCACGCCTGCACCCATGCCTGTGGGTGCCCGGCCGGCCAGCGCGACTTGCGCAGGCAGTAGCCCAGCTTGACCGCGCTCTCGACGCCGCGCTCGCCGTGGGACTTGCGGATATCGCCGAGCCAGGCGCTCCATTCGGGACAGCCCGGCCTGATCACGAAATCGCCGTCGGCGTCGACCGGCGGGGCGCCATGGAATTCGACGAAGATGCGGCTGCGCAGGTAGCTCGCCAGCGCCGGGATCCGCTCCTTGCGGCGGGCCAGTGCGGTCACGACGTCGCTGACGGAGGCCAGCGCTGCTTCCCGTTCGTCCGGGCCGAGCTTGCCGTACGCTCCCCGGGCGTTCTCCTCGTTGCCCCGATGGCCGATCGGATACTTCTCCCAGAGCGCAGCGAAGCCTGGCCCCCCTGCCAAGGGGGGTTGGGGGGTTTCTTCGTTGGAAGAAGGGTCGTTATGTTGTGACGCAGGCTCGTCACAGCCGTTGTGATCAGCTTGCGTCACAACCCCCTGTGATGTGGACGTCACTGGGTGGGCTGCATCTGGTGGTCGCGCAGGGCGATCCATCAACACTTGGTAGAGGCTAATGGTGCGGCCGTTGGCCGACGTCTGCTGGTCCTGCTTCGTCAGGTAGCCGAACTCGCAGAGGTCTCGTATGGCGCGATTGATGGTCTCACGCGCCCTGCCGCAGCGCTCGGCGATCTTCCTCTGGTTGACCTCACACCACCCGTTGTTGTCGGTACGAGTGCCCAAAATTCCAAGGACCCGCAGATGCAAGTCGAGCACCCGCGCGTCCGCGTAGGCATCGGCCGGGATGATGCTGTAGCGAGGGCCGCTCATCACGCACCCACCGGGAAGCTGTTGCCGATGACTTCCCAATAGAACTGTAACGGCTCTCCACGGGGCAGCACGAAGCCGCATGACAGCAAATAGCTGAGCTGCTTCGGTGTGAAGTACGGCACCCCGTCGCGACGCCTGCGAAGCACCTCCCGCAAATAGCTAAGTGGCCTGTTGCCCTTGGTCGCGTTGCAGGGGTTGCAGGAGGGCAGCCTGTTGGCTCGCGAGCTGTCTCCACCGCGCGATCGCGGCACGACATGATCCTCGGTCATCTCGCGCGGCGTGGGAAAGGGATCTCCGCAATATGCGCAGTGACCGCCGGTCAGTTCCCACAGCCACTTGCCGCGATGTCCCCATTCCTTCGACCACGGCAAGCCCTTGAGGGCGCAGCACGCGCCTTCACGGAGAGGTCGGATCCGGTCCGGTGTCACGGTCCGATGGGAAGCCGTCGGGCTCATGCTGCTGCAAGATCCTCGAGCGTCGACGTCGCAACGTCCGCCTGGACCGGCGCATCGCTCGGCACGAGCCGGTAGCCCCTGCCCCAGACTGTGTCGACCAGCGCGCCATCGCAGCCTGCAAGGCGCAGCTTTGCCCTGAGCTTGCAGATGAAGACGTCGATGATCTTGACCTCGGGCTCATCCATGCCGCCGTAGAGATCCTCGAGGAGCGCCTCCTTGGTCAGGGTTTTGCCCTTGTTGAGCGCCAACGCCTCGAGCAGCCGCCACTCCTTGCCGGTAAGGTGGACGCGCGCCCCGGCGATCTCCGCTGTCTTTGCCGACAGGTCGATCGAGAGATTGCCGATCGACACCACCGGGACAGCGAGGCCCTTGGATCGCCGCACCAGCGCGAAGATACGCGCCACCAGTTCGTCCCGGTGGAAGGGTTTCGTCAGGTAGTCGTCCGCGCCCATGTCGAGGCCGCGGACCTTGTCCTGGATGCCGGCAAGGCCGCTGACGATGAGGATGGGGCACACGACCTGGGCGGCGCGCAGGCGCCGGAGCACTTCGTAGCCGCTGATGTCGGGTAGGTTCAGGTCGAGCAGGATGGCATCGTAGGCGTACCGCGCCGCGAGCTCGAACCCTTCTTCGCCAAGGTCGGTAGAATAGACGTTGAAGCGCTCCGAGGCGAGCATCAGCTCGATCGCCTGCGCCGTCGCGCTGTCGTCTTCGATCAGAAGTACGCGCATCACCCGGTCTCCCTGCTGGACGGAAGCCTGCGGAAGAGCTCGACGGCGACCGTCCGCGACGCCGTCTGGCCCTGAACCTTGTTGTCGGCCGCCCAGCGCTCCCATGCCTCAGCCGTGTTGCCCCGGATAGCGCGGCTGAGCTCTGCATCGTCCGTCACCCTCCACTCGGGCTGGTAGAGGAGGTCGAAGACGGCGCGGATCAGCAGCGTCGAGATCGGGCGCTGCCCGGCCTCGACGAGTATGCGCAGGACGCGGGCGGCGCCCGCCCTGCCCTTGGCCGTGACGACGCGAAGGAGCGCCGTTACGGCGATGGTTTCGCCCGCCTTCCACTCCCCGCGCTGGCGGCTGATGCTGAGCAGGGTGACGCCGGCGGCCCTGCAGGCCTCGTCGAGCGCCACGGCGGTGTCGTCTCCGGCGGCCACCGCGGCGCGGTGCATCTGGGTGCGCGTAATGGCGAGGCGGTCGCGGTTATGACCGACGAAGGCATCGGCGCGACCCGCCGCTGCGCTCGAGGCCACGATGAACACCGGGATGCGGTCTATGCCGGGATGGCTGGCCGCGGCGATCGCCGTGTGCTGTCCGTCGACGACAACCAGCACGCCGTCCTCAAGCCTGCTGCACACGGGCGGCTTGAAGCGATCCCACGACCACTCGCTGAGGATGATCCGGCGGATCATCCTCAGCGAGCGCTCCGACAGGTCGCGCTGGTACGCCGTCTCGATGCTGAGATCGGTCGGATCGACCCATTCGACGACAGGCGCAGGACCCATCTCCTCGACGGGCTGTGGCTTGAGCCCGGCGATCGAGACCGGCTGAATGTGGCGGAGCGCGGTCATCGGGCCGACTCCATGCCGAGCTTGACAAGGAGGTTATGGGTGTCCGCCCAGCTCGCATGGCCGATCCAGGCGCCGACGAACCTGCTCAGCCGGGCGTAGGCCTCATCGGGGTCTTGCCCGAGGCCAACCGCAATATCGCCAGCGGCGCGGTAAGCCTTGAGCTTGCGCCGGGCCCGCACCACGCTCTGGCGGCGCAGCAGCTTGTGCGTCGGCCAGATGCGATAGCCAAGGAAATTGATGCCGCGGCTCGCGGGCGCGATCTGCCACTTGCTGAAGCGCAGCCCGAGATACGCGGCAGAGTAGCGCTCGATCGCCTCCTTGACCTGGCGCAGGTGCGCCGAGCTGCGGCCGAGGACGACGAGGTCGTCCATGTAGCGGTACCAGCAACGCTCGCCGAGCTCCTGCTGCAGGTAGCGGTCGAGTGTGGCGCCGCAGTAGAGGTTGGCGAGGATCTGCGACGTCAGGCTGCCGATCGGCAGGCCGGTTCCCTCGCGCGGCACCATGGCCGCGAGGATCCGCAACGTTGCCCGGCAGCTGATCTTGGCCTCGATCAGGCGCCACAGGACGGGTCGCTCGATCGACGCGAAGTAGCGCGAGAAGTCGGTCTTGAGGAAGTAGACGAGCCCGCCGCGCTCCTCCCGCCGCAGGTCCGCCTGCAGCTGCGTCACGCCGGCATGAGTGCCCTTGCCCGGGCGGCAGGCGAAGGCCCTGGGCAGCATCGCCTTGTCGAGTATCGGCCCGACCACGAGCATCACGGCCTGCTGGGCGACGCGGTCGCGGAACGGCAGGGCCGAGATCAGCCGGCGCTTGGGGTCGACGATCCAGAATTCTTGGGGCGTGCCCGCCCGGTAGCTTCCGTCGGCGAGTTCGAGAGTGAGCGCCCCGAGGTTGAGCGCGTCATACTCCTTGAACTCGAGGTAGCCGGCGGACAGCCTCTTGCCGAGCGAGGTTAGGCGCAGCGCCTCGGCCATGTTGTCCGGCGCGATGATGCGCTGGATCAGGTTGCGGTGTCTCTTGGTCAAGGGGGCCTCCCCTATGAAGCGCTCCGTCCCGGGACGGAGGTCTCGACGCACGCGACAGGATGGGCGAAGTGCCGGCCGCGGGTCTCGACGGCACAGCCCGCGGCTGGCCTGGGCCAGAGCCGATGTGACTGCTGCCGCTACGCCCCGTTCTGCCGGACCGTGAAGTGTGTTCGCCGAAGCAGGATGAGCAGGCTGACCACCGTTGCGCCGACCGGCTGGCCATGCGCAAGAGGAAGCCGGCAGACTGAGTGTGTAGAGCCGGCGGGGCCGTGGCCGCCACCGAGCGATGATCCCGCAGCCGGCACGCGGCTGGTCTGGGCCAGAGCAAGCCGACATCTGGGAATTCCGGTCGTCACTGCGGCCCCGCGCGCCGATCCACTCGTTCGAGTTGTCGGGCCAGTTCTCGACGATCGCGTACCGGGACCCGGCCCAGTCGCCGTTGTTCCAGTCGCCGCCGAACCTGCAGGCGCGCCGCATCATTGCCCCGCTCACCCCCATCAGCCGCCGTCTCCGGCGGCCGAAGCGCGCTTGCCGCTGGCGCTGCGCACCTTGGCGATCCAGGCGCCGAGCATCCGGCCGACCTCAGCGAGGTGGCGCAGCGCCACCGATTGCTGGTGCGGCGTGATCACCCGGCGATCGGGATGGGCCAGGAAGCGCAACCAGAAGCGGATCGAGGCCAGCGAGGCATCGACCGCGTAGAGGCGCGAGATCTGCCCTGACTTGCCCGCCGCATAGAAGCCGTCGACCGGCGCGGCGAGCGCCTGCAGCACGACGTCGCGGACGACGCCGTGCCTGCGTGGGCAGTTCTGTATCTTGGGGTAGGCGTAGTTCAAGAAAACCTCGTACTTCTCGACGATCGCCATCGACTCCTGGGCCAGGTGCTCATCGGTCACGATGGCGATCGCCTCGCGCTTCATTGGCCGCCGCTATCGCGCCGGCTAGCCAAGCTGCAGGTGGTCACTGCGGCCCCGCGCGCCGAGCCACCCGCCCGAGCCGTCGGGCCAGTGCTCGACGACCGCGACCCGGGACCCGGCCCAGCCGCCGAAGATCCAGCCGCCGCCGAACCAGCAGGCGCGCCGTTCGTCGGGGTCGCCGTCGTGGCCCCAGGTCGAGCGCTGCCCGACAGCCTGCATCAGGCCGAAGCGGCTGGTACGCCTGGCGTCGAGCGCGGTCTGCTCAACGCGGTCCACCGCCGCCTCGCGCTCGACGACGCCGTAGGCCGCGGCGAAGAACTCATCGATCGACAGGAGGCCCTTGCCGTGGCGCTCGAGGATGGCGGTGACGGTCGGCCAGTCGCAGCGCTTCACGTTACCCTCGGTACCGTCCGCCGGCGTCGGCAGGTTGTCGCCGTCGGCGATCGTCACGCCGAAGCGGCTGGTACCGTCGCGATGGTCCTGGGCGAGGAGATAGACGTCGCACCAGAACCCGGGCACGTGCGGCGCGCCGGGGCTCCTGGCGACGTAGGCCATGCCGCGCGGATCGGCGCAGGCTGGCCGGTAGCCGACGTCCCACAGCGAGTGCGGATTGATTGCCGGCGTCTCGTCGCCGCCGGCGCGGGCCACTGCACAGCCGCCTGGGGCGAAGTGGAAGCCGCCGAGGACCCCGGGCCGTTCGAGGTCGGCGATGGTCGCGACAGGATGGGCCGTCAGCGCCCCGTCGTCTCCGAGAACGACAAAGCAATCCTGTCCTGGCGCCGGCGGCTCGAAGCCAATCGCTGTGTCGACGTCGAACGTGAAGGTCCTGCCATCGACGTCGACAATGGTCCCGGCCCTGATCGCGAGCACCGCTGCCGCGGTGGCGAGGAATGCCGGCAAGGAAGGATCGCGCTTGGTGACGATGGTGCCGATCGTGTCGGCACTGCGCGCTGCTGAGGTGTTCATGTGTCCAGTCTCTCTTCAGGGTTGGCCTGGCCGGAGCCAGGCATTGGGTTGCGGTTGGCCTGGGGCCAGAGCCACAGGCGTCGGCAAGGCACGTC
>Ga0172380_10007646_pt1 | contig 12081 bp, 5 predicted proteins | sample Leawe162metaG_FD_119747 | JGI IMG/M metagenome (GOLD analysis project Ga0172380, IMG submission 119747) | Leachate microbial communities from a municipal landfill in Southern Ontario, Canada - Leachate well 162 metaG | ecosystem: Engineered > Solid waste > Landfill > Unclassified | place...
CGGCTCGCTGGCACTCAACGCCGGTAAGATCAGCCTGGGCGATGCGCCGGCCGCCACATCGGGCCTGGTGCTGTCGGCAACCGAATTCAGCCTGGACGAATTAAAGCTGAGCAGTCGTAGCGATGTCGATATATACGGGGCCGTTGCCGTCAACACCGGATTGCTCGGCATCGATGCCGCGCAAATCAACGGTTTTAACAATGCCGGCGCCGGCGCGTTATTGAGCGCCGATGTCATCCGCCTTGCCAATACCGGCGCGAAGGCCGGAAGCAGCGGCACCGGCACCGGGACATTGACGCTGAACGCCGACGAGATACAACTGGGCAGCGGCGCTTACGCGATCAACGGCTTCGGGCAAGTCAACCTGAACGCCGTGACGGCGATCAAAGGACTTGGGCAAACAGTGGATGCGACGACAGGGCAAAGTTCGCTGAGCGATGCCGGGAACTTGAAAGTCGCCGGCGATTTGCATCTGAATGCCGGCCATTTCATCGGCGACGCCGGTGCGACGACGAGCATAGACGCAACAGGCCACTCAGTCGCTATCAACTCTCCCGGCGCAAGCGATGCGTCAGGGCCTGTGGGCTTAGGCGCAAGCTGGTCCATCATCGGCGATGCGATCAACAGCAGCGGGCGTTTCGACCTGCCGTCCGGCATCCTGAAGCTCACGGCCTTGTCCGGCGATGTGACGCTGGACGGCGGCTCAGCGGCGGATGTCTCAGGCCGGGCGATCACGTTTGCCGACCGGGTTAAATATTCACCGGCGGGCAACGTGTCGCTGTCGGCGGCTCAAGGCGATGTCAACCTCGCATCCGGCGCAAGTATCAAGCTGGACGGCGCTGTCGACGGCTCGGAATATCGCGGCGATGCCGGCATGCTTTCGGTCAACGCTGGCAGCCGGTTCAACTGGGACGGAGCCGTCAGCGCTCATGGCGGCGACAGACAAGGCAAGTTCCGGCTGGCTGCCGACAGTTTCGGTGCCGGCGGCTTTTCCACGCTCAATGGCAAATTGGCGGACGCCGGTTTCACCGAAGCCGTGCAACTGGAACAACGCACAGGCGATGTCACGATAGCCGCGACCGACACCGTCAATGCGCATCGCTTTGAACTCAGCGCCGGACTAGGCAAAGTCACGATAGCCGGAACGATCAATGCGAGCGGAGAAAAAGGCGGCGACGTGTCGATTTACGGCAGAAACGGCATTGCCTTGGCCGCAAGCGGCAAAATTTCCGCGACGGCAAGCGGCACCGGCGAAGCTGGCGGCAGTGTCATGCTGGATACCATCCACAGGGACGATAGCGGCAGCGGTTTGCTGGATTTAGCTCAGGCCGGCGCAGTGATCGATGTTTCCGGGGCTGCAAACGGTGCGGGCGGCACCGTGCATTTACGCACCGGCCGCGATGATGCGCGGCATACCGTCAACATCAGCGCCATTAACACGCGGATCGCTGGGGCCGCCGGCGCGGTACTGGAAGCCACCCGCGTCTACGATGGACAAACGGCGATTAAAACCGCCGACATCAAGGCCTGGCAGCAAGACACCGATGCCTTTATGGACGCCGCGCCGACACCGGCAAACGCATCCGGTAGCGCAATCAACTTATTGCCGGGTCTTGAAATCCGCGCCGGCGGCGATTTAACGCTCGCAAACCCGTGGGATTTACTGGGCTGGCGCTATGCCGATGCGCAAGGCGATAAAGCGCTGCCGGGCTTTTTAACGCTAAAAGCCGGCGCTGATTTAAACATCAACGCGACCTTAACCGATGCGTTCGCGACAGGATTCATCCCCGGCCAATCATCGATCCAATTGCAGGATTTGCTGCAACCGGGACAATCGTGGAGCTACCACTTGATTGCCGGCGGCGATGTCAAGCTCGCGAACAGCTATCTTGCGTCTGACCCTTTCGGCACCGGTCAGAAAGTCAATAGCCAGGTCATGGTCAGGACCGGCACCGGCGACATCGACATCGCCGCGGGCGGCGATATTCAATTTGTCGCCAATGCCGGCGACCCGACGGCGGCCGCCGCCGTTTATACGATGGGCAGGCCGGCTGAATACACGCGCGGGCAATTGTTGAGCGGTGCCGTATCCGGCGTACCGGCAAAGCTTGCCGGCGAAACCGATGCCGACTATTTGAACCGGCTTGATGCCGAGCAAATGAATACGCTGTTGCGCTACGGTTATTTCAACGAAACCTTGCTGGGTCTGGCGTTTACCATAGCGGAATATCCGACCGGCGGCGGCGCCATCAAACTCAGCGCCGGAGGGAATATCGACGGCGTCAGTACCGGGCAGGAAATCGGCGACTGGCTCGTGCGTAGCGGCGTCATCAGCGACAATAACCGGCCGACCGCGTGGGGCATTAACATCAGCGGCGACCGCACGAACGCCGTCAACGGCATTTCCTCCAAAGGCAAGCGCAGTTTCAACCAGAATGTCGGCACGCTGGGCGGCGGCGATGTCAGCGTCGAGGCGGGCGGCGATGTGCGCAATCTGTCGGTGATGCTGCCGACCACCGGCAAGCCGTTCGGCACCCTGAGCGATGCGACCAACCAATGGTCGGCGAACCATACCGTCATCAACGGTGGCGGCGATTTACAGATTACGGCGGGCAATAACATTATCGGCGGCGAATACTATGTCGGCCGCGGCACCGGCAATCTGGATGCCGGCGGCAGCGTTGCGCGTTCGCAGGGCCTGCTCGGCGCTATCGTCGAACTGGGCGACGGCAGCTTTAACATCAATGCTCGCCAGGATGCCGTTATCGCGTCGGTCTTCAATCCGACCGTGCTCAAACAAAGCGGCGTCTTGCCGTCGGCCGCCGGTAGCGATTCGAGATTTTTTACTTACGGCGACGCCGGCGCGGTCAACCTGAACGCCATCGCCGGCAATGTCGTTCTGCAAAACGATAGCGATGCGATCAGGTTGGCGAAAAACCTGGATACCAGCGCCTCGTCGGGTTTCGAGTACGCCGTTTATCCCGGCAGTCTGCATGCGCTGGCACTGTCCGGCGATATTCGCATCGATCATTCAATGACCTTGTTCCCCTCGGCGCAAGGCGAGCTGGAATTGCTGGCGGGCCGCAATATCGGCACCGACAGCGACGCCGCGCAATTGATCAACATCAATATGTCGGACGCCGACCCGGTATTCCTGCCCCGCGTCGATGCGCCCGCACAGCAGTTTGAAGGTAGCCTCAGCGACGGCCTGATCCGGGCGCGCGAACGCCTCGATCCGTCCACGCCCGATGCGACGCTGATCCATGCCGCCGTGCCGCTGCATAGCGGCGATACGTCAACACCGGCGATCATCGCCAAACTGGGCGACATCGCGTTTTCGTCCAGCTCGGAAGTGACCTTCTTCCTGCCGCAAGCCGCCGACTTCATTGCCGGCCGGGACATCGTCAACCTGAGTTTGTCCGGGCAAAACCTGGCACTCAGTGATGTCACACAGGTCAAGGCCGGGCGCGACATTCGCTTCGATGCGCTGATCGACGGCGACGGCATCGTGCAGGCCAATGACAAGCAAATCGAACTCGGCGGGCCGGGACAGCTGCAGATTCAGGCCGGGCGAGACATTAGCCTCGGCGGTTCGGCGGGCGTCAACACGATAGGCAATACCAAAAACTCGGCGTTGGCGGTTAGCGGGGCGGGCATCGACCTCTTCACCGGCATTAACGGTCGGGTTGATTATGCCGGTTTTATCGACAAATATCTCTCGCTGGGCAGCAATTATTTGAATAATCTGCAAATTATCGATAATGACGGTAATGTGTTGGTCGGTTTGTCGCCCGAGGAAAAATTGTTCATTCTGCGCCTAGCGCCTGACACGCTGAAGCAAAAACTGTTGCTCGACGTATTGTTCAATGAAATCAAACTGTCCGCGCTAAAGGCGGCCGCCGTGCCGGAATCCGAACGCAAGGCTTTATACCAGCAGGGTTTCGATGCGATTGCCGCATTATTCCCCGATAATGACTATCAAGGCGATTTGTCGCTGGTGTTCAGCCAGATTAAAACGCTGGCGGGCGGCGGCATTAACATCGCCGCGCCGGGCGGTGAGGTCAACGTCGGTTTGGCCGGAAAAGTCGGCGGCATCTCCAAGGGCGCCGACGAACTCGGCATCGTCGCGCAACAGGAAGGCGACGTGAACGCTTTCAGCCAGGGCAATTTCAACGTCAATCAATCGCGCGTGTTCACGATGGGCGGCGGCGACATTGCGATCTGGTCGTCAAAAGGCAATATCGATGCCGGCAAGGGCGCTAAATCGGCGATTTCGGCGCCCGCGCCGATCACCAGCGTCGATGCGAAAGGCAATATCATCACTATTTTCCCGCCGATCGTATCGGGCAGCGGCATCCAGACGATCAATCCGCAGGACAAGACAAAAAAACAGGGCAATGTTTTCCTGGCCGCACCGGCCGGTATTGTTGACGCCGGTGAAGCGGGCATCAGCGGCGGGAACATTGTGATCGCGGCCACCGCCGTGGTCGGCGCGTCCAATATTTCGGCGTCCGGCGGCTCGGTCGGCGTGCCGACGGCGGTAGCCCCGCCCGTCGTGCCGGCCGGAGCCGCGAGCGCCGCAGCCAGCGCTGCCAAACAGGCAACGCTGGCGAATGAAGACAGCGAAGACAAAAGCAGCGATGACGAGCGGAAAAAATCCGCCGTCAGCCTGCTCAGCGTCGATATTGTCGGTTACGGCGATTGCAGCGTCGCCGATGTGCGCGAAGGCAAGGCGGGATGTGGTGGGTAAGGGATATTGTCCACGAAAGTAGTAGGGTATGCACCGCATACGCCGCTGGAACGGGTTTTTAACCCGTTCCATAACGTTTCAAGTAGGGTATGCACATTGTGCCCCAGAGGGCATCGCATACCTTTAGCCTTGGGTATTCGTAACTATTCAGCTCCTTACTGTAGGGCGTGCTGCGCGCGCCATCAACGGACGGCGCATTATCCACGCGCCGGAGAAGGCGCGCACGGCACGCCCTACGCGTCAGGCAAGGCTCTGAACAGTTACGGGTATTCCGTACCGTATTAAGCTCCCGAAAAGGTACGCGGTACCCTCTGGGGCACAATGTGCATACCCTACATGATTTTGTAATGAGGCAAACTTTGGCAATGAAAAAAATCACCAAATCTTTAAAACTAGGCTTTCTACTGTTATTGCTACCGACGGTCGCACTGGCCTGGTGGAACAACGACTGGTCATCGCGCAAACCGTTAACGGTGGATGCCGGCGCGACCGGCGCGGACATACAGGAAACGCTCAACGATTTCCCGCTGCTGCTACGCTTGCATACCGGTAATTTCGGCTATTTCGCGGAACTCGCCGAAAACGGCAAAGACCTGCGCTTCATGCTCGATGACAAGACTGCATTGAAACACCATGTCGAAAAAGTCGATGCCTTGGCCGAACTGGGCCTGGTCTGGGTCAAACTGCCGACGGTGCGCGGCGGCGTCGGCACCGATACGTTCACGATGTATTACGGCAATGCAAAGGTCGCTCTTGTGCCCCAGAGGGTAGACGCTTCCGACCCGAAAGGCATTTACGATGTCAACCAGGCGCTGGCGTTCCATTTCAACGAAGGCGAAACCTTGCCGCAGGACGCTACGGCTTATGCCGTTCATGCTTCGGAATCCAAAGCCGTGATAGACCCCGCCGGCTGGATCGGCGCGGCGGCAAAATTCGACGGGACCGGCGGCATCAGCGTTGATGCTGCACCGGCATTGACGATTGCACCGGAGTCAGGCTGGACCTTCAGCGCCTGGGCGAAAATCGACCAGGCCCAGGATGCCGTGTTGGTGCAAGCGATAGACGGTGATAACAAACTGGCCTTGACTTTACAAGGTACGGCCTTGACCGGCGTTTATCGCAATGCCCAGGGTGAGGTAAAAACCGCCGCGGCCCCGGTCACGCTGAACCAATGGCAGCATATCGCGATGACCGCGCAAAAAGACCGCTTGACCTTGTACCTGAATGGGCAGGCGGTCGGTAATACGCCGATCACCCTGGCGGCAATGAGCCCGTCGCTACTGATCGGCGAAGCTTTGCTGGGCCTGATCGATGAAGTACAAATTGCCAAACAAGCGCGTAGTGCCGACTGGCTTAAGCTCCAGTTTCGCAGCCAAAGCCCGGATTTTACCGTCGTTAATTTCGGCCAGGATGAATCCGGCGGCGAGGCCGAAGGCCCCAATTATTTCGTCATCATCCTGCAAAGCCTAACCGTCGACGGCTGGGTCGTTATCGCCTTGTGCGGCGTGATGTTCGTGATCAGCCTGTTGGTCATGATCGGCAAGGGTTTGTCGCTGAAACGCGCGCGCAACGATAACGCGGCCTTCCTCAAGCAATATCGTAATGTCGATGCCGAACATTTGGGCGCCTTGGACAGGGACGAAAGCGACGACGAGCAGGAAATCAACGAATCCGATTTTCTTGCCGCGATTGTCGGCAAGCATGATCATTTCCAGGGCTCGCCGATTTACCATGTGTACCATGCCGGCGTGCATGAGCTGAAAATCAATGTCGGCGACAGCAGCTCGCTGACGCCGGAAGCCTTGAACCTGGTGCGCACGCGTCTCGATGCCGCAGTCGTGCGCGAAACCCAAAAGCTCAACAAGAATATGGTGTTGCTGACCATCGCGATTTCCGGCGGCCCCTTCCTGGGGCTGCTCGGTACGGTTCTGGGCGTGATGATCACGTTCGCCGTGATCGCCGCAACCGGCGACGTCAACATCAATTCCATCGCGCCCGGCATTTCCGGCGCTTTGCTGGCCACGGTCGCGGGCCTTGCGGTCGCGATTCCTGCCTTGTTCGCATACAACTACTTGCTGACGCAAATCAAGGATGTCACGGCCGATATGCATGTTTTCACCGATGAATTCCTCGCGATGATTTCCAAACGCGTCGCCGACCGCCAACGCGGGGATAACCGTCTGAATGTCATGTTCAGCGAGGAATTCATCAATCTCATTGCCGAGCGTATCGCCACCAAACAAGCGGAGGCCTCATCATGAAAGTCGGAGAAGAAGGCAAGGTATACGACGACATCAACATCACGCCGATGCTGGATGTCGCTTATGTGCTGCTGCTGATATTCATCATCATGACGACGGCGACCGTGCAGGGCATTACCGTCAACCTGCCCAAGGCCAGCAGCACGCCGGCTTTAGCTAAGCCTAAGACCAAAGCAATTTCGATCACGAAGGACGGTACGGTTTATCTCGATACCTACCCGATCTCGCTGGCGGATCTGGAAACGCGGCTGGGCCAATACAAGGCCGCGACGCCCGACCTGCCGGTCGTCGTCAAGGCCGATGCCGCCGTGCAGTACGAGAAAGTTATCGAAGTGCTGGACATCGTCACGCGGCTGGAGATCAGTCAATTGGGTCTTGTGACGCAGAAATTGGTTAAGTAGCGATGGACAAGCACAAACGCTGGCTGCGCAACCTGCCGCTGATCATCGGCATCGTGTTGGCGCTGCTGATCGCGGTCGCGGTGTATTTTTTACAGGGTATGTTTCAGAAACCGGCGCAGCCTAAAAAACAGATGCAGCAGATTACGATGATACAGCTGCCGCCTCCGCCCCCCCCTCCGCCGCCAGAACAAAAGCCGCCGGAACCCGAGCCGGAGCCGGAAAAACTGCCCGAGCCGGAACCGGAAAAAGAGCCTGAACCCGCGCCTGAAGAAGCCGAGGAACCCGCCGGCGAGGAATTGGGCGTCGATGCCGAAGGCGGGGCGGGGTCGGACGGCTTCGGCCTGGTCGGCAAGAAAGGCGGACGCGGTTTATTGGGCGGTACCGGCGGCAGTGCGATTTTGTGGTACGGCGGCCAGGTCAAGCGCGGCCTTGAGGATGAGCTGCAAAACAGGCTGGCCGACAGTCCCGCCCGCAAATCATCTTACAGCGTGCAATTGAATGTTTGGGTGAACGCCGACGGCGGCGTCAACCGCGCCGAGCTGGCCGGTTCCAGCGGCAAGCCTGAAGTTGACCAGGCGATACGCGCGGCCTTGCCGAACCTTCGTTTTACATTGCCGAAACCGCCGCCGGAGAACATGCCGCAGCCGCTGAAGATACGCGTGACGTCGAGGATTTGAGGAGCAAGTATCATTCCCACCTGGAGAGTTCATTGCTATACACAACTGTATTTTAGCTCGTCATTCCGGCAAGGATGCCGGAATCTAGTCACAGGGAGGTGAAACTAAGAGTTTGCACTTTTACTCAATCAGGCCTTGTACAACGGTAACTTACCATCCATGGCCCTGGATTCCGGCATCCTTGCCGGAATGACGAGCTAAAACACACTGGCTGTATAACGATAAGACCCGCATGGAATCTATAAAAGTACGCGATGGCACACGAACACAACACAGTAATGAGAGTAAAAATAATGACCCAAAAAACCCTGGCCGCCCTGTTGGCAAGCTTGCTCGCGATGCCTGCTCTAGCGGACGAAAAAGCCGAACTGCTCAAACTCAGGCAAGACATTGCCAATGAGCGCGAGGAGCTGCTTAACCTGAAAAACACCACCGTCAACCTGATTGACGTCTTCGTACAGCAAGGTTTACTGGACAAGCAAAAAGCCGAAACGCTGATCAAAGCCGCCAAAACCAAAGCTGTCGCTGCCGATCCACAGCCAGCGCCGATCGATGCGCCCGAGCCGGCCGATACGAAACCCAAGACGCCGAAAAGCATACGCTTTGCCTATGTCCCCGAGTTCGTCAAGGACGAAATTCGCCAGGAGGTCATCGCCGGCTTGACCAACAAAGTCGTGACCGAAGTCAAGGCCGATGCGAAAAAAGAGCAATGGGGCGTGCCCGCCGCATTGCCGGAATGGCTAGGCAACATCAAAATTTCCGGCGACATGCGCCTGCGCGCGCAGGATGATTTTTTCGGCTCCGGCAATACGCAGAACGCCTATCTGGATTACCTGAACATCAACCGTGAAGGCGGCGTGCTGGCGGCGCAGAACAAAAACGAAGCCTATTTGAATACGACGAAAGACCGCTTGCGCCTGCGCGAACGTTTCCGTCTTGCGATAGACGCCAAAATCACCGACGGTTTGAAAACGGGTTTCAGATTGTCGACGACTAATCAGTTCAGCCCGGTATCGAGTAATCAGACGCTGGGCAACACCGGGCAAACCTTCGAAGTCGCCATCGACCGCGCGTTTGTGCAATACGATTTCCTGGATAGCAAAAAAAACGACTGGTTCAGTCTTTACGGCGGACGCATCGCCAATCCCTGGGTGTCTACCGAGTTGGTTTACAGCCCGGATTTAAGCTTTGAAGGCTTTGCCGGCACCTTTCGCTGGCGCATGAACCAGGACAATGCCGTCGTGAAAAACTATCGGGCCGGTGATCCGACGGCGCGTTTCGGCCTGCAAATGGGGCCGCAAACGCCCGATACGCTGTTCATGACACTGGGCGTGTTCCCGATCCAGGAAGTTAATTTCTCGACCAGCGACAAATGGTTGTTCGGCGGACAGCTGGGTGCCGACTGGCTGGTGCATAACGATTCGCGCCTGAAAGTGGCCGCCGCTTATTACGATTACCAAAACATCCGCGCGCGCGCCAATGCCCGCGACAGTTTTACCTACGATTGGACCGCGCCGCAATTTACGCAAAAAGGCAATACGATGGTGCCGATCAATGTCAATGACGGCTTTAACAGCCGTTGCACCGACAGCCAGAGTTTGCAGGGCCAGGGCTGTCTGTTCGGCCTCGCGTCCGACTTTAAAATCTTCAACGCCACCGTCATGTACGATTTTGCCGATTTTGCGCCGACGCATGCGCTGGTGTCACTGGACTATGCACTTAATTTAGGCTATGACGCGGGACGCATTGAGCGCGAATTTCCGGGATACCTGAAAAGCAATAACGTTGCCAAAACCGATGCCTTCCAGATCCGGCTCGATGTCGGCAAACCGGAAATCAAGCGCTTTAAAGACTGGAGCGCAATACTCGCCTATCGTTATATCCAGCGCGACGCGGTGTTGGACGCCTTTACCGACACCATTTTCCACCAGGGCGGCACCGATGCGAAAGGCTGGGTGATAGGCGGCAATTACGGACTTGCGAAAAATACCTGGCTGATGTTCCGCTGGTTCAGCACCGAAAGCATCGACGGCCCGCCGCTGGACATCGACACGGCAACGCTGGATTTGAACATGCGCTTGTAACAGGAGGCTAAGATGATTCTAAACCGCAAACCCTGCTTGCTGTTACTGCTGTGCCTGCTGATCGGTGTTAATGCCGACGCCGCTCCCAAACAGGAATCGGCCGGGCAACAGGCATTCAAAAAAGCCCAGGGCGTGATACGGCAATTAACCGAAGAAAAACAGGTATTGGAAACGGAAAAAGCCGCATTGCTGGAGCAAGTGCAAAAGCTTGAACAGGTCGTTAAACAACTCGAACCCTTGCAAGCCGAAGTCCTGTTGCAGAAAACCCAGGCGGAAACCCTGCGCAATGCCAACGGCGCGCTGGATATACAAATACAACGCGAACGCGAGAAACAACAAAACCTGCGTGACAAAATCAATGAAATCGTCGCTCAGGCCAAGCTCATCCAAAACGACAATCGCTTGCTGGTTTCCGCCGTCAGCGAACGCGAACAATGGATAAAACAGTGCTCGGATAAAAACGGGCAACTCATCGAAACCCATCACGCCTTGCTCGGCAAATACCGGGACAAAGGTTTCTGGGACAAAGTGGCGGAATTAGAACCCTTCACCGGCATAGGCAAGGTCGAAACCCAAAATACCGAGGAAATGTATCAATTTAAACTGGAGGATCTTAAGGTGACGGATTTTGTGGGGACAATGGGTACGCAACAACAAGGAGCTGCGGAAAAGGATGCGCAGGGGAAATAGCTAGCTCGCCAGATTAAGGGTACAAACCGGGCCAGTCGTTGTCGCTTCCCACGCTCTGACGCTCATCGTTATAGTAATTATTCCCCCCCCCTCGTTAATTTATTTGAAGAGTAGGGCGCGCCTTTCCCGATGCTTGAATAACGTACTTAGCTGCTGGTGGCGCGCGCGGCACGCCCTACAGTGGATAACTTTAGCAAGGGGGCTGAATAGTTACGCTCAAAGACTCAAAACCCTCGCCGCGTCTCCCTGTGACAGGATACCCGCCCCAGTGGGTATGATGCGAACTCAGTTCTGTAACTCGTTATAATCATAACTGAATTTGTTAACTTAATGGCAGTGAGCCTCTTGCTGCGTGCCGCTCGCTTTCTCCGGTGCGTGGATAACGTGCCAGTCCGTTGATGACACGCTTCGGGCAAGGAACTGGATAGTTACCAAAACACACTTATGGCCGAGCGTAGCAAAGCCACTCCTGATTAGCAAGCGGCCTCAGCCAATGCCAAGAAGTTCGTCATTCCGGCATACCCTCTGGGGCACAAGTGGATTGCCAGAATCCAGAGCCAAGGACGGTAATTTGCCCAAAGCCCTACGCTTGATTGGGGCATAATGCCAGGGTCATACCTTCACATCCATGCCAGTATGACGGTGCTGGCTGAAGCATCTTGCTAATCAAGAAACCACTTGGGCTTTTTAAATCTGTTGATATACTGAGCAAGGAGGCCGTTCCCACGGCAAAATCACTCACTTGAGTTGTGATAAAGGATGATAGACATGGATAAACAAAAGCTTGAATTGTCAACTTACCTGACCGAAGTCAAATTGCTTTCAGACCGTATTGTGAAAGCTCAACAACCCATCCGCATATTGGACGCTATTAAATGGGATGACGGCATTAAACAGGCTTTTTTAAGTGGCGGCTGTAAAAACCCGCCGACAATTAGTGCGGATGACTACTTACAACGTCCTTTGGGCTTCGATCCTGCCGAAAAAAAGCAGGAATTTCACCAGATTGAGCGTGACCTGGTTCGCAAGCTCGGCCAGCTTAACCCGCTTAGCGTGATCATGCGGCGTATCTGCCGTGAATACCAGGATGTTGTTTATATGCTGGAAGCCAGGGGGACGCCGACGTTTTCTTATATTTCCCAGGAATTGTACGGTTCTTCCCAGGACGTTTTTCACGTCGGCGACCCGACGATTGCCGAGCTGGGCAGTATGATGGAA
>Ga0172380_10007647_pt1 | contig 12080 bp, 15 predicted proteins | sample Leawe162metaG_FD_119747 | JGI IMG/M metagenome (GOLD analysis project Ga0172380, IMG submission 119747) | Leachate microbial communities from a municipal landfill in Southern Ontario, Canada - Leachate well 162 metaG | ecosystem: Engineered > Solid waste > Landfill > Unclassified | place...
ATTTCAAGAGCTGAAAATCCTAATTTTGCATATTCTTTTTGAAGTCCTGAAACCTCAACTGCTGTATATTTTGTTGATGATCCTAATTTTAAAGCTTCGTCCCTTAATGATTCAAACTCTTCTTTAGTTGCCCCCGATACTGCCTTTACTTCCGACATTGCCTTTTCAAATGCAATTGAAGTCTGGAAACCATTCTTTATGACTGCGAAAAATGCAGCGAACGCGGCGGCTCCTGAAACCATAATCCCTGTTGCGCTAAGAATAGACTTTGCATAACTGCCAACTCCCCGACCATGCCTATTGGTTGCATTTTCAGCCTTCTCTATTTCTTTACTCAGACTATTTATTTCTTTTGCGGCGGCCTTTGTTCTTACCCCTGACTGATCGTATGCTTTTGTTAACTCTGAAAGCTTCTGGCGCATCCGAACAAGTGAAGTTTCTGCAAGTCCCTCAGCTTTTACCTCGTCTTTAAGTGCTTTAGTATTATCCTGTAATGCAATTTTTTTCTGAATCAATAATTTCAAACGTGGATCTTCAATCTCTTTTAATTTCTTTTCAGTTGCTGCAAGTTGTTTCCCAAGAGAATCTAATTGCCTTTGATTTGCTGTAACTTCCTTTTGTGCTTTTGATAATTCTGCAAAAGATAAAATAAGCCCCTTCATCTCAGGAGTACTTTTATCAACAGCAGCAACCAAGGCTAAATAACCCGATACCGTACCGTTGATCGTAGTGTTTAGAGTTGTTAGCCCTTGATTAATCTCATTAATCTGCGCTATTTCCTGACTTTTCGCCATTGCTTCTTATTTTTTCTTCCGCCATTGCCTTTAATTCGGCAAAAACTATTAATCTCATGCTTTCGTCAAAATCCCTGTCCATGAAAATAAATACTGATAACAAAACCTTTTCAAGCTTAACCTCTGTTTTTTCGATATTAGGATACATTTCAGCATATTTGTCGATTTTATGCTGTACATAATCATAGAACTCCTTAAGGTCTTTAGGCTCTTTTATTTCGATTCCTGTGTGAAGTTTTACATCTTCAACTACCCTTTGCAATAATTCAGATTCTTTATAGTCTTTTTCGAGTATGATTTTCCAGGCATTTACCCGGGGACGTAACTCAAATTCAGTTTTTACCCCTCCTTTAAGTGCTTCAAGTAATTGTAACCTGCGATAAGCGGATAACTTATCAAATTCATCCTGAAGGTCGTTTATAGTCTTGCCCCCGATTAAATCAAATATCTCTTTAGTTAGTTTTTCGAGTTCAGCACGACATAACCACAAAGGGACGAACCAATACCTTTTGAGGCTATTAGCCTTCTTGGTCGCATCCAGTAGGATGACATCCTTAATTGTTATCTCATGTAACTTTTTAAGCATTACTCGGCAGTTACCTGATTCAATGTCTTAAAGAAATGGCCGGTTCCAGACGTGAATTGAACATTTGTTATGATATACCCATCTACCCGGTATAAATCTTCCGTTAAAGGATCTGTTAATGCGGTTAAAAAGAACGCTGCTAAATCAACCTCGGCGGCTCTGATTGCCGTTAAGGTAGATAATGAACTCTTTACCGGCACACCTTTAATTACTGCCAATACCGCCCCGGACGAGGGAGTAAAACCAAAGAACTGTTTATCAATAACAGCCCCTGTCCCTGTTATATCAAATGTTCCACCCCTTGCAACGTTTTCCTCTAATTTACCATCATAATTGAAAATCATAGCTTTAATTCATTAATATTGTTAATAAAATCATTGTTATAGCAAACAATAAAAGGCAAATTTTCGATGCCTTAATGTAAACAGAAATGCACTTAAGATAATTAGTCCTTTGATTGTCTAATAATTCTGAAAACCTTTTTATGGTTTCTGGTGTTAAATATTTAGTTCTCATTGGAATACGTTTTTAAAGTAATCCTCAATTATTGCCTTGTCATTAATCGCTTGCGCTTTTGGTTGATTTTCCGGGGAGACCCCAAATATCTTACCGTAATTTTTAGACAACCATTGGGTCAGATAGTTTTTTGAAGTGATAAAATATTCCTTAACTGAAGGCATAAACAAAAACATCCCTTCTTGAAAATCCCCTCTTAACCATAAATTTGGCTTTTTCTTTCCTGTTCTTTTTGCGTATGCTTTACTAAGTAATTCCGATCCGGTACTCGCATGAATTAAAGGATTATTATCTACATCCTTTGACTTTAACATTTGCATCCGGTTAAAATCAACTGTTTTTTCCTGATCAGATTCTATTATACGGACAACGTTAGCCTCAAATGATGCTAAGTATTGATTTGATCGTTTTTGTATCTCAAGAATCCGTGACATAATGTTTTATAAAAAAGGGGTCATTTTATCGTTCGACCCCTCTATTTTAACTAAGCATCGCTGCCTTTTTTGGATTTCGGCACTTTAACACCTAATGCCTTTCCAATTTCCTCAATCGTTTCGGTTACATTCCCTTTTAATGAGTGATCGTAGAAATTCTGAAATTCCTTCCATGTCCAGTCTTTCCACTTAACCGAAGGCGATGTTGTATTAATATCTACTTTCCCGAATTTCATTATACAGGGATATTAAGGACATTAGACAAATAAGTAACATGAGAGGCAGTTATTGTTTCAGCCTGAATCTCGAAGTCACCTGTCATCTTTGCAGCACCATTAAGGAAGGTTAATGTATATGAGCCAATGGCTGCGTTAGTAGCTGTTATTGCCGTAGCTGCCCCTGCTGCATCAGTTGTGGTATTAACTACCTGCCATTGGGCATAAGTAGTTAATCCGGCATAAGGAAGTCCTGATACCCTGTGAGTAGCTTTTAATACAACTGTTCCGCCTGAACTCTCGTAATCGGTAAGAATTTCAATATTAATACCAACCGGCACAGATTCTTCAAGCTCAACCCTTTGAAATGCAGTTCTTATGATCTGGTAATTCTTGATTTGCTCAACATCACTAAGTATAATATCAAAGGGGCAAGCCTTCTGCTTCCCATCTCCCCCAGCTTTTGGAAAATTGTAAGAGACGAACATACGACCAAGAAAACCAACAACTAATCCAGCTGAATTAAATGATGTTACAAGATTACCGTCTTTTAGAATCAGTACAAATTGATATTCTTTCCCATCTGCCTCAAACCACGTGCGATAATCTTCCCAACTCATCTTTCCATAACCAGTAAATTTCGGTTCAAAATCTTTGGTCTTTTCTTCTAAACCTGTATTTGCAGTTGTAAATTCAGGCGTGGCAGTCTTTTCTTCAAATCCTCTTTCGAGATTAATATAAGTGCCAACTATTGCCGCCGATGTAGCAGGGTTAATAAGTGCCTGCCATCCAGCTAATGTCTTCGCTAAAGCTACCGTAATGGTAGTTCCCTTGTTAAGGACAATCATTCCTATAACATCCGGGAGAAAATCTTTACTGGCTCCATTACCAGCATACTTAAGTGTTCCCATTTTTTAACATTTTATCATTAATAAATTTTCAAACTTTATTTCAATTGCCGACAATATATCTAATTGTCCAGCGTCATTATTTAACCAGAAAGGATGATCATTGACTGGGTACCGGAAATCTGAACCAAGCCCGAAGTTCTTATGATAACCCATCTCGCTAATCAGTAAATCAAAAATCGGGTATAACACAACCTTTAATGTATTTACATAATGATCATCAGTTGTGAAATCCTTATTAGTTAAAGTACAGATAAATACCCTCGGAGATATATTGTAAAGACATTCTTCAATCCATCTTTGAGTATTTTCGCTGTTGTCCCAAACAAGCCAAACCAGAGGATATTTCTCAATCTGGTTATTGTCTTTGATTTTGCACAATTCAAGCAATTCTAAATAAGTCCCGTATTGAAAATAAGGCAATAGGTTATTTGTCGGGTCATTCCTGAGCCGGGCAGCATCTACTACCTCTTTAAACAAATCAGGGAAATATTTAAACTCTGCACTCATATACCAAAAATATTAATACCCCATTGTGGCGTGAAAATCCAATCCGGGTAATTGTCCTTATTCGCGTAAAGAAAGTTATAAGCCGATGGGTCGCAATTAAATATATAAGATAAGTTAGAGCCTTTAATTGGTACTGAAAAAAACTTCTTGTAATCAGGCGGTATCTTACCGTATAACTCTCTCATACGTTCCCATGCAGCAATCATTTTGTTTTCTGACGAAGCCCTGTATCCCTTCGCATTCATAGCTCCGGTAAGCATAACTCCAATCTGCGAAAGATGAGTAACTTCACGCTCAACATACTTGTAATAAGTATAATAAGCGATAAGCGACTGTTTTGCAGCATTCTTCAATCCCTCCCATTTCAGAAGTATTTCTTCGCCGTTATATTCATGCGTAAATTCAGCACCGTTAACCAGGTCAATATAGATCTGAGTTACAGGAATACCTCCTTCGCCGGTACAATCAGCAATCAAAAGCGAATACAATTTATATCCAAGTAATTGAATCAGTATTTCTTTTTCATACTGAGTAATTGCCTGAGCTATTGCAGTCGCATTCGAATTAACTCCTGTTAAATTCGGGATGTTTATTTCACCAACAAAATATGTGCTGTCAATCAGAGACATGTTTTACTTTTTAACTCTCTTTGTTTTAAGTGCTCTGGCTTTTTTAGGAGCCTTCGTTTTTTTCGGCTTTTCTTTAACCGGATCAGGAATTACTTCCTCTGCCCTTTTTTCTTCTTGAACTGGCGGATCGGGAACATTGACAGTTTCGCCATTATCCACTTCAACTATTCGTTCCGGTTCAATAGATTCATCTGAAGATATGTTTTCCTCAGTAGTTTCAGGAATTATTTCCTCAACAGTTTCGGTTAATTCTTCAGTTTCCTCAACGGGGGTTGCGGAACCCTTTCTTACAAGAATCTCCGCAATCTTACCGTGAAGTTTTCTTCCTGATTTATTACTAATTGCTTCCATTAGTAGACTCTATAACATTTAGCAGCCGTGCCAGAAGTAAAGTAAAAACTAAACTTTCCGGTAGTTCCTACTGCGAGCGTTAATGTTGCGCCTCCTGTTATGATAGCAGGGTTAACAACTGCAATTGAACCGTCAAGGGTAAGTGTGACGGCTCCCGAACTCGAACTTGCTGAATTATCAATTATCAGGTCAAAAGCAGTGCCGGCACCACAACCCGGGATTAAAGCGGCTATTGCTGTCGCCGTTGGTGTGGTTATTGCAACTGCCGAAGTTGATGTACACTTTATAACACCCGCCAGCATATTAGCGGCAGACGTTGTTTCGGTTGCATTAACGGTAACTGGGGTATGCTTACGGATTATATTTGGAATTGTAAAACTTCCATTTGTAGTATTATCCAGATACTCCCCGTTTTGTCCCATTATATCATGAGTGACTGTTCCTGATATACCAATACCATTTACAACAGTAGCTCCAGCATCAACGGCAATCTTGATAGCATTATCCATTGATGCAACATCAGGGTAAACCTCAACCATAACACCGTCAAACTGACCGGTTACTGTGGCTGCTCCGTCAATATGGAAGTGACCTGCATTGATTGTGCTTGCCGTGAAATTATCTGCTCCAACATCTAATTTAGCCGAAAGCCCTGACATTGCTGTTATCGCTCCGGTTCCCTGGTGTCTGGCCCACGGTTGTGAGGCGTAAGCCTGAGAGGCTACTGAATTATTAGACCCTCCAGTAAGCCCTACATACGCCCGTGGAGCATCGCCAACAATAGTTATTCCGGCATCGCCAGAACCGAGTACGTTGACTTTACTGTAAGATCCTAAAAGGTCATCGCAGTTACCGGCTCCAAGAGTATGATTAATATTTATGATTGATCCCGCAACAGTTGCGCCCGGATTAACTTTAAGAACCTGAGGGTAAGTCATGTCTCCTATTCGAAACTGACCAATACCGGAAGTTGTCTCATCAAACTTCGCTGTTATTTTTGTCTCTGCATTGGTCGTGGTTGTTCCTAATGTCAATATCTGATCATTAGGAATCTTTAAACCATTACTTGCAGTAACTAATCCAGTACCTCCAACTTCAAAGGCATTCGCTGTTCTTACAGTAAGTGCCGTTATATGAGAATTCTGAGTACCTGCCCCAGCTACTAAATACAAACTGAGATAATTGTAATTATATGGAGTAGTAGCTGTTATGGTTGCAGTACCATCCGCAGATAAAGTTACGGGAGTGCCGATAGTAGCAGAATCACCAGCTAAGGTTGTCTTTCCGTAAGCAGTGCAAACCACATCAGTAGTGCCGCTTATATTATCCAGAGTAACCGTAAGTGTCTGATATTGCATGTACTTCTGGATATTTATTATCCTCACCCAATATGTCTGATTGGCTATGATATGAAATCCTCCATGGCCCGCAATAGAATCAGCAGCGGTAAATTTGAACGGCCATGCAAGTGAGTTAGTACCTTTCCTTATATTGCCGGTTTTATCCTGAGCTATACTGAAAGCAGTTATGCTGATCAGTGCAAAAATTAAAAGTATTTTTTTCATTATATTTTCCTTTCTTAATTTTATGAATGAAGTCCCGATAAGTAAATACCGGGACTTACAATCTTATTTATACACTAATTGAAGCTATATCAGTTTCAGGAGCACTTGACAGGAATATTGCACCTGGTTTGCTTACTCCAAAAGCAGCACGCATCCAAAATACGATCGTTCTCATACCTTCTGTTAAGTCGGTTCCGTCGGTTCCGATTTCAAAAGTAATGTCTTCAAGTAGCCCTATTTCGGCAGCTTCGTTCCACATAACCGTAACACGGTCAACTGTCTGTAACTTATTCAAAACAACAGTAAGACCCCATATGGATATTACATTGCCGTTCGGGCCGAATACAACGTTCCTGTCAGTGATTGAGTTACCTAATTCATCTTTTTCCTGACGAATACCATTGAGCATAGACGGGTGAAGTATTACAACATTAACATCCTCATCAGCGAGCTGTGCCTGAAGAACCATCTTACCAATAAGATTAATAAGATTTGCTCCAGCCACTGTGCCAAGTCCTGTTGATGCAAAGGCAACATAATTACCGGCATAATACATACCCCATGCGGTTGTTGAATTATCCCCGGTTGTGGAGAATATTGCAGCATCCAGAGTCGAAAGAATCTTATCAGGAGCGATCCTGTTAAGTTTACTTTCAAGTCTTGGCAGGTCGGAAAGGTTTTCTTTTGATACCCTGAAATAAGTAGCATATTCCAAAGCCTTGAATTCAATTGTTTTGAATTTTATGCTCGACTTGGTAGCTGTACTTCCTTCAGTTTTTACAGCAGCACCATCAAAATAAGTGTGCTCAACCAGAACGCCCATGTATTTATTAACGATCGGGTCAGTAGGAAGGAATTGAACGCAATGAACATCTTTTGTAAGATTGATCATTACATCTTTCATCTTATAATCGGTAAGATAACCGATCGAAGTACCCGGAGTTGATCCAGGAGCGACTGACAGGGCGGTTGTCATATCAACAGCGGCCTTTGTAGTCAGTTTTATTCCTTTACGATCCCATCCCTTAACTGTGAGTGCTTTTTTCCCAGAAAGTGGATCAATCACAACTTCCTCTGTTAACCCGTCTCTTTCGAGGGATTTTCGGAGTAATGTTCCAAATCCAATCTTTTCAGCTTTGGTCTGTCTGGGAACCTCTTTCAAAGCTTTTAGTTCAGATGCAACCCTGATAAGTTCATCATTTACGGCCTTTAATTGAAGGTTTGTGAACTCCTGTGATTTAGTTTCAAGTGTTGCAAGTTCTGCATCAACTTCGGCCTTTGTCATCTTGCCATCAGCTGCTTTAGTGGCAATGTCTTTGTACTCGGCGGTGAACGCTTTTATCTTCAGTTCCACAGCCTCGCTTGCTTCTGATTTTACTTTATCAAGTAATTCCTGTTCTTCTTTTGTCATCTTATTGAAGTTTAAAATTGTTTGTTAATACTTTAAAATCTATTTTTTTCAGAGTGGACAATCCCGGCTCCAAAATATTATGAGTGCCATTCGACGGCTCATTTTTCATTATCTCAAGTGTTGGTGTGCATGTATTACTTCCAAGAGGTACAGCTGACCCTTCAACGCATTTGGCTTCCAGTACGTACCAAAAGAATCCTCTTTCGTCTGCTACCTCTTTATTTACAATCTGAGGATAGTATTTATTCCACGCCTCAAATTCATTTGGGTAATTATCATCATTGACAGCAAAATCTGTTTTGACATAATACATGCCAACAGAATGATTCCTTACCCATCCGTTCGCATATTGATTTAACATGAACTCATTGCGTTTTCTGAGGATAGTAGACTCAAAAACAAGTGCCTCTGTTTCGCCAATGAACGAATAACCGAGTTCTGACCATTTGAATCTTTTAGTATATGCCTTTAATTCGTTACCGTCTGAAATAATCTTTTCAAATTCCTGCATGTCGTGTTCCTGAACATGCATAATCATTTTATTATCGTTCAGGCTTTTATTCCACATTCCCGGAAGGTGTAAGTCTAAATGAGAATCTAAGTAATTGGTTGTGTTTATTATACAAACAACCTTTAAAGATTCCATGTTTTTAGGTTCGTTTTGCTCTCCCTCTGCTTTGTTAACTGCCTTTTTAGAATCAACGACAATAATAGGAGCAACAATAACAGGACAATCAGCCTCTTTTTTGACTGCTTTTTTTTGTGCGATTAACTTATCTCTGTTTTCAACAAGAAACTTAAATAGTTCTTTTTTGGTCTGAAATTCCATATTGCCATAATGTTCCATTGCCTTATTTTTTTATAAGTTCTTTATCGTTAATCCTTTTTTGTTTCAACGCCCGGAGTTTTTTAATCTCTTTGTCACTTAATTTCTTCTTGTCGCTCATACCGTTACTGTATTATCAACCTTAGTTTTTGTCTGTTCATCCCTTTGATACTTGTAAATATCTCCGCCCGCAACCGGGTCAATATCCAACATGTCTAAATACTGATTCCAAGTGATTAAATTATTATTAAATGCTGATTCAGCCGTCCGGGAATTCATGCTCAGAGAAGTTGCTTTTTCTTTTCTGGCTTCCTGTAATGCTTCAAGATGTGAAAAGTCGGTCTTTAGTTTAAGTCCATATTTGCGCAAATTCAAACGTTCAGTATAATATTGATCTTCATTATCGACATGCGGGATGACTTTATTTTGATAAAGATTCTTTACACCCTGAGCCTGGTTCTCATAAGTAGATCCACGCATCCACGTTTTGTAAAGTTCTGAAGGCACTCCCAATCCGTTGGTTATAATCATTGCATTGTTTGAAAACTCATCATAAATCCCCAGTTCAGCGGAATTCATGATAGTTTTCATGTACTTCACATCGGAATATGAAATAAGAAATTGCTTCTGATCTTCTCTGACCCCATATTCAGTTTTAAATGTTTTGTCAATCTCTTTTATTGCCGAAGGGCTCATAGGTATTTGAGTACCGGTTGCATCCTTATTGTTTGCTGAAATAATACCCTGCATTCCTCTTGACTTCAAAATAACATTCATAGCCTCAAAAGCTAATTGTGTATTCTGAATTGGCATTTTAAGCACTTCCAGACGTGAAGACCCGACTATCGAATTACCTACATTAGAGAGGTTTACATCGTTAAAATGAATAACATTTTTGACGTTAAACTCTTTTACCGGAGAATAATTTGTCAAACAAAACTTTTCAATTATCCCTGATAACTCAACCTGATCATATATTTTGCCCGTCTGTCTAACTTGAACATATTCAGACGGCAGGTTATACATCGTTTGAACTGTCAGTATGTCAGTATCGTAAGTCTCTAAGGGATTATTAAGATAAACGTAATTATTACCGAACGTGAAAAACATATAAGCCCGCTCAAATTGGAATTCCTTAACTGACTGCAAAGGATTTGGTCGGTCAACAAATAACTTACGAGCTTGTTTAACTCCAGTTTTCCCAGAATCCCACGATACGACCTTGCCTTTATCATCAACCAGGTATTTCTTACCATTCGATGCAGCACTGGCCAAAATATCAATACAACCGTATAAGACAGGATTCTCAGCAACCGCCTTGCGATAGTCGCTGTTATTAGACATAGAAAGCCATGCGGGCTTGTCTATAAGATACTGATAATTAGAGGTGGTGATATTAGATCGAGAGATTCCCGAACGTTTATAAAGGATTTGAGACCACTTGTAAAGTGTCTGTTCAAACATTATTTATTCATTTCTTCATGCAAAATTATATTATATTTTTGAATTACATGACTTTTATCATGTTTTTTATTAAATATTTTTTGTATGGGACATTTAGGCAATAAAAAAGCCCCTGATTTCTCAGAGGTTTTTAGCTTGCCATTTAATTTATCCCTTTAACGGGCGTAAAAGTATTGTGTCTTTTGTAACACTATAATCAATCTGCATTTCAGATATATCGGGGTATTTTGAAATATCTATTTTTTTACCACATGTCAAGCAATAAGGAGGCGTATATCCTGCTTGTTTCGCTTTATTGATCATATCGGTAATAAGTCCACCCATTGAAACTTTGTTTAATTTAAACTCAATAACTCCGGTCTTGTTTGTTGAATCATATTTAAAGAAAGTGGGTTTTATCTTTTTGCCATTAATAATAATAACTGGCTTTTCAATATTAAAGGGCTTAATATTTAATCCTTCAGGTAAGCTATAAACTGGTTCACAATGGCCTGTATGACTACAACAGAAACGAATCATTCCTTTATTATCGGGTAGATATCTTAACTTAGTAATATCAATATATTTAATTTTATCATTAACTTTAATGAAGGCATGACCTCCATAAAGTATATCATCAGAAATAAACATTTGTTTTAATTTAGAGAATTCTGATGGCTTTGATTTCATCCATCCCTTAACAATAATAACCGCTAATGTTAAATTAGCAATTGCCAAAATAACTGTAATTACTATTTCTGCTTTCATATCTTTTTTATTTGCAATTTATGTTAATTTCATGTACAGGAATATAACTTAAATCAGGTTTTACCAACTCGAGTATATTTTCAACCCCTTGCATGTGTCGCTTGTGAGCAGATGAACAGCGGAAAGAATTAACATTCTTGTAACCTAATGCCCTGGCAATTTGTGCATGGGTTAGTTTCGCTTTCTTAATGTTTTGATAATTCATTTATTTTTAAATATTTACTTACAATTTTTCTATTCTTTTTGTCCAGAATATCTATTACTTCTCCGTTGATGTTCATAAACGCAGCACTTGGAGTAAATTTACTCTGCTTAACTTGTTTAATAACCTGGCTAAATATATCTGCGTGTTTCATTCTGTAAATATAATATATTGGTATCAAATACTACTATGAAATGCAATTATTCTTTAAACATCCCGTGATACTTCTCCAGATAAGAAGATAATAAAGCAAGTGAGTCTGGCCCGTCGTCTTCTTTGGTTGATGTTTTCATTAACTTACAAGTTTGATTCATTAACCTTTGTAGTGCCGGACTTGGGTTTTCTGGAAAATAGAAATATAACTTAATTAATCCGGCATTAGCAAGGATACGGGCCATTTTATTACCTTTTGAATATCTTCCAAAGATTTCTACCGCTGGCAATAACTCTCTTATTCTTCTTGTAAAATAAGCTCCGAAATTATTAGTCTCGATAACAAAATTACTTATCTTATGTTCTTTTGTCTTCCCAATAACTTCCGGCTCTTGTAATGTAAGATTTTGTTGATCGAATACGGCATCAATTAAATAAACACGATTGCCATAAACTCTCGTAATAGGCATAGAAAAACTATCTTTCCCCTCATCTGCCGTATCAATTGCAGATACAACCCACCAATTTTGGATAACATCTCCTTGTTCGTCCTTTTCTGATGGAGGAAATGTAGTATATCTTTTTAAACTACTTATCGGGAATACTTTTGATTCATTATCTGAAATAGCAACACAATGATAATTAGCCTGGAATATCATTTTTGTCCGACTGTCGACTTCCATCCTCTTTTTAAGCTTCAGGTATGACTCTTTGTTAAGTATGTCAGGACAAAGCATTTCATCTGTTTCAGCATTATAAGCCGGCATTG
>Ga0172380_10007648_pt1 | contig 12080 bp, 13 predicted proteins | sample Leawe162metaG_FD_119747 | JGI IMG/M metagenome (GOLD analysis project Ga0172380, IMG submission 119747) | Leachate microbial communities from a municipal landfill in Southern Ontario, Canada - Leachate well 162 metaG | ecosystem: Engineered > Solid waste > Landfill > Unclassified | place...
CGGCTGAACCTGTGGCTGCGCCACGGCATCAACACCCAGCTCGAGCCGGTGATCGCGCTCGGCGAACCGGCGGACCTCGAGGGCGCCGCGCGCGGCATCGCCTTCCAGCTGGCGGAGAACCTGGGGCTCCTACCCCGCGCCGCCGTGGCCGAGCAGGTCAAGGGCCTCGACCAGGACGTGCGCGCCAGGATGCGCAAGCTGGGGGTGAAGTTCGGCGCCTACCACATCTACGTGCCGGCGAGCCTCAAGCCCGCGCCGCGCGAGCTGGCCATCATCCTGTACGCGGTCAAGCACGGCGGCGTGCGCCAGCCCGGCGTCGGCGAACTGCCGCAGATCGTGCTGTCGGGGCGGACCTCCTTCCTCATCGACCCCGAGGTCAACCCCAGGCTGTACGAGGTCGCCGGCTTCAAGGTGGCGGGCCGGCGCGCGGTCCGCGTCGACATCCTCGAGCGGCTGGCCGACATCATCCGCCCGCTGATCGCGCTCGATGCCTCCCGGCACGAGGGCGAACTGCCGCCCGGCGCCGCCGAGGGCAACGGCTTCCGCGTCACCGTCGAGATGACCTCGCTGCTCGGCACCGCCGGGGAGGACTTCGCCTCCATCCTGACGGCGCTCGGCTACCGGGTCCGCCGCACGCCCAAGCCGGCGACACCGGTCGCAGCGGAGACCGCGCCCCCCGAGGCCGCCATGTCGGACGCGGGGGATGCTGCAGCGCCCGCGGCAACCGCCGAGGCAGGGGTCGAGGCACCACGGCCTGATGCCGCGGCTGAAGCCGCGCCGCCCGACACTGCCGAGGAGGCGGCGGAAGCCGCCGACCAGGCTGCGGAAGCGGCCGTCAATGTGGCGCAGGATGCGGTCGAGGGCACCACCCCCGGCCCCGAGGCGCAGGTGGCCGAGGCGCAGGAGGTCGAGGCGGTGGCAACGGCGACCGCCGATCTGGGCGCACCGCCGCCCGAGGCCGGCACCCAGCCGGCCGAACCCGAGCACGACGAAATCTGGTTCCCGGGCGGGCGCCGCGACAATGCCCGCCACGAGGGCAAGCGCCAGGGCCGGCCGCGCCGCGGCAACGGCGCGGCGGAGGCCGAGGGGGCCCAGCCGGCCGAGCGCCAGGGCCGCCGCCCTGGCCCCCGGACCGACGGCGAGGAGCGGCAGCGTCCCGCCGGCAAGGGCCGTCCGCGGCATGAGGGGCGCCGCCCCGAGGGTGAGGAGCGCAAGCCCCGCTTTGCCGGCAGCCAGGGAGCCGACCGGCACCAGCCCCGTCCCCCGCGCGAAAAGCGCGAGCCGGTCTACGACCCGGATTCGCCGTTCGCGGCTTTGGCCGCGCTGCGCCAGCCCAAGCCCGAATGACAAGGGCCGATGGCTGACGACAGCCGGACCGGACGGGGCGCCAGCCAGCGCCTCGACCGCTGGCTGGTGTTTGCGCGCGCGGTGAAATCGCGCTCGCTGGCCCAGAAGCTGATCGAGACCGGCGCCGTGCGGGTCAACTCCCAGCGCACGCTAAATGCCGACCGCCGGATCGGAGCCGGCGACGTGCTGACCATGCTGCTGCATGACCGGCTCAGGGTCTGGCGCATACTCGACGCGGGCGTGCGGCGCGGCCCCGCCGCCGAGGCGGCGAGCCTCTACGAGGACATCTCCCCCGGCCCCCTGCCGCACCCCGGGGACCGCCGCTAGGCGCGCCCGCGCCCGGTCCCGGACGAGCGTTCTACGCAACGCAGCCATGCGACAATTCCCTGCTCCCGGGCAGCCTTGCGGCAGGCGGTAAAAAGGATTAGCACCGGTCGACCCCGACGGCGCCTCCCCGCTGCGGGGCCGTGAACGGCATGGGAGCAGGTGAGCAGGACCGCCCAGAATGACTTACATCGTCACGGACAACTGCATTAAGTGCAAATACATGGATTGCGTCGAGGTGTGTCCCGTCGACTGCTTCTATGAAGGCGAGAATATGCTCGTCATCCACCCGGACGAATGTATTGACTGCGGCGTGTGCGAACCGGAATGTCCGGCCGAGGCGATCAAGCCGGACACCGAGCCGGGTCTCGACACGTGGCTCGAGATCAATACCAAGTACGCCGCGGTGTGGCCCAACATCACCGAGAAGCGCGACCCCCCGACCGACGCCAAGGAATTCGACGGCGTGCCGGGCAAGTTCGAGAAGTACTTCTCCGAAGCGCCCGGCGAAGGCGACTGAATGCTCCGTCATTCGGACGCAGCCTGAAGCCGGGGCCCAAAGCCCCGGTTGACTTGGTGATTCGGCCTTTTTGATTTTGCCGAAAAATTGTGCTATGGTGCCAACACCAATGCAGTACACGTCCCCAGCTCGTGCCGAAAGGCACTATTTTTTTGACACGATAGACGTGTTTTTACGCAACCGACCGGTGTCGCGGCCCGGTTTGTTGTGGGGAAGGTGCTGACGTCCCATCTACGGGTGGCAAGCAAGGAACAAACCGGACGGGTCCCGCCGCAGGGAACCGCTCCGGGAGGCGGCGTCAAAGGAGTAGACCATGGTCACCAAGAAGGCAGTGCAGCGGCTGGGATTCAAGACGGGCGAGTACATCGTCTATCCGGCTCACGGCGTCGGCCTCATCACCTCGATCGAAGAACAGGAAGTGGCGGGGCTGAGCCTCGAACTCTTCGTCATCGCCTTCGAGCAGGACAAGCTCACGCTGCGCGTTCCCGTGGCCAAGATCAAATCCGTCGGCATGCGCAAGCTGGCCGAGGAGGATCTGGTGTCGAAGGCGCTCGAGACCGTGACCGGAAGGGCGCGCGTCAAGCGCACGATGTGGAGCCGGCGGGCCCAGGAATACGAGGCCAAGATCAACTCGGGCGACCTCATCGCCATCGCCGAGGTGGTGCGTGACCTGTACCGCTCCGAGGACCAGCCGGAGCAGTCCTATTCGGAGCGGCAGCTGTTCGAGCAGGCCATGGACCGCATGAGCCGCGAGATCGCGGCCGTCAACAAGCTGACGCTGACCGAGGCCATCCAGCTCATCGAGAAGAACCTGTCGCGCAGCCCGCGCCGCGGCGCCAAGGCCGAGACCGCGGACGCCGAGGAAGCGGCGGCGTAGCGCCGTCACCAGTTCGATGTATCGAGGGGGCCGGTGCGAACCGGCCCCTTTTTTTGTCCGCGTCGCGCCGGGGCCTACTGTACGGCGACGATCTTGTATTTCTGCCCCGCCTCCACCGGATCGCCCGGATAGAGGTTGTTGAGGATGTAGAACAGCTCGTCACCCCGGGTCAGCCCCGCCATGCGGCGGGCCAGCGAGTCGGCGCTGTCGAGGCTGCCGGCGGTCACCGTGCGCACGCTCAGCTTGCGGATCTGCGCGATGTCGCTGGCCGTCGCCTCGCGGAAGCTGCGCAGCGTCTGGCCGGCACCCGCAACGAAGCGCGGGCTGTCGGCCTTGGCGGCGAAGATGAAGCGGTAGACTTTGCCGCCGAGGCGCATCACCGAGACGCGGAAGTGCCATTGATCGGTGACGGCGACGCCGGAGGCCATGTCGATGCCGTTGTGGCTCTCCCGCACGACGCTGTCGGGGCGCAGGCCGGCGATCCAGCCGGATTTGAGATAGTCGTCGAGGCTCATCGCCGGCGGCACTTCGGCGCTGTCGAAGCGCACCGCTTCGCCGTCCCCGGCGACGCCGACAACGGCTCCCTTGGAGGTCTGCAGCGTGTAGCCCTGCGGCACCTCGAAGGTGAGCCTGCGCACCGGATCGACGAAGCGGCGGCCGACGATGGCGCCCTGCGCGGCGCTGTCGCCGAAGGCGAGGCCCTCGATGCCGGCCATGTAGCCTGACCTGTCGGTTTCCCCCAGGCCGGGGGCGCCGAAGGCGGCCCGCGCCGTCTCCACCGCCTTCTGGATGCGGTCGGGAGTCGAGGGGTGGGAGGACAGGAAGTCGTCGCCGTCGGCGGCCTCGCCGGCCGAGAACCGGGCGAAGCGGCTCATCGCCCCGAGGAAGCGGGCGGCGGCGTGCGGATCGTAGCCGGCCTTGCCGGCGATGGTGATCCCCTCCTTGTCGGCCTGCAGCTCCTGCTGCTGGCTGAAGGCGGCGAGCGACAGCCGGGCGCGGTTGGAGCTCTGGTCGGTGGCGACATCGCCGCCGAACACCCCGCTCACCACCTTGTCGACGATCTCGCTGGTGCGCACCCTGTTGGTGCGGGCGCGGGCGTGCCGGAGGGTGACGTGGGCGATCTCGTGCGCCAGCACCGCGGCCAGTTCGCTGGTGTCGGAGGCGAGCGCGAGGATGCCGCGGGTGACGTAGACGTAGCCGCCGGGCAGCGCAAAGGCGTTGACGTCGGCGGTATCGAGGATGGTGACGGTGAACTGGGCGTTCGGCTGATCCGCCGCCGCCAGCAGCCGCCCGACGATGCGGGCGATCACGATCTCGGCCTGCCGGTCGGAATACACCCCGCCATAGGAGGCGACGATGCGCGGATGCTCGCGCGCGCCGATGACGTCGTCGTCCGCATCGGCGTAGGCGGGTACGATCGGCGCATTCTGGCCGCCGGTGGCGCTGACCTTGACCGCCGGGCCGCCCAGTCCGGAGCAACCGGCGAGCAGCAGCAGCGCCGCCAGCGCCCCGGCGCGCGCCACCGTCACGAAACTGGGCTGCAAGCGGCTCATCGCGTCGCCAGGACCTCTATCTGCTCGGGATGCGTGACCTCGATGCGCGGGCCGTCCAGATCGTCCAGCCAGCCGCGCACGCGGATCAGCGCCCCCTCTAGCACAAGCGGGTCGAGCCCGCTGTCGCTGAAAAGCCGCAACGCCCGGGCATCGATCACGACGGTGAAATCCTCTTTCCAGTACCGGCCGAAATTCAGGTAGACACGGCTGCCCGCGCGGTCGGCGACGAGCACCCTGCCCTCGACCAGCTCGTACTGGCCGGTGCGCCCGGCGAGTGCGGCGGGCCTGTCGGCACGGCGCACCATGTAGTACGGGTCACCCCAGATGCCAAGCCGCATGGCCCGCGCCCGGCCCTCGGCCTCCATCAAATCGGCGAGACAGGCGCGGTTGTCGGGGAACGAGTAGACGCGCGCCAGCCCCCTGGCGAGCATCGCCTGCTGCACCCAGGCGCCCTCCGCATCGTCGAGGAACAACTGGCCCAGGGCGCGGCCGTGCCGATCGCGTTGCTCGCCGCCGTAGCGCAGGCGGACCGGCCGGTCGAGCACCAGCGCCGCGAGGGCGTCCCGCGCCTCCTCGGCCTGCGGCCAGGCGGCGAAGCCGTCGCGGCCGAGCGGCAGCTTGGGCGCCTGCATGCCGACGAGGCGGATGGTCAGCCCGCTGTCGAGCACCACGGTATCGCCGTCGCTCACCTGCCGCACGATCCCGGTGGGGCCGTCGCGCAGGCCATCGCACGCCCCTGCCGCCCCCGGCAGAAACGCAAGGACGGCTCCCGCCGCCAGGCCGACCGCATGCTTCGATATCAAGCTCCGCCCCGTCTTCGACTCCCCCAGCCTGCACGAAATTGCGGCAATTTTGATCCCGCGCCGCCGGGGTCCCGCCCTCGGGCGGCGCGGCGCCGCCACCGCAGGATCGCACGTCTCGCGTCCGGGCCCAATACGCGCTTGTCCCGAGCCAGCCGAATGGGGCTTTATTCCCCCGGGCGATCTCAGTAAGTTGCGCCGCGTCGATCCCGTAGCTCAGCAGGATAGAGCACAGGATTCCTAATCCTGGGGTCGCGCGTTCGAATCGCGCCGGGATCGCCAACCCTCCCACGAAGCCGCCCGCAGAAGGACAGAACATGCCCATCAGAACCGATTTCGCCGCGCTGGCGGTGGCGGGATTGCTCGCGCTCACGCTGGGTGGCTGCGCCGGCGGCAGTGCGGCGCTGCCCGCCGGGCTGACCGCCCGCATGGACCAGCCCGGCGCCGGCCTCAACCGGGCCGAGGCGCTCGGCCTCGTCAACGCCTATCGCAGCACCACCGGCGCCCCGGCCCTCAGCGCCGACACCGGGCTCGACGCCGAAGCGCAGGCGCTTGCCGCCGGCTATGCCGGCAGCGGCACGCCGCCCCGGACGCCGGCGGGCGCGGCGGGCATGCGGGTGAGCGCCGGCTACGCGACCTTCGCCGAGACCTTCTCTGGCTGGCGCAACTCGCCCGACGACGCCCGGGTGCTGACGACGCCGGCGGCGCGCCGCGCCGGGCTCGGCGTCGCCTACGACGTCAACTCGACCTACGGCGTCTACTGGGTGCTGGTCCTTGCCGACTGACGGCGCCGAATGCGTCGATGCGCGCGGGCTCAAATGCCCGCTGCCGGTGCTGAAGGTGGAAAAGCGCCTGGCGCAACTGCCCGCCGGGGCCAGCCTCGTCGTGCTCGCCACCGACCCGATGGCCAAGGTCGACATCCCGCTCTACTGCCGCCAGCACGGGCACGACTGCGCCGTCGACAGCGCCGAGGGCGTCGCCCGCTTCTCGATCCGCAAGGCCGGCTAGTACGAGGCGGCGACGACCGGAGCGAAGCTGGGGCGCGGCCGCGGCAGGGGCACGTTGCGCCGGCGCCCGAGGTCGGTCGCCGTGTAGGCGGCGCCCTCGATCTGGTCGGTGAGATAGCTCGGCTGGCCCTTGAGGCCCATGGGGAAGGCCGCTTCGCGCTGCCGGGCGTATTCCTTGGCCTGCTTGCCGCAGATGAGCGGGCGCATGTTGACCGGCTCGGCATCGGTATTGGGCAGCGCCACGACGCTCTTGCCGGTGCCGCGGACGGCCCCGGAAAGCCCGCGCAGGAAGAGTTCCGCCGTCATCTCGTTGCGCTCGCGCGCCGAAGACCCGCCCAGCACCACGCCCAGCAGCGAGCGCCCCTGGCGCTCCACCGTGGCGACGATGTTGAGGCCCGAGGCGCAGACATAGCCGGTCTTCATCCCGGTGGTGCCGGCAAAGTGCTCGAGCAGGCTGTTGTTGGATTCGAGGCTCGCCTTGCCCAGCGTCACCACTTCGGTGCCGAACATGGGCAGGTATTGCGGAAAGTCGCGGCGGATATAGAGCGCCAGCACCGCCAGGTCGCGGGCCGAGGTCACCTGCGCCGCGTGGTGCAGCCCGTGCGGATTGACGTAATGCGTGGCGGTGAGCCCCATGGCGGCAGCCATGCCGTTCATCTCCGCCACGAACTGCTCCACCGAGCCCGACACCGCCTCGGCGATGGCGACGGCGATATCGTTGGCCGACTTGACCACGAGGATGTAGAGCGCGTCCTGCATGGTAATCGTGCTGTCGATCTCAAGCCCGGACTTGGAGGGCGCCTGGTTCCAGGCATTGCGCGAGATGCGGATCGGGGTGTCGAGGCTGATCCGCCCCTGCGCGATCGCCGCGAAGGCGACGTAGGCCGTCATCAGCTTGGTGAGCGAGGCCGGGTGCCACTTCTGGCCGGCGTCCTGCTCGTACAGGATCTCGCCGCTCTGGGCGTCGACCAGCAGCAGCGGGGTGGCGCGCGCCGGCATGGCCAGCAGGCCGGCGACGGCCACAGCCAGAATGAGCAACAGGCGAACGAACTGCACGACGGTTTGGGCTCCGGTTGCTGGCGGGAGGGATTATGGCTGCCCGTCTTAGCAGCGGGGCATGGCAACCTCAAGAATGCGGCAAAGTGCTGACGCCGAGTTGACCCGACGCCACGACGGACACACCTAGGCACAATTGGTAACCGTGACTATATTTGTGCCTGAACCACGCGGAAGGCACCGGCACCATGACCATGTCCAAGGGCAACATCGAGCATTCGACCTGCCTAGCGATGACCGACATCCTCAACCGCATCGGCGACAAGTGGACGGTGATGGTGGTGGGCATGCTCGGCCAGCACGGCACGCTGCGCTTCAACGAGCTCAAGCGCATGATCAACGGCGTGTCGCAGCGCATGCTGACGCTGACCCTGCGCAATCTCGAGCGCGACGGGCTGGTGACGCGCACCATCTACGCCGAGATCCCGCCGCGCGTCGAATACGGCCTCACCCGCCTCGGCCGGTCGCTCGAAGGCCCGATCAGCGCGCTGTGGGACTGGTCCGCCGCCAACGGACACGCCATGGCCGAGGCGCGCGCCACCTACGACGCGAGGCAGGACGCGCGCCCGGACGACAACGGCACAGCACTCGCCCGGGTCGGCTGACGCCATCGGGCTCACACCAGTGCCCTGATTTCCTTCTTGCGCCAGAACAGCACGTAATAGCCGGCCTGCAGCGCCAGCATGGTGCAGAAGCTGAGCGCATAGGCCATCCACACGCCCTCGAGCCCCATCATGTCGCTGAGGATGAGCGCCGCCGGCAGCTCCACCCCGATGATGGCGACGAGCGACAGCAGCATGGGAATGACCACGTCGCCGCTGGCCCGCATCACCGCCGAGAGGACCTGCGCGAAACCGCTCATCACCACGCTCCACAGCACGATGTGCAGCAGCGTCTCGGTAAGATCGATCACCTCCTGCGAAGTAATGAACAGCCGCACCAGATGTTCCGAGAACAGATAGGCGAGCAGCACCAGTCCGCCGGTGACGACGAGATTGATGACCAGCCCGGTGCGGGCGACCTGCTCGACCTCCGCCATGCGCCGCGCCCCGATGGCGTGCGAGGCAAGGATGGCCGAGGCGATGCCGATCGACAGCGCCGGGAACTGCACGTAGCTCATCACCTGGTTGACGGCGCCATAGGCGGCGGTCGCGTCCGAGCCGAAGCGGTTGACGATGCCGACGATGACGATGGCGGCGAGCGAGGACACCACCATGGCGACACCCGCCGGCAGGCCGAGCCTGAGGATGGCGCCGAGCAGGCGCCGATCGATGTGCAGGCGCCGCAGCAGGGTCAGGTCGGGCGCCAGCGGGCTGCGGCGCCAATTGAGGTAGAAGAACAGGAACACCAGCACCACCATGAAGCCGATGATGAAGGCGATGGCGGCGGCGGCGACGCCGAGCGGGGGCAGTCCGAACCAGCCCAGGATCAGCCCCGGCGTCACCACCAGGCCGCCGGCGATCGACAGCGTCAGCGCGATCAGCGGCGTCATCGTGTCGCCGACGCCGCGCAGCATCGAGGTGATGATCATGAAGATGAAGAAGCCCGGCATGCCGATGAACATGATGCGGGTGTACTCGGTGGCAAGCTCGACGATGTTGCCGGGCGCCCCCAGCAACTGCATCAACTGGCGCGAGAACAGCGCCCCGAGCACGGCGACGCCGATGCCGGCAAGGAGGGTGGTGGTGAGCACGGTGCCGTTGATCTCACGGATCTTGTCGAGGTTCTTCGCGCCCCAGGCCTGGCCGATGAGGATGGAGGCCCCCGAGGCGAGTCCCACGAGGAACGAGATCAGGAAGATCATGATGGGGAAGTAGATCGACACCGCCGCCAGCGCCTCCACCCCGAGCAACTGGCCGACATAGATGTTGTTGATGGTCCCCGACAGCGACTGCAGCACGTTGCTGAGCATGAGCGGCAGCAGGAACGTCAGGAACCGGCGCCAGAGCGGCTGGGGAACGGCGGGCTGCATGGACTTCTCCGTTGACCGGCGGCGGCCCGGCGGGCCTGGCCCGGGCGGGCCGTCGCGCGGCGGCCGCCCGGCGTCCGGCGAAGCGACTGGGGCAGGGCCGAGGATCGGGATCGGAAACGCGGCGCCGTTCCTATCCCGCCGGCAACAACCCGTCAACCAAGCCGAGGCATCATCGGGATGCATGGATCCCATGACGGCTATGCGTTGGCGCCGGGCGTGGCGGCTGCCTACATTGCCCGGAGCGGAGAACGACGTGAACGCCATCACCACCCATACCGGCCGGCCGACGGACCAGTTTCTGCTGGGCGCGCGCATGTTCATCCCGCTGGCCATATCGGTGGGCGCCTACGGGCTGGTGTGGGGCGTGCTCGCCCGGCAGTCCGGGCTGAGCCCCGCCGAAGTGGCGCTGATGAGCACGCTGGTCTTTGCCGGCGCGAGCCAGTTCGTCGCCCTCGAGATGTGGGATCCGCAGGCGCTGCCGGTTGGGGCCATCGTCTTCGCGACGCTCATCATCAACCTCCGGCTGATGTTGATGTCGGCGACGCTGCGGCCGGTGTTCAAGCGCCTGAAGCCGTGGCGCGCCGCGCTCGCGACCCACTTCGTCACCGACGAGAGCTGGGCCATGACCATGGCCGAGATGGCGCGGGGCCGGGGCTCGCTGGCCTACCTCCTGGGGGCGGGGTCGCTGTGCTTCATCGCCTGGCTGGTCGCCGCGCTGGCCGGGCACCTGCTCGGCTCGGCCATCGACGACCCTGCCCGCTACGGGCTGGACTTCGCCTTCACCGCCACCTTCCTGGCGCTGCTGCTGGGCATGTCGAAGGGCAAGGCGGACATCGTGCCGTGGCTGGTCGCCGCGCTCGCCGCCATTGCCACCGCCAGGCTGGTGCCGGGCAACTGGCACGTCATCGTCGGCGGCCTTGCCGGCAGCCTCGTCGGCGCCGTCATCGAGACGCGCAGGGAGCGGCCGGATGTCGCCTGACGCCCTGGTCGCCATCCTCGGCATGGCCGCCGTCACCTTCGCCATCCGGGCCGGCGGCTATTTCGTCGCCAATCGCCTGCCCGCCACCGGCTTCGTTGCCGCCTGGATGCGCCATATCCCGGGCGCCGTGCTGGCCGCGCTGGTCGCCCCCGCGGTCGTCGCCGGCGGCCCGGCCGAGTGGCTGGCAACGCTCGCCACCGGGCTTGCCTTCCTGCTTACGCGCAACCTGCTCGCCGCCATGGCCGCCGGGGTGGTTGCCGTCTATGTCGCCCGCCTGCTGCTCGGCGGCTGAACCCCGGCCGACGGAACGTTCGCGCCGGCGCGAACGCTTCCTGCTAGCGTGGAGCGGGGCTCCCGGAGGGACAGGCATGAAGACCGTTTCCGGACTGTTCGATACCTACGCGCACGCGCTCGAGGCGGTGCATGCGCTCAACGCCGCCGGCATCACCAACACCGATGTGAGCCTCATCGCCAACAGCCCCGAGGGCGTCGGCAAGCCCTTCGACATCGTCGGCAAGGACCTGACGGCGGGCGCCGAACTGGGGGCCGCACTGGGCGGCGCCGGCGGCCTGCTGGCGGGGCTCGGTGTCATCGCCATTCCCGGGCTGGGACCCGTGCTGGCCGGCGGCTGGCTGGTCGCCGCCGCCATCGGCGCCGTTGCGGGTGCGGGCGTGGGCGCCGCCACCGGCGGCGTCATCGGCCTGCTGACCAGCGCCGGCGTGCCCGAACCAGACGCCCAGATCTATGCCGAGGGGCTGCGCCGCGGCGGCACGCTGGTCAGCGCGCGGGTCGACGACGAGCTGGCCGAAATGGCCTTCGACGTGCTGCGCCGGGCCAACGGCATCGACATCGAGGATCTGCGCCGCGTCTACGAGCAGGAGGGCTGGAGCGGCTTCGACGACAACGCCGCCGCCACGACGCCCGAGCAGGAGGCCGACGCGCGCGACCGCTACCCGCTGGTGCCCCCGTTCCTGTGAGCGACGCGCCCTGAGATCAGCAGAGCGGGGTCGGGCATCCGGGCCGGCCGCGCGCCGGCGCGACGGGATCAGCCCGCATGGGCGGCGGGCGTCATGTCGACGTGCCCGCCGAGGAAGAGCTGGCCGACACGCGGATCGGCCAGCAGCTTCGCCGCCTCGTCGTGCATGCGCGTCTGCCCGAGTTCGAGCACGAGGCCGTAGTCGGACATGGCGAGCGCCGCCTTGGCATTCTGCTCGACCATCAGGATGGTGACGCCCCGGTCGCGCATGCGCCTGAGCGTCGAGAACACTTCCTGCACCAGATTGGGCGACAGACCGATCGAGGGCTCGTCGATCAGGATGAGCTTGGGATCGAGCAGCAGCGCGCGCGCCACCTCGAGCTGCTTCTGCTGGCCGCCCGACAGTTCGATGGCCTTGCGGTGCCGGAACTCGCGCAGCATCGGAAACTGGTCCATGACGGTTTCGATGCGGCGGCGAACCCCGGCCTGGTCGGGCGCGGTGATGCCGCCCAGCTCGAGGTTGTGATAGACCGAGAGCTGCGGGACGATGTTGCGCCCCTGCGGCACGTAGGAGACGCCCTCGGCCAGCATCTGGCGCGGCGTCCGGCGCGTGACGTCCCTGCCCTCCAGCAGCACCTGCCCGGACGTGACGTTGAGCAGCCCGAACAC
>Ga0172380_10007649_pt1 | contig 12080 bp, 10 predicted proteins | sample Leawe162metaG_FD_119747 | JGI IMG/M metagenome (GOLD analysis project Ga0172380, IMG submission 119747) | Leachate microbial communities from a municipal landfill in Southern Ontario, Canada - Leachate well 162 metaG | ecosystem: Engineered > Solid waste > Landfill > Unclassified | place...
GCCTGATCGACCCGGTTGAATTTGGACAGCTCGAAGCTGAAGCCGCCGACCAGGGCCTCGATGGCACCATCCTGCGGGTTCATGGCCACCAGGGCGGCGTTGACCTCGGGGATCTGGGAGAGCAGCAGCTCTTCACCCTTCTCCCGCACCCAGATTTGGGCGCCGACTTTCAGCATGTCGCGGGCGGAGCGGGGGGCGAAGCCCTGGCGATCATCGGTGATGAAGGCGCGAGCCCATTTGATGCCGTTCCAGCCGAGTTCTGCCTGCTTGCCATTTTTCAGCACCAGGGTCGCACTCTTGTCACCCAGCTTGGTGACCACGGCGGCCATCAGGGGCTCGTAAGTAGGTTGCTTGGCCAGGTGCGCCATGATCTGGTCGTAATCCCAGTCGGCTTCTCCCGCTTTCCACAGCTGGGCTGTCGTGCCACGGTAGCCATGACGGGTATCGTAGTCGAACACGCCATCCAGCAGGGCCAGACGGGCGGCACGCTGGCGCTTGGCAGTAACAGTGGTGTAGACGTGCAGGCCCATGGTGTAGGCGTCTTCACCAAACTGCTCCACCATCTTCTGGCGCACCATCTCCCCCAGATAAGGGGCATTGAGGGTGATCTCGGCGCCGTGATAGCGGGCCTTGATCGGCATCTTGGAGGCCTCGTCATACTGGGCCTGGGTGATCTTGCCGGTTTCCAGCATGCGACCCAGCACCACGTTACGGCGGGCGAAGGCACGCTCCGGTGAACGGATCGGGTTCAACATGGACGGTGCCTTGGGCAGGCCGGCTATGATGGCGATCTCGTCCAGGGTCAGGTCCTTGACCTCTTTGCCGAAGTAGACCTGAGCGGCGGCGCCTATCCCGAATGCGCGGTAACCGAGCGGTATCTTGTTGAGATAGAGCTGCAGAATCTCGTCCTTGGAGAGATTCTGCTCGATACGCCAGGCCAGGAACACTTCCTTGACCTTGCGCACTATGGTCTTCTCATTGCTCAGGAAGAAGTTGCGGGCGACCTGCTGGGTGATGGTACTGGCGCCCTGACGGGCATGGCCGGAGACGGCCCAGACGGTGGCGGCTCGAATGATACCGATCGGGTCTATGCCCGGGTGCTCATAGAAGCGGGCATCCTCGGTCGCGAGTACGGCATCTATCATGGACTGGGGAATTTCATCCAGACGCAGCGGGATGCGACGAATTTCGCCAAATTGGGAGATCAATTCCCCATCCCGGCTGTACACCTTCATCGGGGTGGCCAGCTTGACGTCGCGCAGCGCGGTCACATCGGGCAACTGGGGCTTGATGTAGAAGTAGATGCCGATGAGGCTGGCAACACCCAGCACTGCACCCAGCATCATGACAATAAACAGGCGTACGAGCCATTTCAGCATGGAAGAACTACCAATCGTCTTAAAATTAGCCAACGGGCGCAGAGTATAGCCCTTTTGCCTCCGGGAATTCGAGGTTTTCCTGTCAGCAGTCAGGCTCCTCGAGAAGAGGCGGGAGGTTAGCATTCTGCGGCTCAATAACCAAGGGGAGGTGGGGGCGGCAAGAAAGCGAGATGCATCACTTTTCGGTACAAACTTTATGACATTGATAGATAGAGCATTTAGGATGAGTTAAGTCATCATCATCTGATTAGCTGTCCTACAATCAATCCTAAAACCCAATAACGCATGGATGTGTATATGTTTGGGCTATTCAATAAAGGTTCCCTGCTTCCTCTGGCGGGTATTGATTTTGGGAGCCAGACCATCAAGGCTGTCACTATCACCGGGCGCCCCGGCAAGCTGCATTTTGAATCTGTGGCCGAAGTGGCGACCCCCAAGGGCACCCTGGTCGATTATCAGCTGCAGGATATCGAACGGGTCAGCCAGTCTCTCAAGGCCCTCAAGCGCCTCATCTCTGGCAACAGCCAGTACGTGGCGACGGCCGTCACCGGTTCCAATGTGATCACTAAAGTCATTCAGGTTGATGCCAGCCTGGGTGAGAACGAGCTGGAAAATCAGGTCCAGATGGAGGCCGAACAGCTCATCCCCTTCCCCCTCGATGAAGTGAGCCTGGATTTTGAGATCCTCGGCAAGGTTAACGATCAGGATCGCCAGGAGGTGCTGCTGAGCGCCGCCCGTACCGAGAGCGTGAGTGGTCGGGTCACGGCACTGGCCGAAGCCGAGATGACCACCAAGGTAGTGGATGTGGGGGCTCATGCTCTGGGCCGCGCCGTCCTCGCCTGTCTGCCTGATTTGCTTGCCTGGGAAAAGCCGGTTGGCGTTATCGATATCGGCGCCAGTGCCATGACCTTTGCCGCACTGGTCAAGGGCGAGGTGATCTACTCCCGTCTGCAGAATTTCGGCGGTGATCAATACAGCCAGGCATTGGCCTCTTTCTACAACCTGTCGCTGGATGATGCAGAGCAGGCCAAGCTGCAGGGCAAATTACCGGTCGACTACGAGCTGGATGTGCTGCTGCCCCACATTAATGCCTTGCTGCAGCAAGTCAGGCGCAATGTTCAGCTGTTTTGCAGCTCCTCCGGACACAGGGAGCTCTCCAAGCTGGTGCTGACTGGCGGTGGCAGCCTGCTACCTGGGCTGGTCGCCCAGGTCGGCAATGAACTCAATTGTGAAGTATTGCATCCCGATCCCTTCGCTCTGTTTGGCAAACCCAAAGGGGAGGGGGGGCTTGCCCATGGTGCCAAGTACATGACGGCGCTGGGTCTGGCATTGAGGAGCTTCACACCATGTCAAATATAAACCTACTCCCCTGGCGCGAAGCCAGAGCTCAGCGACAGAAGAAACAGTTCGGGGTCATGCTCGGGATTTTCCTGGCGATCACCGCTTCCCTCGGCTTTGCCGCCGACTGGCTGGTGGAGCAGCAGATCAGTCATCAACAGCAGCGTAATCAACGCTTGCAGCAGGAGATGACCATACTCGACGCACAGCTCGGCGAGATCCGCTTGCTCAAGGAGAGGCGCAAGGAGCTGATCGATCGCATGCAACTGATCGAGCATCTGCAGATGCGTCGCAATTTGCCGGTTCGGCTGTTCAACCAGTTGCCCTCGCTGGTGCCCAACGGTGTGTATCTGAACACGCTGGCCTTGCAAGACAACCGGATCGACGTCAACGGCAAGACCGAGGCCTATGGTCGGGTTGCCAGCATGATGCGACGCATTGATGGCTCCGGCTGGCTGGGGCAGTCACAGATCAGCACGATTTTTGCAGCCGACGTTGCGCCTGTCTCGCTGAGCCAGTTCTCCATGATGTTCCAGGTCGCAGCTGCGGCTGGCGCCACCGTCGATGCGGTTAAGGGGCAAGAATGAATCTGCAACAGCTCAATGAACTGGATCTCAACAACATTGCCGGCTGGCCCAAGTTGGCCAAGGGCATTTTCATCCTGTTTTTCTGTGCCTTGCTGGGCGGCGCCATCTATTACTACGTGATTGCGCATTCATTGACCTTGTTGACTCAGGAAACCAACAAGGAGGCTGAACTGAAGGCGCAGTTCGAGAGCAAGGCGATGCTGGCGGCCAATCTGGGCGCATACAAGATACAGATGGTGCAGCTTGAGCAGTTGGTCGATACCCAGCTCAAACAGTTACCCAATACGCACGAGGTGGCCGGCTTGCTGGACGATATCAGCTTCATTGCGACCGACAATGGTCTCAAATTGAATCGCATCAACTGGGAGCCCGAGATAAAGCACGAGTTTTCCACCGAACTGCCCATGCGGATCGAGGTGGTGGGCACCTACCATGAGATTGGCAAGTTCACGGCCGATATGGCGGCGCTGCCGCGGATCGTCATCCTGGAGTCGTTCACTCTGGGTCAGAGCAAGGAGCCGGACGAGATGATCGGCATGTCGATGCTGGCCAAGACCTACAAGTACAACGGCAAGACAGTGGGGCAGAAAAAATGAGAATGATCTGCGTACTGTTGCCGGTCTGTCTGCTGACAGCCTGCGGTGGGCAGGATGACATGGATAACTATGTGGCTCAGACCAAGGCCAGGCAGCCTGTGCCTATCGAGCCGCTGCCTGAAATCAAACCCTTTTCGCCCATGGCCTATCACCTCAGCGATCAGCGCAGCCCCTTCATTGCGCCCCAGCCCGAGGCCAGCAGCGCCAAGGTGGATGCCAAGGTGAAACCGGATTGTGCCCAGATAGTCGCCAACAGAGAGAAGGAAGTGTTGGAGAGCTATTCGCTTGCCAGCCTGGTCATGCAGGGATCGCTCGGCAAGCAGGGCCAGTTGTGGGCCTTGATCCGGACGCCGGATGGTCAATCCGTCCGGGTGGGTCTCAACCAACATATGGGACTGGATCAGGGTCGGGTGATCAGGATCACTGACACTTACGTGGATTTGATTGAGACCATACCGGATGGCAAAGGATGCTGGGTCACCAGAGAAACCCAGTTGGGCATGGCCAATCTTGAAGCAAAACGATAATCAGGGATGACTGCGATGAGAACAACAATCGGTACTGTAACCAGAGTTGCCCTGCTGTTTTGCGCCGGAGCATGGAGCCAGGTCTGGGCTGTGGCCACCTTGCAAGAGGTGAAGGTGAACCCGCTGATGGCCGACCAGCTGTTGCTGGAGTTGAGCTTCAGTGAACCGGTAAGCGGTTTTACCGACCGGCTATCCTATGAGCCCAATCAGCTGTTGCTGCATGTGCCGGGAGCCGTGGGGGCACTCAATGTCAATCCGCTGCCCATCAAGCAGCAGGGTGTCGATAACCTCAAGGTCGAGGGCAAGGGCGCAGGGCTTGACATCAAGATAGCGCTCGATCAATTGACCCCTTATCAGGTGCACCAGCAGGGCAACAAGTTGCTGGTCGCTCTGGGAGAAAAGGCAACCATGCCGCTGCCGGCTTCGACCCAGTCGGTTGGTATGGTCTCATCGCCAGCGGCTTCGCCCGCCTTTGTCAATCCTCAACCTGTGGCGCAATCAGCCCTGATTAACACCCAGCTGGTCGCCCAGTCAGCCCCGGTGGCAGCACCAGTGGCCAGTAAACCCGTCTTGCCTGCGGCTCAAACCGGGGCGAGCGGCGCCTATTTCAACTCCGTCAAGGGGGTGGATTTCAGGCGTGGCAAGGAGGGGCAGGGGGAGTTCCTGGTCACGTTGGACAACAGCTCGGCGGCAGTCGATGTCAGCAGCCGTGGCCAGACAGTGCTGGCCAAGTTCCATGGTACCAGGGTGCCGGACGACCTGCTCAATCTGATCAATGTGCAGGACTTTGCCACCCCCGTCTCCCAGGTGGAGGTGTTCCGTCAGGGCAATGACACCCTGTTCGAGCTCTCCATCAACGGCCAGTTTGATTATCGCTACGATCAGGCGGACAAGACGTTCATCGTCGAGGTGAAAAAACGCACCGCAGTGACCGCTGGCAAGCAGTATCAGGGCAAGCCGATTTCGCTGAACTTCCAGGACATCCCGGTGCGCACCGTGCTGCAGCTCATCGCCGATTTCAACAACCTAAACCTGGTCACCACGGACTCGGTGTCGGGCAATATTACGCTGCGGCTCGATGGCGTGCCTTGGGAGCAGGCACTGGACATCATCCTCAAGGTGAGAGGGCTGGATAAACGACTGGATAACAACATTCTGCTGGTGGCGCCGGCAGAAGAGATAGCCGCCCGCGAGAAGCAGCAGCTGGAGAGTCGCAATCAGGTGGCCGATTTGGCACCCCTTTATACCGAATACCTGCAGATCAACTATGCCAAGGCATCCGAGGTGGCGGCGCTGCTCTCCTCCGAAAGCACCAAGCTGCTCTCTTCCAAGGGGGCCGTGAGTGTCGATGAGCGGACCAACGTACTGGTGGTCAAGGACACGGCAGATGTTATCAGCAACATCAAGCGCATGCTGGATATCCTGGATATTCCGGTCAAACAGGTGGTGATCGAAGCGCGCATGGTGACCATAGATGATGGTTTCGACGAGGCGCTCGGGGTGCGTTGGGGGGTGACCAAGAACGATGGTCACGGCAACAGCACATCGGGTTCCATCGAAGGCAACGACGGCTCCGGCAATAACAACGGCGGTTCGGCCATCACCCGTCCCGGGGTGGATGACAGATTGAACGTCAATCTGCCGGTGACCAATGCCGCTGGCACCCTGGCATTCCAGGTGGCCCGCCTGGCAGATGGCACCCTGCTGGACCTCGAGCTGTCGGCGCTGGAAAAAGAGAGCAAGGCCGAAATCATCGCCAGCCCCCGTGTTACCACGGCCAACCAGAAACCGGCGCTGATCGAGCAGGGGACCGAGATCCCCTATGTGGAGTCCTCCTCCAGTGGTGCCACCTCGGTTACCTTCAAGAAGGCAGTATTGAGCCTCAAGGTCACACCGCAAATCACGCCGGACAACCGGGTTATCCTGGATCTGACCGTGACCCAGGACACCAAGGGTGAGACGGTACCAACCGGTACCGGCGATGCCGTCTCCATCAATGCCCAGTCCATCACCACCCAGGTGCTGGTCAACAATGGCGAGACTCTGGTGCTTGGCGGCATCTATCAACAGACCATCAAGAGCGACGTCAGCAAGGTGCCTCTGCTCGGTGATATCCCGGGTCTTGGCGTGTTGTTTCGCAAGACAACCAGCGAGAATAAAAAGCGGGAATTGCTGATTTTCGTGACGCCGAAGATGGTCACCGACGCCTTCTGAATGCTTTACATGTGAGGGTAAAACACATATAACCTTACGCCCCAATGAGGCTGGGGCGTAAGGGCTGCGGTTGCCAGTCCCGATTTCTATTGAGATAATCCCCCTCCTGATCCATCGCAAGACAAGGTTCATAGGTACCCCGATCGAGTGTTTGTCGGGGTCGTACAGTTTGTAATTACTAATGAAAAGACATGGCTGAGAAACGCAATATTTTCCTGATAGGTCCCATGGGTGCGGGCAAGAGCACCATAGGTAGACATCTGGCAGAACAACTGCATATGGAGTTTTTCGACTCAGATCATGAGATTGAGCGCCGCAGTGGTGCCGATATCGGCTGGGTGTTCGATGTTGAAGGCGAAGAGGGTTTCCGGATCCGCGAAGAGAAGGTCATAGGCGACCTTTCAGAACAGCAGGGTATCGTGCTGGCGACGGGTGGCGGTGCCATCAAGAGCCGTGAAACACGGAACAAGCTCTCTGCTCGCGGTATTGTGGTGTACCTCGAAACAACGATTGAGAAGCAGCTGGCGCGCACACAAAGAGACAAGCGCCGCCCACTGCTGCAAACCGAAGAGCCGCCGCGCGAAGTACTCGAGCGTTTGGCACAAGAGCGCAATGCGCTGTATGAAGAAGTGGCTGACTTTGTCATCCAGACTGATGATCAGAGCGCTAAAGTTGTTGCTAATCAAATTGTTAAGTTGATTGGCATGTAATCTAGAGGACGTCCATGGAAAGGTTGAAGGTCGAACTGGGTGAACGCAGTTATCCCATCGAGATAGCGGCGGGTCTGTTGCAGCATGCAGAGGTGCTGACGCAAACCATCAAGGGCAAGCGGGTCATGATAGTGACCAATACCGTTGTCGCACCCTTGTATCTTGAGCGGATTATCCAGTTGCTGTCCGGTTTGCAGGTTGAACACCTGATCCTGCCTGACGGTGAGGCCTACAAGACCCTGGCAACCTTCGAGCGGATCATGTCTGCTTTGCTGGAAACCAACCATGGTCGGGACACTACACTGATCGCCCTGGGGGGCGGTGTGATAGGGGATGTTGTCGGCTTTGCTGCGGCAAGCTACCAACGTGGCATTCCTTTTATTCAAGTGCCTACCACACTGCTCTCCCAGGTTGATTCCTCCGTCGGCGGCAAGACCGCCGTCAATCATCCCCTCGGCAAGAACATGATTGGGGCCTTCTATCAGCCCAAGCATGTGGTCATCGACACCGAATGTCTCAAGACCCTGCCTGCCCGTGAATTTGCCGCCGGCATGGCCGAGGTCATCAAGTACGGTATCATCTGGGACGCCGAATTCTTCTCCTGGCTCGAAACCAACATGTCCCGTCTGCAGGCGCTGGAACCAGCTGCCCTGGCGTATGCCATTCGTCGCTGCTGCGAGATCAAGGCCGATGTGGTGGGGCAGGACGAGACGGAGCACGGTGTGCGTGCCCTGTTGAACCTGGGCCACACCTTTGGTCACGCCATCGAGGCCGAGAAAGGCTACGGCAACTGGCTGCACGGCGAAGCCGTTGCCGCAGGTATGATGCTGGCTGCATTCACGGCCGAGGCGCGTGGCGAGCTGGATAACCGGCAGGTTGCCCGTATCCGCGATCTGCTGCTGGCCGCGAATCTGCCGGTACAAGCACCGGCCGAGATGGATTTCGATGCCTTCATTCGCCATATGCGGCGTGACAAGAAGGTACTGGAAGGCAAGCTGCGACTGGTGCTGCCGGTCGGTATCGGTCATGCACAGGTGGTGGCCGATGTCTCTGATGCTGAATTGTTGGCGGTGATCGAGTCTGGTCGTGAGTAATAATAAACTGCTTAAGCTTCCTTCCCAGCGGCAGCTGGTTGACCGGCTGCTGCACCTGATTGAATTCAATCACCCCTTTATTTTCCTCTGTGGCAAGCACGGCAGTGGTCGCGGCACCCTGTGTGAATCCCTGCTCGGCGCCCTGCCCGAAAAAGTACGGGTGGTGAGCCTGATTGGCAGCTCTGCCATGAAGATGGCGGACGTGCGCCAGTTGCTGTTGCCGCAGGTGGTGGCAAGGCCGCTGTTCAATCCACAGGATGCGCTGGCCGACAGCTTCTTTCGCATGCTGGAAGGCAAACCTGCCACCCTGCTGCTGCTGATCGAACGCGCCGACGAGTTGCCCGCCGAGCTGGTCGGCGAGCTGTGGAGCCTCTGTCGTCACAACGATACCCTGTCCGTGCCCCATCAGCTGGCCATAGTGCTCTCCGGCAGTGACGTCTGGTGTCGCAACCAGAAGGCGCAGCTGAAAGGGCGGGCCATGCCGGCACTGGAGCTGGAAGTCGCGCCACTGAGCGCGCCAGAGCAACGTATCTTCTTGTATGAGAAAGCCAAAGAGCTCAAGATCCCGACAGCCCTCTTGCCCAAGCTGAAAGTGGAAGAGATCCTGAAAGCGGCAAATGGACATCCGTCCACCATCATGCAGTTACTGGAGGATATCATGACCGACAGAAGGCCCAAGAAGCGTCAGGCCGAGTTGCCCGTCAAGAAGATTGCGACCGTGCTGGCACTGGTTGCCGCCGGTTTGCTGGCCCTGAGCTATCTGCTGCCAGCCCTGTTCAACAGTGAGAGCAAGAGCACTGGGCTGGAACCTGCGCAAACCACCGCCTTGCCCATACCCGTTTCTGGCGGGGATCCGCTGACCATAGGCGGCAGTAACACCAGCCAGAATGGCAATCAGAACGCAACCCATGATGGCGGCGCTGGCAATTCTGGCGGTGTGGTGCGCGATTGGCAGCCGGATGCCAAGGTGTTGCCCAAGGCGGTCGAGAGCGAGACTGTGACCACGGAATCGACCAACTACGAGGGACGCCGGGTGGGGATCTCAGATGAAGTGGTCGAGAAACTGATGAAGCAGCCCGACGTCAGCGGTGCCTTGCCCACTGCTGTGGTGGATGAGCTGACCGGTGCCGGTTCCCAGGCCGTTGCGACTCAGCTTGCCCAGGCTCAGAATGCATCGACCCAGGGCCTGCTTGCCAAGCCAGCCACTGCGCCCAAGACCCAGAGTACCTCGGTTGCAACCAAACCGGCGGCCAAGCCAGCCGTGGTTGAACCCGTGGCGGCCTCCTCACCCAAGGTGGCATTGACGCCGGCGGCGACCCTGAACAAGAAGCCCAGGAATCATTACAGCGTCCAGCTGATGGGGGCGAGCAACACCAAGGCCGTCGACAAGTTCGTGGCCGAGCATGCGCTGGCCGACAATATCTGGGTTTACAAAACCCAGTTCCGTGGCAGCCCATGGTACGTGGTACTGCAAGGGGATTATGCCAACGCCGCCCAGGCCAAGGCCGCCATTCGCAAGCTCTCGCCCGCCCTGCTCAAGGGGCAGCCCTGGCCCAAGTCGTTTGCTCAGGTACAAAAAGAGTTGAAGCAATAGCCATTGCGCCCGGTAAGGGGGTAGAATCGTCCCCCTTTTTTGGTCGATGCCTTCTTAACACCGGATTTCCATGAAAAAAACACGCGCTTTTTTAAAATGGGCCGGGGGAAAATACTCCCTGGTTGAAGAGATTGCCGAGCGCTTGCCGGCCGGGCGTGTGTTGCTGGAGCCCTTCGTCGGGGCCGGGTCCGTGTTTCTCAACACCGACTACGACGCCTATGTGCTCAACGACATCAATCCGGATCTGATCTGCCTTTACAACCATCTCAAGCTGACGCCTGACCGATTCATCGCCGAGGCGCGCAAGTTGTTTGTGGCCGAGCACAACCACAAGGCGGCCTACTATCGGCTGCGTACCCAGTTCAACCAGACCGAGACCACCTTCGAGCGGGCGCTGCTGTTCCTGTTTCTCAACCGTCACGGTTTCAATGGTTTGTGCCGCTATAACAAGAAGGGCGGCTTCAACGTGCCATTCGGTTCCTACAAGAAGCCCTACTTCCCGGAGAAAGAGCTGTGGGCTTTTGCCGAGAAGGCGCAGAAGGCGACCTTCATCTGCGAAAGCTATGCCGATGCCATCAAGCGTGCCGAACCGGACTGGGTGATCTACTGCGATCCCCCCTATGCGCCGCTCTCCACCACGGCGAGCTTCACTACCTATTCCGCAGGTGGCTTCACGCTGGATGATCAGGCCATACTGGCGCGGCTGGCCCGTCACACGGCGGCCCGCAAGGGGGTGCCCGTGCTCATCAGCAACCACGACATAGAGCTGACCCGCGAGCTCTACCGTGGTGCGCGACTGGACGAGATCCTGGTCAAGCGCACCATCAGCCGCAACGGCGGCAGCCGCAACAAGGTGGCCGAGCTGCTGGCGCTTTACCCGCCCGGTATCGAGCCGGAGCAGGGTTACTACCCCAGCGACGCCGAGCTTGTCTCACTCGGCTGACCTTCTGGCGGCACCTTTGGGTGCCGCCGCTGTTTCTGCCCATCGCTATCCTTGGGTTCATATCGTTTTCGCCGGATATGAGCGGTAAAGCTGCGGGACCATTTTTTCCTCCCCGCGTTCGGGTCGTTTCATCGGACATATGCGGTAAAGCCGCGGCCCATTTTTTCCTCCCTGTGTATGGGGTGTTTTCATCGGATATGGGCGGTAAAGCTGCGGGCCTGTTTTTTCCTCCCCGCGTTCGGGTCGTTTTCATCGGACATATGCGGTAAAGCTGGCGGCCCGTTTTTTCCTCCCCGCGTTCGGGTCGTTTTCATCGGATATTTGCGGTAAAATTGCGCCGCTTTTTCTGCCCGCTAGCCAATGGATGACGCTGATGAAAGACTTTCTGATTGCCCCCTCGATCCTTTCCGCCGATTTCGCCCGTCTGGGCGATGATGTCGCCAGGGTGCTGACCGCCGGTGCCGACGTGGTGCATTTCGACGTGATGGACAACCACTATGTCCCCAACCTGACCATAGGCCCCATGGTTTGTCAGGCCCTGCGCGACTATGGCATAGAGGCGCTCATCGATGTGCACCTGATGGTCAAGCCGGTGGACCGCATAGTCCCGGACTTCGCCAAGGCGGGCGCCAATCTGATCACCTTCCACCCGGAAGCGTCCGATCACGTGGATCGCACCCTGGGCCTCATCAAGGAGCAGGGCTGCCAGGCGGGTCTGGTGCTGAACCCGGCGACGCCGCTCTCCTGCCTCGAATACGTGATGGACAAGCTGGATGTGATCCTGCTGATGTCGGTCAACCCGGGCTTCGGTGGGCAGAGCTTCATCCCCGGCACCCTCGACAAGCTGCGCCAGGTGCGTCGCCTGATCGACGAGAGTGGCCGTGACATTCGCCTCGAGATCGACGGCGGCGTCAAGGTCGACAACATTCGCGAGATAGCACAAGCCGGTGCCGACATGTTCGTGGCCGGTTCTGCCATCTTCAGCCAGCCTGACTACAAGGCGGTGATCGACCGGATGCGCGCGGAGCTTGCCCATGTCGAGCGCTGAGCGTGATTTTGATCTGGTGCTGTTCGATCTGGATGGCACCCTGATCGACA
>Ga0172380_10007650_pt1 | contig 12080 bp, 22 predicted proteins | sample Leawe162metaG_FD_119747 | JGI IMG/M metagenome (GOLD analysis project Ga0172380, IMG submission 119747) | Leachate microbial communities from a municipal landfill in Southern Ontario, Canada - Leachate well 162 metaG | ecosystem: Engineered > Solid waste > Landfill > Unclassified | place...
CGGATGGTAAATTGATCTTCGTGAAGGAGAATTAAGTTGAAGTATTTTCTTTTAACATTGAAACATAAATGGTTCGTTTTTATTGCAGGGTTTTCTACAAAAGCTCCGTTGTGGAGTTTAATTATTCATGATTGGTCCAAACTTCTTCCATATAATCTATATCATTACAATAAGCAATTCTTCGGAAAAAAAGATGCACCTAAAAAGTTTGCTTTTGTATGGTTGGCTCATCAAAATACACACAGGCATCATTGGGAATATTGGGTTCCAAGGACGTTGCATTGCAAATCATTGGAAGATACAAATTGGAGAGAGAACGAACCGGTACCTATGCCGGAGTGGGCAGTCAGAGAAATGGTTGCAGATTGGTTGGGTGCAAGTCGAGCATACGAAGGACATTGGCCTGATCCAAATAATTGGAAATGGCTAGATAAGAATTTCAATCGAATGCAATTACATCATGATACGATGCAGATGATTTTAAATATCATCGAGGAACTGAAAGCAAAAAAATGGTAATAATTCATGAAGGGGATATATTCACAAGCAGAGCAGATGTTCTTGTGAACCCCGTAAACTGTGTTGGAGTCATGGGTGCAGGACTCGCAAAACAGTTTAAAGAAAAATATTCGTGGTGTGAAAATTTGTATTGGTTAGATATGAAACAAAAAAAGTATCGTACAGGAAATGTGATCCTGTACAGAGATCCATTCTTTAGATCTCCGTCCATACTCTTTTTTCCTACGAAAAATCATTGGAAGAATCCTAGTCGTCTTGAATATGTCGAGGAAGGATTAAATGATTTTGTTGCAAAATATGAATCATGGAATATTAAGAGGATTGCATTTCCTGTATTGGGTGCAGGCCTTGGAGGATTGGAGAGAAATACTGTAGTGGATTTGATGAAAGAAAAACTAAATGATCTACCTATTGAAGTAGAGATATGGGAGAAACACCATGGCGGTTTTAGTGTTAGGGGCGGGAAAAGATTGGTGTAAATGGGTGAATTTTAATGATGTTCAATTTGAAAAAGCCCATACACAACAAGAGAAAACTATCAGAATTCCAGGACCAACAGAAAGTGCTGGGCAATCATATGATCCAATCATTTGTGTAGATTCATCCTATGCAAAATATAGTGAGGATTATAGAAAGTCCATTGAAGAAGAATCACATGTGATTTTATGTCCAGATAACATTTTTGATTTTGTATCCAGTTATCCTTCCAGAGATATTGATTTTATCTATGCAGAAAGAGTAATGGAACACATCCCATATGATAGATTATATGAGCTGTTTTATTTTCTGTATGAAATATCACGATCCTTTTGCAAGATGCATATAATTGTTCCTGATTTTGAAGAAGTCTTCAAAGCAATTAATGCTAAAGCGGCACCGTCTGATATTGATCAGTCCAATCCTCTTTGTTTTCAAAAGTTTTTGATTGATGCACATACTGAAATATTCAATTGTATACAAGATCCTCATCAATCAATTTGGACCAAAACGCTTGCAGGTTATTATATGGAAGTAGAGGATTATTGGGGGATAAAAAGAAATACACACGTCACCCGAGATGGAAGAGCCTGGTATCTAAAAATAGAAGCAATGACAAACAGATATCAATTAGAAAGGATTGCGATAGATGAAAGTAACTCAGATCAAATGTGATAATTGTGGAATGATTGATCAACATTGCAGGACGTTCCAAGTAGATACAGATAGAAAACCTGATGGAGCAGGTGGAATGGAAACAATTGTTCAAGAGATTGATTTGTGTCCATCGTGCATTTCAACCATATTGAAAAACATTCTCAAAGGGTACAGTTGTCAATCCGGAATGAATTTCCTAAAAGATTATAGAAAGATTTCATAACATGAAAGAATTTCAAGGTATAGAGATAAAGAAGCATGGGGAAGAAATTCGATATGGATTTGCAAAACTTCCAGACAGAAAAAAAGTATCATTGTATAGGAAAAAGGATGGTGTAATTACACCAATGGCACAGTTTATCAAAGATGAACATGCAACAGAATTTTTAGAATGGATGGAAGAACTCGTTAATCGAATCAACTCCATATCCTAAGGAATTGAAAATGGAAAACTCACAAAAGAAGAATGAACCACCACAGAAAATATCAGCAGATGATATAATCATTGATAAAGAGATGGGAATAGCAGTTACTAGAGAACAATTCCAAGAAATTCTTCAGTCAATAGACACAGAAGATTTAATAGAGATGATCGGAGAAGATACGCTTTTATCTGAAATCACAGATGAAAAAATATCATCCTTTTGGAAATTTTCTGAGTTACTTGATATGTATGAGAATGGTGATATAATAACAGCATTGGAAGATGACATTGAAGATATTGTATCGGATAATCCAGATCTTTGTGAAAAACTTGTTGAAAAAGTTTTTGATAAAGATGAATGGTTTAATGAAGAAGCAGAACGAAGGGAAATGATTACTATGGATTGTGCCGTTGAATATGTTTCCGTTCAAGATGTTGTAGATGAATATGGAGTAAAAGAAGCTCTATCCTATATCGATTTAAGTGATGCTGTAGATTATTATGGAATACCTAAAATTCTAAATGAAATTGGAGAGGACGAATGTGTTGATCATTTCAATCTTCATATTTCTCCGGAGGATGATGAGTTATGAATGAATCCGATTATTTTGTAATTCCAATTATTGATACATCATCCGGAACACCAGTAACTATAGAAGTGATAAAACTAGTGGGAGATGTTTGCTTTGGAGACTGTAAGAAGGTTGCATATGATTATGTCAAACAATATCATCTTACAGGATCGATAAGATACAAAGTGATGATTTCTCCTCAACCAATTATCCCAACGATGATGTGTACTGTTACTAGAGCAGAAGAAAGAAAAAAAGATGAATGTTCTTTCGAGAAAGTCAAAGAGGAAACAAATGAAAACATATGTATTTTATCACAAAGCAGATCATGATGGAAGATTGTCCGGAGCAATTTGCCAACACTTTTTAAGGAAGCGGAGCATAGAACCAATGATGGTTGGATATAATCATGATGACCCATATGATTTTGATGGTATTCCAAATGGCTCTACTGTGTATATTTTGGACATTTCGTTTGCTTGGAATGAGATGCAAGATTTGAATCACCGTTGCCATATGATTTGGATTGATCATCATCTTTCTAAAATAAAAGAAGCAGAAAATGCGAAGTTTGAGCCAATCGGTTATAGATTAACGAATCACGCCGCCTGCTATCTGACATATAAATGGTTTGGGGTTCCAATAGGACACGATGGAGAAGTTCCATGGGGGAATTCAGTTAGTATCAAATTATGATATTTGGAATCATGACGAGGATACAAAACCATTTCATTATGGATTAGATTCAAAATATACAGGAATAGATTCTGGTATTTGGCAAAAGCTTATAGCAAATGATGTTCCTCGTATAAAAGAACTTATACAAGATGGAAAGATCATCCAGAAGTATGTTGAGAATTCTGATAAAATGGCGTGCAGAACATCATTCGAATGTACTCTTGATGGAAAGTATAAATGTATTGCTCTAAATAGAGCACTTGTAAGTTCGTTGACATTTGAAAGTGTTTGGGATTCTGATAAGTATGATATAATGCTGAGTTTTTATTTCAATGGAACTGATTGGAAATTCAGCATGTATACAGATAAAAAAGGCATTGATGTATCCGAGTTGTGTGCAAGTTTTGGTGGAGGTGGACACAAGCAAGCGTCGGGGTTTACTTGGTTTGGAAAAACTCTACCGGAAAGAATTTTTGGATAAGTACGAAAAAACAACTGTTGAAAAACAAGAAAGAAAATTAAAATGATTAACATGCAAGTAGCTAATGAACATGTGCAAAGTATTGATGGAAAGAAAATGTTTAAGTCGGATACATACAATTGGATCATGGATGAGAAGACTGGATTTTTTGTTCGTTGGGGAGTAAACAAAAAGGATGATCCTCTGTTTTCTCCTTATGGCCCAGAGATTTGTGATATGGAGATAAGTACGGTGTGCTCTGGTCCTTATGGTAAACCCTGCCGGGAATGCTATAAGACAAACACATCAGTAGGAACAAATATGTCGTTTGAAACATTCAAACAGATATTCCATAAGCTTCCTCTGACTGTTAGTCAGATTGCATTTGGAATTGGAGATGTTTCTGCAAACGAAGATTTGTTTAGGATCATGCGTTATTGTCGAGAAAATGATTACAATCCAAATGTAGCGCCGAACATTACTATTAATGGAAAAGCTACGGCAGAGGAGTTTGATCAGTTTGCGGAGCTTTGTGGTGCAATTGCGGTTAGTAATTATGGGGATATTTGTTATGATGCAATTCAGGAACTTACCAATCGTGGAATGAAGCAGGTAAATATTCACCAAATTCTTTCGGTTGAGAAGTTAGCTCAATGCCATAAGACTATCGATGATGCAACAACCGATCCAAGGCTTGTCAAGCTGAATGCCATTGTGTTCTTGTTGCTAAAGCCCAAAGGTGAACGCAACACTCAAACACCTCTCAGAGATACAGAGGAATGGCGTAAGTTAGTAGAACATGCCCAAGAAAAGAAAGTAGCTATTGGGTTTGATAGTTGTTCTTCTCCTTGGTATTTGTCTTCTGGTGCAGCTACTCCTATGGACATGTATTGTATTGAACCCTGTGAATCGTTTGGAATGTTCTCGTCTTATATCAATGTGGACGGTAAATACTTTCCTTGTAGTTTCTGTGAGAAAGCTCATGATGATTTCATAGATGGAATTGATGTAGTTAATTGTAATGATTTTCTGGTAGATGTTTGGTATTCCGGTGTGATTGTCAAGTGGCGTAATAAGATGATTGCTAGAAAATTAACTGGTAACTTTCATTGCCCAATATATGATATCTAGATGAGGAAAAATTGCAATTGCAACCAATGAGGATACAACGATGAGAAAAGAATTCACTACTCCAGAAGCTAAAGAAATTGGAGACAGAATTGGAGTTGATTGGAAGAAGTTTGAGATTGAAGAATTTAGGAAAGGAATTTCTGTTGAGTTGGAACATGGGACAAGATATCCTAAATGGAATGTAACGGGGGATTGCCCGTATAAAACAGGCAAAATTGTTGCGGCACATCTTGAAGAACTTCCTGACTATTATACTCGTTTAGACATTATGGAAAAAACTGGAAAAGCTGTATTGGCAGCGAGATCCGGAAAACAATCAGAAGAATAGTGCTTCAAAAATAGAGAGGAAAACTCTCGACACAATTAAGGAGATATGATATGCCACTCTGTAAAGCAGCAGAAGCAAAAGGTATGCAGGATCATAAAATGATTTTTAACTCTTCCCACTTTAGGAAGGGAATCAATGTCACGTTTAGAAATGGATCAAAATGGAAAGAAGTATTGAATCCAGGAGATACCATTCTAATGTTAGATCCTGCTGGTACTGTAATTAACAATGCCCGAGTATTTATGACGGAATTGTTGGATATTAAACATTGGCAATATCAAGTGGAATATCTAACAGCATTTGAGCACGATCCAGATTGTAGAACGTTCGATGGACTTGTTGCTCAATTGGATGAAGTATATGGTGAGAAAAATTGGGGACCAAAAGTAACCGCCGTTGCTTTTGTAGTTGATGATGTAGATCCTCAAAATCACCATAGCCACAGCGAAAAGCATTATGGAGAAAATCAAAATGGGTAAGCAACTAGATATGTGGCCGGTTATTTTAGAGAAGGCGTTTCTTCTTCGGGAAGAAGGTAAAGATTATGAATATATCTATAATAAGCTAGTCAAGCATACAAAAAATGCTCCGGCATATGCGGCATTCAAAAGTCGATATCTTCGATATATTAAGAAGATAAAGAAAGATGTAGATCATATTACGGGACTAGTTTCACAGGGCAATCATGTAGTTGAACCTCTAAAGATTGGTGTATATAAAAAGGATCTGTCTGCTGATTTTATGAATGCAACATCTGTCGTTGTTGGAGTTCAAGATGAAGATGACGAGATTCAGGATATAAAAAATAAGCTCAGTGAATTGGAGAGAATGGAAAATCAACTGAGTGAGTTGAAATCCAAATTAGAGGAGATTCAACGAGATATAACAGTTGGAGAGGCGGATATTTCTGAACTTAAACAGGAACTGATTAGAAAAGTTTCTGAGTTGTAGAAGAAATAAGGGACTAGTATCTATTCTTAACGATACTAGTCCCTTCCAAAATAAGGATGATTAATATGAAAATCAGAATGGGATTTGTAAGTAATAGTAGTTCTTCAAGTTTCATGGTTCCCTTTGATACAATTCCTACATATGAGGATCTAAAAAAATCATTGGGAGTAGAAAAAGCCAGTGTAGTATTCAATGATATCACTTCGCAATATCATATAAGACTTCAACCGGATTCTGCATTTTACAATGAATTAGTGAAGAAAATAAAAAAAGAATTTGAAGCAGGATATTTGTATGAAGCCGAAAATGATCCAAGACTCAAATCTGTTGGATGGAATACTTCTCCCAACCGTAACCATTATGCTACTGAGGCACTATATCAAGTAGAATACAACAAATGGTGTGATAAACAAAGTGCAATAAGATCCGAAGTATTTGGGGAATTAGCAGATAAGTGGATTCAAAAACATTTAGGAAAATTCATTTTGTTCTTTGAATATAGTGACAATGAAGGGGATCTTAATGCGGAGTTAGAACACGGTGGAACGTTCAATCGATGGGATGGAATGCAAATATCTCATCATTAGGAGGAATATTGTGAAAATTGTCAAAGAAAGTGTTGTACATCTTTGGTCCACTCCGGATGCTCTAGCTGCAATAGAACAAGCAGGAAGAACCTGTTATAAATCCGAGGACAAGATTACAGAAGAGACGGCTGAGAAATTTGTGAGGATGCTTATACAGAGAGGGCATGAAGCAATGATCGAGCATGCGGTTGCTTCATTCCGCTTCATAATGGATCGTGGTATATCCCACGAAACTGTCAGACATAGAGTTGCAAGTTATGGGCAAGAGAGTACCAGATATTGCAATTATGGAAAAGAGAAATTTGGACGAGAAATCTCTGTAATCGAACCTCCAGGATTGGATGAAGAACAACGACAGCATTGGATAGATGCATGTTTGTCAGCCGAAAAGGAATACATGAGTCTTTTAGATTTGGGATGTTCCCCTCAAATTGCTCGTTCCGTCCTTCCCACTTGTTTAAAGACGGAAATTGTTGTAACTTGCAATTTTAGAGAGTGGAGACACATCTTGACATTACGAAGGTTTAATTCTGCTGCACATCCCCAAATCATATCTGTTATGGCTGGAGTAGAAGAATGGTTTGAAACAAATTATCCGGTAATTATAGAGGATTTGAAAAATGGATAATACCCAACAAATTTATCACGACTTAGTTAGAGAACTAAATTATCATTGTGACATATATTACAAAGAACATTCTCCTATAATCTCTGATGAGCAGTACGATAGATTATACAAAGCATTGAAAGAATGCGAAAAAGAACATCCTGAATGGATTCTTCCATACAGTCCTTCCCGTCGTGTTGGTAATGACATCATCGGAGAATTTCAACAGGTTGTTCATGATGCTCCAATGCTTAGTATCGAAAATCTTTTTTCAATGGATGAGGCATTTGCGTTTATCAAGAAAAGTGATATAATTGTGGCAGAACCGAAGATTGATGGAATGTCTCTAGCGGTTCGATATGAAGATGGCGTATTAGTCAAAGCAATTACAAGAGGAGATGGTAGTGTTGGGGAGGATGTCACTCACAACGCGGTAAACATTTTGGATATTCCTCTTCAATTGAATGAAGCAATTACAGTTGAAGTTCGCGGTGAAGTGTATATGAAATTTGAAGAATTTCAGGCGATTAATCTAATGAAATTGAAAATGGGTGAGAAAGTTCTTGCCAATCCTCGTAACGCGGCAGCAGGTGCAATGAAACGAAAAGATGCTGCTAAGTCCAGAGAAACTCCATTACATTTCTTTGCATATTCGATAATTGAAACTGTGGATTTGTTAAGAAACCATTGTTTGTATACTCAGAAAGGAGCATTGGATTTACTTAAAGATTGGGGATTCCAAGTTCAAAATAACTATGCAATCATTATGACGGAAGAGGATGTGAAGGAAGTTCTCGACGCGTGGCAAGTAGATAGAAAGCATTGGGCATATCCAACAGATGGCGTTGTTCTGAAAGTTAATAATTTTAGTCAATATGAGGAACTTGGAGGAACAGCCAAATATCCAAAATGGATTGCGGCATACAAATATAGAGCGGAGCAAGTGACTACTAAGCTTCTTAGTATAACAAATCAAGTAGGTAAGATGGGTGTACTTACACCAGTTGCAGAACTAGAACCTGTAGAACTTGCAGGTACTGTTGTTAAACGGGCCTCTCTCCATAATTATGACATGATTAGTATATTGGACTTGCGAATTGGAGATAGTGTCCTTGTGGAGAAGGCAGGAGAAATTATTCCGTATGTCGCTGGGGTTGATAGATCCAAACGTCAAGAAGGATCTCTTCCCGTAACTCCTCCTAACAATTGCCCGATATGCAATAGTGTAGTCATTATTCCTACAGATTCTCCGTTTGTTTATTGCTCGAATGAACAATGTCCTGCTCGTGTAAAAGCTAGAGTCAAGTATTTTACCGAGAAAAGTATCATGGACATTGATGGTGTTGGTCCAGCTATAATTGATCAATTGATCGATGCTGGTATGATCCGTACTGCTCCTGATTTGTATACCCTGAAAGTAGAAGACTTACAGACGTTGGATAGAATGGGTGTAAAATCTGCAAAGAAAATTGTAGAGTCTATTCAAAAATCTAAGACTAAACCATTCTATCGTGTTCTTGCAGGATTGCAAATTCCTAATACTGGCCGTACAATTTCAGAACTGTTAGCGAATGAATTTGAGAACATTGATAATATAATGAATGCTACAGAGGAACAGTTCTCGGAGCTTGAAGGAATCGGAGAAATTATTGCTAGGAGCATCTTCAATTATTTAAGACTGCCAGAAACAGTACAAATGATAGATCAATTCAAACAAATCGGTTTGAAAATGACAACTAAAGATGAGGTGAATACTATGGTGGATAATGTATTGGATGGAAAATCCTTTTGTGTTACAGGTACACTTGCGAATTTCAAGAGAACTGAAATTCAAGAATTGATCAAACAACATGGTGGAACAGTATCCAGCGGTGTTAGCAAGAATCTCAGTTATTTGATTGCAGGAGAGAAAGCTGGAAGCAAACTTGACAAAGCAAATAGCTTCGGAGTGACTGTAATTAGTGAAAGTGAGTTTATTGAAATGGTTGTAATATAAGAAGATATTGAGGGATGGTATCTAATTATTGGATATCATCCCTCAGTAATATGAATAAGGAGATATATAATGGGACACGTGACAGAAGTTGGTGTGAGGCTTAGTAGAGTCTCGTCAAATAAAAGGGATGATTTTTTCATAATTACAGTCAATGATGAAAGAAACTCAGGACAGGTGATTGATATTGAAATCTCTCTGGAAGAAATCGGAAATCTTATTTCTGCAAGAGAAGCAAAAGGAATTATTAGTGGATTTCATACGGAACATGTAGGAAAATATCCAAGTCATCATTCTATTTCATTTGTCACAGCTCATAGTGGAATCTGGGACAAAGATGAGAAAAAAATCGTGGCTTTAGAGATGGCTGTCTATTTGGAGAATAATATTGATCCTGATATTTTATATCGGCCGGAAAGTATTGATCTTCTAGTCAGTGATTACAGGAGATGGAAAGCAAGAATAGAAGGAAAATCATGTGACATCAAATATGTGGTGTATCATGATGAACCACAGGTGGGGAATGTGCCATGAAAATTCGTATTGGATTCGTGAGCAATAGTTCATCAACGTCCTTTATGATACAAAACAACGCAAAGATTTCGAGAACGCTTGTTGATTTTGTACGGGATGTTGGTAGAGAGAGATTGATAAGTTATATTGACAAGTATGGAGATATCAATCATGGAGCATCCACATATGATGAAAAATCTTTGGGGGATGCTTACAAAATAATGGTTATTGATGCAGAGAACCGTTTTCAGAAGAACAAAAGGATTTATACAATTCTTCCGGGAATGAGTTGTGCGTGGATTTTCGGAGACGAACAAGGTGATATGTTGGGGAAAATATTTGATTATGAATTGAGAGATGGAGGAAAACGAAATAATTGGAAATGGAAAGAATGGGAATCTTTGAGGTGAAAGGAAACAGTTATGAAAGTGAGAATTGGTTTTGTCAGTAATAGTTCATCCTGTAGTTTCACTCTCTTGAAAACAGGATTGTCAGAAGCACAGATGAATAAGGTGAGAAACCATGACAAGTTCTATAAGTTGATTCCCGGTTGGGAGAGAACACATCCATGGTTGGGAAAACCCAAATGTAATGTCAAATGGGATATCAAAGAGGGAGAAGATTTCTTCCAATGTTTCACTTGTATAGACAATTTTCCCCTGGTGGAATTTTTGCATGAAATTGGGGTTCCAGATGAAAATATAACTAACCTTGTGGGTTCTTAGGAGGAATTATGAAACTTCGTATCGGATTCGTAAGCAACAGTTCATCCACCAGTTTCGTTGTTGCCGTTGATCCTCTTCATATGGGTGATGCTGTCATTTCGGTAACACTGGAAATTCCTGTTGTGGATCTTCGTGATTCGGATGAAACAACATTCAAAACATATAAAGAGTTTTATGATTGGTTGTTCAGTGATTATTGGAGTGATGAGATGGATGAACAGAAAAGAAAATCATTTGAACGAGAATATGATGAGCAATTAGACAGTGCAAAAAATGCTTTTGCGAATGGTAAGATTCTTTTGCGTTGTAATGCAGCCACAGATAATGGTAATGAAATTGAATCAGCAATTGCGTCAGTAGGAACAGAACAGGTTGAAGTTTACGGTTGCGAAATCATTGTACATGGGGATTCATTCTAAAGGAGAAGGCAAATGAAAATCAGACAAGGGTTTGTAAGCAATAGTTCTACATCGTCTTTTTGTATCTATGGCTGGTATTTCGAGGAAGAGGAAATCAATGCCATTGCAGAGAGAATGGGAAAAATCAATTTTATCAAAGTGATTGATCCTAACGCAAATATTGCGGATGATTGTGATGGAGAAGAACTTGAGGGTTGGTTTGAAGATGATTTGGGTTACAGTGATATGACTGAGAAACCTCCTTATTGTGATGGTGTTTACCTTGGTGTGAAAATTTCCGGTAATACGGATCCTTCACATATGGCTGAAGAAGCGGAAAAAATTAGGAAGTTATTGGGACTATCAGAAGATGTTAAACCGTCTTTTCATCAAGATGCGTGGCACGACTGATATGAAAATTCGAACAGGTTTTGTAAGTAATAGTTCCACATCATCCTTCTTGGTTTGTGGATGGAAGTATCCAATGCCAAAAGATACAGAATCCTTGCGGGCATTATTCACCAAGTTATGTGGAGAAACGCTTGATCCTGGTATGTCCGATAATAATATTACTGGAGCAATTTGTGATGTTCTTTATGAAAAGAACTTAGGATTTTGTAACGAGGATGATTGTTTCTATATCGGAAACTATATAGGTGTATCTGATTCTTCTGATGATGGAGAACCTTTGAGGGATTGGCAAAGTTGGCTTACTCCTACAGAGAAATTAGGAATTGATGAGGAGATTGAAAATAAAGAACCAAGAGTGTATATATTAGATGCTTTGGGTTAAGGAGGATTCATGAAAGTATTTTTGGGCGGAACATGCAATAATAGCACTTGGAGAGAAAAACTCATCCCTATGTTAGAGATTGATTATTTCAATCCTGTTGTGGATGATTGGACTCCAGAATTTATGATTGAAGAGCTTAGGCAGAGAGCATCATGTGATTTTTGTTTGTATGTTATCACATCTGAAATGACGGGTGTCTATAGTATTGCTGAAGTGATAGACGATAGTAATAAGCGTCCAAACAAATGTCTTTTTTGCTATTTAGAA
>Ga0172380_10007651_pt1 | contig 12080 bp, 9 predicted proteins | sample Leawe162metaG_FD_119747 | JGI IMG/M metagenome (GOLD analysis project Ga0172380, IMG submission 119747) | Leachate microbial communities from a municipal landfill in Southern Ontario, Canada - Leachate well 162 metaG | ecosystem: Engineered > Solid waste > Landfill > Unclassified | place...
TCAGCCAGTATCTCGGTGGGCGCCATCAGCGCGCCCTGGCATCCGTTGGTAACCGCAGCCAGCAGTGCTATGGTTGCCACCACCGTCTTGCCGCTGCCCACATCGCCCTGCAGCAAGCGCGACATCGGTACGTCTTGCTCGAGGTCCCGGCATATTTCTTCTATGACCCTGACCTGGGCCGCAGTCAGTTTGAAGGGCAGCGTCCCGATGAATCCTTGAATATCTTCCCTCTTTATATGGAATCCCCGGCCCGGCTGATCCTCCTGCCAGTCGCGCTTCTTATTGAGCACACCGATCTGCAGCAGGAAAAGCTCATCGAAAGCCAGCCGCTGCCGCGACCTGTTCTGCGCTGCATAGTCAGAGGGATAATGCGCCTGCATTATCGCGTCCCGCAGGTCCATCAGCCCGCAGCGCTGCCGGACGGGTAACGGCAGAAACTCGGGTAGAGCCGTCAGATATACATCCAGCGCCTTTCTCACTACAGCCCGCACCTGCCTGGGAAAGAGGCCGCCGGTCAGGGGATAGACGGGGACCATGCGACCGGTGTGCAGGAGCTCACGATCGTCAACAATCTCCCACTCGGGATTTTCAAAAACCTTACCGTAATTGAATTCTCCCACTCTACCGCTGACGGCTATTTTAGTATTTACTTTGAGCTGTTTTGCCACCCAGGGCTGATTAAACCACACAGCCCGCACATTGCCGGTCTCATCACCCAGCACGGCCTCGCTGCTCTTCATGCGGCCCAGCATGACCTGACGCGCTTCCCACACATCGACGAAAATCGTCTGCTCTTTGCCTGTTTCGAGCGTGGATACGGTGCAGCGCCGGCTGAAGTCCATGAAACGCCTCGGGAAGAAATAAAGAAGATCCCTTATACTGGCCACGCCCAGTCTGGCCAATCGTGCCGCAACTGCATCGCCTATGCCTTTTATCCTGGATGCCTGCAAATCCAGAGATTCGGTTGCCACCGCAGTGGATACCGTCTTACCGGACGCCGCCTTCGCTCTCTGCAAGGACGCTTTGCTCGTCTGCACTCCAACCTTACGAGAACTCTCTGTGCTGTCCAGTTCCCTCAATACCTGTTCCACCCATTTCCGCCTCTCATCGACATTCTTCTCAGCGTAGGAAGGCTTGCCGAGCAGCAGCGTCTTTAATTGCGGATGAGCCAGAAAATAATCGTGGCCGGATGGGATTTGCGAAATCCACCTGGCCACGTATTTGTCGAGGCCGCCGATTACAGCGCGGTTGTTATAACCGCCTCTGGCTTCCAGATTCAATACAGTCCTGAAAGTGGCAGCGTTTTCAACAACAGGCTGTGTCATGGACGCCGCTTTCACACACTGTATTCACAGGGGCTATTTGCCCTCGATGAAATTCACACAGAGCACATGGGGTCCGACATGGGCGCCGATCACTGAATTAACCGTGCTGAAAACAGTTTTTTCCCTGGGATAAAACTCGGCGACCCTCTTGGCCAGTATCTCCAGCTCGTCCGGCGTGGTGGCATGCTGGAGCATCAGGCCCTCGATTTTGTTAGCGCCCTTTACCAGATTGACCAGAGCATCGATAGCCTGAGTTCTGCTCCTTGTCCGCTGCACCGGAGTCACAATGCCTTCGCGTAGCGTCAGGATGGGGGTTATCTTGAGCAATCCACCCAGTAAGGCCTGTGCGCGTCCGATCCTGCCACCCTTGCGCAGGTACTCCAGCGTATCAAAGACCATATAAGAATGGGACCGGGAGCACATGTCATTCACGGATGCAACAATATCCGCCAGCTTGGCGCCGCTCTGAATCATCTCCGCTGCTTTGATAACGGGCAGGCCCAATCCACCGCAGGTCTGCAGTGAATCCACGATCTCGATTTTACAGATATCGCCTACCAGAGCCTTGGCCTGGATGGCGCTCTCGTAAGTAGCGCTGATCTTGCTGGAAAACAGTATCAGTAGAATCTCATCGGTTTCCTTGGATAGCCGGGTGAACAGCTCGGAAAAGTATCCCGGTGACTGCGCCGAAGTCGTGGGATGTACCTTGGACTCCACCAGCTTCTTGTAAAACTGCTCTGCATTGATGTCTATGCCGTCCCGGTAAGTCTCATTTCCGAAAAGAACGTTGATGGGCACGATAGTGATGGCGTACTTTTTGATTAGATCCGCCGGGATATCACAGGTGCTGTCGGTAACAAGTTTAATCATGACTTAGCCTCCCTTGACTTATTCCAGAGATACTACATAGAAATAGTGGGGTTGTCCTCCGCTGACCAACTCGAACTGTTTGCCCGGATACTTCTCCTTTAATTGTTTGACCACCTCCTCAGCCTGCTCACCCGGCAAATCAGCACCGTAATATATGGTGATCATCTCGACCGCACCGATCCCGCCTTTATCGAGGCTCCGCACAAGCACATCTTGAACGTCATCGCCCGCCGCCACGAGATCCGTGTCATCGATTATGCCGATGGCCTGCCCCTGCTTAATCTTAAGCCCGTGTATCTGGGTCGATCTGGCAGCCGTGGTAACCTCGACTGTCTTGACCGATTTAATGGCCTCGCTCATCGACTTAATGTTCTCTTCCAGCGTGCTCTCGTAGTTGAAAATCATCAGGGCTGTGATGCCCTGGGGTATCGTGCGGCTCGGAATAACCTCCACCGATTTCCTGGTCAACTCTTTAATCTGTGAGGCTGTCAGTATGATGTTTTTATTATTGGGCAACAATATGACCTTATCCGGCTCGACGGCTTCAACAGCAGCCAGTATCTCCTTAACGCTGGGATTCATGGTCTGCCCGCCCTTCACCACCACGGCGCCCAGGCTCTCATATAATTTGATCATGCCCGCGCCAAAAGCAACGGCCACTACCGCTATATCCGTGGGCATGGCTTTTTGCTTCTGCATCTCCTTGAATCCGACGTGCTGGTCATCCATGTTCTGGATCTGTATCTGGTGAAGGGTGCCCAGCGTCGTGGCGTAGGCCAGAATACCCCCTGGATCGTACGAGTGAATATGCACGCGCACGGCGGTCTCATCGCCCGCCACTACCAGCGACTGCCCCCTGTCCTCGAGCTTACGCCGGATCTTCTCGGGGTCCAGGTTCGTTCCCTCCAGCAGGAAATTGGTGCAATATCCGTAGGCTTCATCCTCATCCACAGAGATCACGTTGACGTTCCTGGTCGCTGTGATGTTGGCGCTGACCATCTGGGGTTTGCGGAACTGCAGGTCCTCCAGTTCACCTTTAAGATATCTCAGGGCGCCATCCAGTAATATGTACAATCCCTGGCCGCCGGCGTCCACCACGCCGGCTTCCATCAGCACGGGCAGCAGCGTGGGGGTCCTGGCGACAGACTCACGGGCTTCCTTGACCGTCTCATCGATAATGGCCACCAGGTCATCAGGGTGCTTGTCCGCATACTGCTGGCCTGTGCCGGCGGCATCCCCTATAACCGTCAGTATAGTGCCTTCGACGGGATTGGAAAGGCCCTCCCGCGCCGTCTTGGCCGCCTGCACCAGAGCTGCGGCCCAGTCCGTGCCGTTGAATTGAGCTTTCCCGTCGAATCCCTTGGCCATGCCTCGAAAGATCTGGGCCAGGATCACGCCGGAGTTGCCCCTGGCGCCGAGAAGCGCTCCGTGCGACATGGCTTTGGCCATTACGCCCACAGTACTATCGGTAGCCCTGTCCGCTTCTTCGATAACCGACCTGAGGGTAAGCAGCATGTTGGTGCCCGTATCGCCGTCGGGGACCGGAAAGACGTTGATGGCATTGACCTCGGCGACGCTCTTCTCCAGCCAGTTGCTGCCGGCCGCAAACATATCTCTGAGGTCTTTGCCGTCCCAGGACTGTTTCATCTGTCTCCTTTCAACATTTTGAACGTTGTGGTATTATATATCATTCTTACTCGGAATTCGTAAAGTATCGGAAAGAGGTTATAAATTGGCTATCAAATGTGATATCTGCGGAAAAACGCTGCGGTTCGGCAACAGGATCAGCCACTCTAAACAGCATACCAGGCGGACATGGCTTCCCAACGTCCAGCCCACTACATTCAACATCAACGGGACCGCCGTCCGGCTCAACCTGTGTACCAGGTGCATCAGGACCAGAAACAAAGTCGCCCGCTAACATACAGAATTCCTCAGCTCTTTTATCGCTGCGCCTATACCCAAGCTTGAATTAAGAATGGCGGAACCGGCCACCAGGACATCCGCACCAGCGCTTACAGCGACAGGGGCCGTCTTAGTGGTTATCCCGCCATCAACCTCAAGCTCGGCACTGGATTTTCTATTATAGAGTATTTGCCTCAGCCTGACTATTTTATCGGCCATTCCCGCGATGAACTTCTGCCCGCCGAAACCCGGATTAACTGTCATCAACAGCAATAAGTCGGCCAGGGGCAAGACCTCGTCCAGCGAGGATAGTGGCGTGGCCGGATTGAGCGAGATGCCCGCTTTTATCCCCAGCTTCTTGATGCTGTTAAGTGTGCCATCCAGGTGAGGGCATGCTTCCACATGCACCGTCAGGATATCGGCGCCCGCCCCGGCGAACTTCTCAATAAATAACTCGGGCTTGTCAATCATAAGGTGGACATCCAGCGGAACATCCGTGATTCTGCGCAGCGATTCAACCACCGGCAGGCCGATGGATATATTGGGTACGAAATGGCCGTCCATGACGTCCACGTGTATGTAATCCACGCCTGCGGCGGCTGCCTCGCGTACCTGCTCTCCCAGACGGCCGAAATCCGCAGAAAGGATGGAAAGGGCTATTTTAACTTTATTCTTTTTCATATCCCCTGACGACGTCTCTGGCTCTTTCTATGCTCTTTTTCACCTCGGCGGTGGCCGTGCCGCCCTGTGAGGACCTCGCTTCGACGGATTTATGCAGGGAGATGGCCAGCACATCCTTCTCGAAAAGCTTCGAGAATCCCCTGTATTCCCTGATATCCAGTTCGTTCAAATCCCTGTTATTATCAACGGCATATGAGACCACCCTGCTTACGACGTCGTGCGCCTCGCGGAACGACAGGCCCTTGTTTACCAGGTAATCCGCCATGTCGGTGGCCAGGATATAGCTCTGCATGGAATACTTCATCCTGGCAGAGTTGATCTTGATGGAAGAAACCAGACCTGCCAGAACATCCAAACTTGAGATGAGCGTGTCCACCGTATCGAAAAAACTCTCTTTATCCTCCTGCAGGTCACGGTTGTAGGCCAGCGGCAGGCCCTTCATTACGGTCAGCATTGATACCAGATGTCCGTATACGCGGCCGGTTTTCCCTCTGGCAAGCTCAGCCGCATCCGGATTTTTCTTCTGCGGCATGATGCTGCTGCTGGTTGCATAGGAGTCGCCGACTTCAATGAATCCGAACTCGGCCGTGGACCAGATAATGATCTCCTCAGCCATCCTCGAGAGGTGCATCATGGCAATGGCGGCGGCAGACTCGAACTCTATAATGAAATCGCGGTCGGAGACTGCGTCGATGCTGTTGGCGCTGACATCATCGAATCCCAGCTTGCCCGCAACGAACTCCCTGTCCACAGGGTAGGGAAGACCGGCCAGCGCGCCGCTGCCCAGCGGCATAATATTGATGCGGCTGAGGCAGCTTTCAAATCTCTGTATATCACGGCTGAACATCTGGAAATAAGCCATGACGTAATGAGAGAAAAGCACCGGCTGGGCCTGCTGCAGGTGGGTATATCCCGGCATGATCACCTTGATGTTTCTCTCGGCGATATCCACAAGCTGCGAATTAAACCTTTGCAGGGCCCCGATCACTTTCCTGGCTGACTCCCGGGCATAAAGCCGCATATCGAGAGCCACCTGGTCGTTGCGCGATCTGGCCGTATGCAGCTTTCCTGCGGTATCGCCGATCAGTTCGAAGAGCCGGCTCTCGATGTTCATGTGGATATCTTCCAGCTCGAGTTTGAATTGGAAACGTCCGCTTTCTATCTCCTTCAGGATGGAATGCAGCCCGTCCCGTATCTTTGTGTAATCGCTTTTGGCTATGATCTTCTGCCGCGCCAGCATTTCGGCGTGCGCCAAGCTGCCTTCGATATCATGCCTGTACAGCCGCCAGTCATAAAGAATCGAAGCCAGATAATGCTGGACAGCTTCATTAATATCCTCTTTAAACCTGCCCCGTAACCTTGCCTCTTTTTTAACTCCCATCCTTCTCCCGCCGTACTTTATTTATTCTTCTTACTTTTCTTGCTCCTCTTGCCGCTCTTGGGCGGAGCTAATCCTATGACCTGTGCCTGCGCCTGTATCTTGAGCGGTAGGCCCCAGATGCGGATAAAGCTCGCCGAATCGCTCTGGTCGAACAGATCGCCACGGTCATAGGTTGCCAGCTGGAAGCTGTAAAGCGAGTAAGGCGATTTGCGCCCGACGATGACGCAATTGCCCTTGTGCATTTTGACCCTGACTGTCCCAGATACATACCTCTGAGAGCTGTCGATGTAGGCATCCAGGTCTTCCCTGTGATTGGAAAACCATAGGCCGTTGTATATTAGGTCCGAGTATTCCTGGGCTACCCGCTCCTTGTATCTCAGCTGGTGTCTGGTCAGAGTCATAGCTTCAAGCGCGAGGTGGGATTTTAAAATGACCAGGGCAGCCGGGGCCTCGTAGTTTTCCCTGGACTTAATGCCCACCAGACGGCTCTCCATGTGGTCGATCCTGCCTATGCCGTTTCGCCCGGCCATCACGTTGAGCTTTTCGATCAGGGGCAACCCATCCATCTTCCTGCCGTTAAGGCTGACGGGTACGCCCTCTTCAAAGCCGATCTCAACATATTCGGCCCTGTCCGGCGCGTCCGCCGGGGACTTGGTCCATTCGTATATATCCTCGGGCGGCTCCGTCCAGGGGTTTTCGAGTATACCGCATTCGATGCTGCGGCCCCACGGGTTCTCATCGATGGAGTATGGACGGTTTACCTTGACCGGCACGGGTATCTTGTGCAGCTGGGCATATTCAATGGTCTCGTCCCTGGTCATGCCCCACTCGCGTGCGGGGGCTATGATCCTGAGGTCGGGCCCCAGCGCCAGCACGCTGACGTCAAAGCGAACCTGGTCGTTGCCCTTTCCGGTCGATCCGTGCGCGACAGCGGTAGCGCCCTCCATGTGCGCCAGGTCCACCAGCAGCTTGGCCATGAGGGGGCGGCCCAGCGCCGTGGCCAGTGGATATTGTCCCTCATACAGCGCATCGGCTTTAACGGCCTTGAAGACGTAATCGTCAATAAACTCGTCCCTGGCATCAACAGCGAATGATTTCACCGCCCCCAGCTTTAAGGCCTTCTGCCTGATACCCTCCACATCTTTGACGCCTCCGATATTAACACAAAGCGTTATAACGTCCATCTTGTAGTTGTCTGCCAGCCACTTGATGGCCACAGATGTGTCCAATCCGCCGCTGTAGGCCAGGACAACCTTTTCCTTTGCTTTTTTCGCCATTTCTATTGCCTCTCTTTCAGTACTTTGCCGAGCACGTCCAACGCCCTGTCGATCTCTTTTTCCGTGACGATGAGCGGTGGAATAAAGCGTATCGTGTCGGCTTTCACTTTATTTACGATCAGGCCTTTTTCCAGGCAGGCCAGCACTATCGGCTCTGCTATTTCTGCATTGAACTGCAAGGCCACAAGCAAACCTTTTCCTCTGACCTCTTTAATAATCTTATAGTCGGCGGCCAGGGACTTAAGGCCGGCGCGAAGGTATTCACCCATACGCTGGACATGGCCGGCCAGATTCTTCTGTATTATGTAGCTGAGCACATCCAAGGCCGTTGCGCACACGAGGGGATTGCCGCCGAAGGTAGTGCCATGTTCGCCGATCTTGAAAACGCAGGCGCGCTCCTTGGCCAGGAAAGCTCCGATGGGAACACCCCCACCCAGACCCTTGGCCAGCGTCATGATATCGGGCTCCGCTCCGTACTGTTGATATGCGTATAGCGTGCCGGTGCGGGCGATGCCGGTCTGTACCTCGTCCAGGATGAGCAACAGTCCCTTTTCATCGCACCAGGCCCTTACTTTCTTCAGGTAATCGTCGGACGGAAGGTTGACCCCACCCTCACCCTGTATCGGCTCGAGCATTACCGCGCAGGTCTGTTTATTGGTGGCTGCTTTGATGGCCTCCAGGTCGTTGTAATCCACATTGACAAAACCTGTAGGCAGTGGAGTATAAGGCTCCTGAAACTGGTTCTGGCCTGTGGCAGCCGTAGTTGCCAGCGTCCTTCCATGGAACGACTCGTGCGTGGTTATTATCTCGTAGGCGCCGTCCAGCTTCAGCTTGCCATAGCGGCGCGCCAGCTTGATGGCGCCCTCGTTCGCCTCCGCTCCGCTATTGCAGATAAAGACGCGGTCGAGGCAGCTTGTCTTAACCAGCAGGTCAGCCAGCTGCAGCTGCGGGACTGTGTAATACATGTTGGACATTTGTATCAGCGTTTTAGCCTGGCGTGTCAGCGCATTAACCACAACAGGGTGGCAGTGTCCCAGACTGGTCACCGCGATGCCGGCCACGAAGTCAAGGTATTCCTTGCCTCTATCATCCCAGACCTTCATTCCTTTGCCGCGTACAATAGTGATGGGCCAGCGTTTGGCCAGCTGCATATAAACCTTCTTTTCCAGTTCCTGCCAGTTATTATTTTTGGTTGACAATTGTTGTACCTTTTCCTTTTCCTTCGATTTCGTCTATCAGCGCATGTTCGACCCGCCCGTCTATTATGCGCGTAAGCGATACCTTGCGGGCGGCGATCACGCCCGCTTCGAGCTTGGCCGCCATCCCGCCGGAGGCGGTCCCGCTCTCGATCATATTCCTGGCCTTGCCTACATCGATATGAGTTATCACCTGCCTGGAATCATCGTATATCCCCGGCACGTCGGTCAAAAAGATCAGCTTCCGTGCGTCCAGCGCAGCAGCGATCTGGGCGGCGATAGTATCGCCGTTGACATTCAGCAGGTTGTTATCATCTCTGTCGCCGGCCTGGGCATTGATACAGACGGGTGCTATCACCGGCATGTAGCCGCTGTTGAGCAGCACTTTCAGCAGCCGTGAGTTCACCGTCAGTTCTTCGGCAGTCAATCCCAACTCGCGGTTCTTATTTTTCCCTGTAACAATGGCGCCGTCGGCGCCGCTGATACCCACAGCTTTCCCCCCCCTCCGGCTGATCTCGGATACCAGTTCCTTATTGATCAGTCCCGCCAGCACAGCCGTGACCACCTTCAGCGTGTCCTCATCCGTCACGCGTAAGCCCTGCACAAAGCGCGTTGAGATATGCAGCCTGCTCAGCCAGTCCGTAACAGCATTGCCTCCGCCGTGTACAACGACCACGGGGACCTTTTTTTTCTGGAGCGTAACAAGGTCTTCCAGCGTGGTATCGTTCTGGCCCAGAGTGCTGCCGCCGATCTTAACCACAATGATTTTCGATCTTAACATATGCAATCAAGGGACAGGTCAGGTAGTATAATCGCTATTTATAGTAACATACTCCTGAGATAGATCGCATCCCCACGCGACTGCACTTCCCGTGCCGATATTCAGGCAGACTCTGATCGTAACCTCATCGGCCTTCATACGACGGCTGAGTTTATTCTTCTCAAAGGGCAGCGGGTTGCCCCCGCGCATGACCTGTTCACCCTGCAGGTAAACATCCAGCGCCCCTTCGTCCATGTCAGCTCCGCTGCGGCCCAGAACAGCCACGACACGGCCCCAGTTGGGATCGTTGCCGTGCACGGCCGATTTAACCAGCGCTGATGCGGCGATCAACCTGGCCACCTTCCTCGCCTGGGATCTGCTCTTTGCTCTTTCTATGCACACCTCGATCAGCCTGGTGGCGCCCTCCCCGTCCGCAGCGATGCTGCAGGCCAGGTAACGGCATACCCTGCTCAGGGCATGTTTGAACATTCTGCCATTTTCAGCCGTGATCAAATCGTTATCGGCCTTGCCGTTGGCTATAATCGATACCATGTCATTGGTGCTGGTATCTCCGTCTACAGTTATCATATTAAAGCTGTCCTCAACGGCGGCTCTCAGCGCTTTGGCCAGAAATACACGATCGATCCTTGCGTCGGTGGTCAGAAAACTCAACAGCGTGGCCATATCCGGATGGATCATGCCCGCGCCCTTGGCTATACCGCCGATAGTATAATGCCCGTTCTGCTCCATGACCCTGACGGCGATCTCCTTGGGACGGGTATCCGTGGTCATGATGGCCCGGGCCAGTTTATGTCCCCCGCTCTTAATCAACTCGATTTTGCCGATGCCATTCTGTATCCTGTCCATGGGCATGATATTGCCGATAACTCCTGTGCTGGCCACCATGACCTGATCGGCCCTGATACCCAGTTTTTTCGCAGCCAGGGCAGCCATTTCGGCGGCATCGCGCAATCCCCCGTCACCTGTGCAGGCATTGGCACAACCCGAATTCACTACCACGGCGCGCGCCCTGCCTTTTTCATTATTCTTCATACTGAGAATAATGGGGGCCGCTTTTACTTTGCTGCGGGTGAAGACCGCGGCGGAAACCGCCGGCGCTTCGGAATAAAGCAAACCCAGATCGAGGCGGCCCTTGTATTTGATTGCAGCCTCCACAGCACCGGCTAAAAAACCCTGCGGCGATGTGACTGTGCCCTGTTTGATATCCTCTGTTTTCTCTTTCATGGGGTTAAGACTATAGCACTTTTCTACTGATACCGCTATTTTCCGGCCGAGCGCCTTGCCTTTTGATCAATTATCGCTATTTATCAAGCTCCGTTTTTTTCTTCAGCTCATACAGTTTGTTAATAGCCTCAATGGGCGACATCGAATCTATATCGAGATCCTTCAGTTCGCTTTCAATTTCGGATGACCGCCCGAATATGGATAGCTGTAGCGACTGAGCATCAGTCGACTCCCTGCCTGTACCGTTCCTGCGCGAGGCCTGGTCCTCTTCCAGTTGCTGTAATATCTGCTCTGCACGTCGTATGACGGCTTTGGGCAAGCCGGCAAGTTGAGCCACGTGTATGCCATAGCTGCGGTCGGCGCCCCCGGGAATGACTTTGCGCAGGAATATGACCTTCCCACCCTCCTCAGCCACGGCCATGTTGTAGTTTTTCACCCGCGGCAGGCTGGCAGCCAGCTCCACCAACTCATGATAGTGAGTGGCAAAAAGCGTCCTGGCCCTCAATTTAGCATTATTGTGTATATATTCGATGGTGGCCCAGGCGATGGAAAGACCGTCATAGGTGCTGGTGCCCCTCCCGACTTCATCGAGTATCAGCAGCGACCTGGTTGTCGCATTATTGAGAATGTTGGCCGCCTCGATCATCTCGACCATGAATGTCGATTGCCCCGCCGCTATATCTTCCTGTGCTCCGATGCGTGTAAAGATGCGGTCGACCAGCCCGATCACGACCTCATCAGCCGGTACATAGCTCCCGGTCTGAGCCATTAAAACGATCAGCGCCACCTGCTTGAGATAGGTCGACTTGCCCGCCATGTTGGGGCCGGTTAATACGATCAACTGGTTATCTCTATTGGAAAGCGACGTATCGTTGGGAATAAATACGCCGCTGCCCAAAGCCCTCTCCACGACCGGATGCCGGCCGCCCCTGATCGTGATGGAATCCCCGTCATTCAGCTCAGGCTTTACGTATTTGTTGCGCACAGCCAGCTCTGCCAGGCTGGAATATACGTCCACCTTCGCCAGCGCATTGCCCGATTCCAGGATCCTTTCACCCCTGTCGGCAATCTGACCGCACACCTGACTGAAAATAGACTTCTCAAGCTCGATCATCCTCTCCTGTGCATTGAGTATGCGTGACTCGTATTCCTTGAGCTGCGGGGTGTAGAAACGTTCCCCGTTGGCCAGAGTTTGTTTGCGGATATAGTCCGAGGGCACCGACCCCAGGTTCGATTGCGATACCTCTATGTAATAGCCGAAAACCCGGTTATAGCCCAGCTTGAGCGACTTGATACCGGTGCGCTCCTTTTCCTGTTTCTCCAGCCCGGCCAGGAACTGTCGGGCGTCCGAGGAGATCAGCCTTACTTTATCCAGCTCCTCCGAGAAACCCTGCCTGATGACTCCCCCGTGGTCGAAGCTGACCGCAGGCTCGTCGGCGA
>Ga0172380_10007652_pt1 | contig 12075 bp, 10 predicted proteins | sample Leawe162metaG_FD_119747 | JGI IMG/M metagenome (GOLD analysis project Ga0172380, IMG submission 119747) | Leachate microbial communities from a municipal landfill in Southern Ontario, Canada - Leachate well 162 metaG | ecosystem: Engineered > Solid waste > Landfill > Unclassified | place...
GTGGGACTTATCAATACAGCTCCCGTAAAATCAAACATCCCGTTGGATACAATCCTCGAAAATCATTTCAAAAACCTGAAAGAAATCAAGGACTTCGCCGATCAAAGAGGCTCTCGCCTGCTCTTCGTCATGATTCCGAGTATACAGGAAATATATCCCGAAAAGATCGACAGCGGCTACGACCCCGAAGTCTACGCCAGAGTGAAAGCTTACCTCAAAACCGAGAATATCGATTTTCTTGATTTGGCCCCTCTCTTCCGCGGCTATTCGGATTTTGATTTCCATTGGAACATCGACAGCCATTGGAATATAACTGGCAATCATTTCGTCGGTCTCGTTCTCTCAAAATATCTGCTCGAAAACGACTTTGTATCCGGCGAGAACCGAGACGAACGGCTGGAAAAAATCGACACTGATACACGGAAAGAATTCGGCGAGAAATTACCGAGCCTTGCCGAATCTAGCCTTGAAAACCCCTAGCAAACCGTAAACAGCAAAAATAAAAATAAACGTATTGACGGGAGTTCTGAAACGGGCATTGACTCCAAGACCGTTGACGGAAGTCGTCAAAGCGAAATACAGAACGACAAGCAGGGCGGTGACCGCCGGCAGATTGATCTCTTTTTTCGACCAGGCCTTCCAAACGCCGAAAAAGAAAAGAACCGTCGTCACAATCCAGAATAGGCGGGCCAACAGGATAAGCACGGCCGGAGAATCGAGATAGCCCCAAATCACGGAAAGCAACTTCATCGGGTCGCTAAGAAGCAGGTGCAGGGCCGGCTGACTCAAATCGTTCTTGAAAACTATGCCGGCATGGGCCAAGACCGACAAAAGCCCGTCGTGAGTGAAGAAGGTTACCAAAGTCGTCCCGCCCGATTTGACCAGGGCCATTTTATGATTCTTGAGAACGGCCAAGGCCTCGTCCATATAAAAATCCGAGTTGCCCAAATTTATGGAATTGACATCAATCCCTTTCTTATAGACGAAGTTTTCGATTTCAATCGCGAAGTTCGTCTCATTGTCGATGGATAAGACAGTCGGCGCCAAATAGACGAAAAGGTTGAAGGCCGGCTGAGCGCTCATACCCCAAACACCGAATTCCTCATAATTCCGATAGAGCCAGGGACCGATCAGAGATAAACAGATCAGAATAAAAACGGTCATATTTCGCCGGGTATCTTTTGGCAAATCTTTCCGGCCAAGATACAAGATGAATAAAGGGACAATGAAAGGCAGATACTGGACGGTTGCTTTGGCCAAGATCGACAAACCGAGAAACATGGCCATCCAGATCGCGTTTCGCAAATTTCTTTCCTTGAAATATCGGATCGTAAAAAGAAAAAACAGCAGAAAAAGAAAAGTGAATATCGTTTCCGAGTACAAGTTCGTCGACAAGTAAACCCCGTACGGCTCGAAAGCGACGAGTAGGCCGACAATCAGGGCCAACGGACGCCGGTCAAAAAGTCCGCGAGCGATGGCCATCGCGACAACCGCCGTCAGGCCGCCGATGATAAGCTCGAAGATGACCACCGCCCAATAAGATTTGAAAATCAGGACCAGCGCGGCGATCAAAGCCGGCCAAAGCGGCGGTCGAAGAGGATTGGCGACATACGGCGGCTCCGTCGATCCGGTAAAGCCGTGACCGGAAAGCAAGCCCTGGCTGATCTCGTAATAGCCGTCGTCGCCGTGGCTGGCCCCGATAAGGTCGAAACCGCTTTCCTGATAATTCACGGCAAAGAGAACCGTCCGAGCCAGCAACGCCAACAGAAAAACGAGAATTTCCAGACGATACTTCAGATAAAAATTTTTGAATTTCATAACTGGAAATTATATTACATGAAAGCAATAATCCTTTTAGCCCTCTCCCGCCAAGTATGGGAACGGACTCTGACCAGGGCGGCTCCGGTTAGGGTATCGATATCCGACCTCTCGAATACCGATCTGATCGCCTCCGCCAAAGCCTCGGCGTCATCCGGTTTGACCATGACCGCGCAAGTCTCATCCACGATCTCCCGGATCGAGGGTATGTCGGAAGCCACGACCGGACGAAGACTGGCCATATACTCAAAAAGCTTCATCGGCGAAGTGTAATACGCGGAGATGGCCTCTTTGGCCGTATTAGGCAAGACCAAGGCGTCGGCCGCCTTTTGCCAGATAGGGATCTCCTTGTGCGGTCTGTGACCGAGAATCCGGATATTGGAAATATGACCGTATCTGCGCTTAAAATCAGACACATCCTTCTCTGTGCCTCCGATGAAAAAGACCAAATAACCGCCACCGAGAAGCTTGGCCGCCTCGGCCAAAGTCTCGACTCCCTTCCAGCCAAACAGATGCCCGGTATAAACAATAATCTTTCGATCATCGTTGTCGAGTTTAAGATCGAGGGTGCGCCGGGCTTCTTCCTTGGAAAGAGATAGCTCGAATTCCCGGGGGTCGACAGCGTTGGGCTCGCAAATCACTTTGGCCTTGACGCCGGGAAAGATCCGGCGAAATTCGTTGACCTTCCAGCGATTGTGAATCAGAATCCAGACATAACGCGAAAGAAGCAGCCCAAAAATACGGAACTTGCTTTCCGGAAAATCGTGCATTTCATAAAAAGCCTTCAAACCGGTCAGCGAGGCGATAAAAAGCGGCAAAGATTCGTTCGAATAAGCGACATCCCGATCCGTGATCTTTTGCTTTCTCAAATATCGGAAACAAGCCACGGAAAAAGCCAGAAAATTCAGATAAAAAGCCAGCGAATGCGGTATTTTCCAGGAATAAAAGTCGACCGTCGGCAACTCGATCACGGCGAAATTTCTAGCAACGCCGAAATATTCGAAAGATTGCCGGGGTTGAGTCCCTTTTCTCTTCGGGACCAAGACCTCCACGAGCAAGCCTTGCTCGGCGAAGGCTTCGGCACTCTTGGCGGCAAAAAGAGAGGCGGCTTTTTCACCGGGAAAGCGGCCGTGGAAAAGTAGGAAAAGTCTCCGCATATGCCCTAGATTGTAGCAAATCGCGTGATATACTTGAAGCCAAATGCGATTCCTCTATGTTAATTCCAGAAATATCTACCCCCACGATCGGCATATTATCGACGGCCTCAGGGAAAACGGCCATTCCGTGGTGGAATGCGAGGAAAATAGCCGGGGGGTGAAAAAATACCTTAATCTGATAAGAAGACTAAGCCGAGACCACCATCAGTACGACGCTTTTTTCGTCGGCTTTACTTCCCCGCTTTTCGTGCCTTTTGTGAGGATTTTCTCCGGAAAAAAGACCATCTTCAACGCCACATCCTCGCAGTATGAAGCTAATGTAATTTCTCGCGGAACGAACGCCGGATTATTCGGAGCCTTGAAATGGTGGCTGATCGATTTTATTTCCTTCCACTTTTCTTGGCGAATCCTACTCGAGAGCCCGTCACAAATGAAATATGTAAGCCGGATGTGGCTGATTTCCCCGAAAAAACTCGTTCTATCCTGGTCGGGACTGAACGAAAAAGAATTTTTTTATGACCCGCTAGTCGCCAAAAATAGCGCCTTCACCGTCCTCTTCCGCGGCCGTTTCCTACCCGAATCGGGCATCGACACAGTCGTCAAGACGGCCAAAATACTGGAGAACTCCGACATCGATTTTCTAATCATCGGCCACGGCTTTCTTCACGAGAAAATAGATTTCCTTCTCGAGGATCTTAAGCCCAAAAGACTTGTCTTGATCTCAAAACCGCTGCCGATAGAAAAATTGCGGGCGATGATGCAGGCCTGCCATATCAGTCTCGGCCAAATGGCCAGTCATCCCCGCTTGGAAAGGACTTTACCCTGCAAATCTTTCGAAAGCCTGGCCATGCGTCTTCCTTATCTCTCGGCCAGAAACGGGGCTGTCCTCGAGCTCCTTGACGAGGATCGGACCTGCCTCTGCTCCAGACCCGGCGACGAGAACGATCTGGCCGAAAAAATACTTTTTTTGAGAGACCATCCACGAATTCTGGAAAAAATCGCTTCGAACGGCTATGACTTCCATCGCAACAACCTGACTTCGAAACATCTGGCCGCCGGCATGGTCCGGGCCTGCTTTCCAAACAAATGAACATCTTATCCATCGGCACAATCGATATGAGAGGCGGAGCCGCCCAGGTCTCCTGGGCTCTTAGAAACGGCCTCAAAGCCCTGGGCCATACGGTCAATACCTTCGTCCGATACAGGTATTCCGACGAACCGGATGTCTTTCGCATTCCGCGCCAAAGATATCAGGATTGGCTGGTCAAGATCTTCGCCAACGATCTGACTTTCGCCGGGACAAGCTACATTTTCGAGACGAAAGAATACAAGGAGGCCGACATCGTCCATTGTCACAATCTTCACAGCAATTTTTTCAACCTCAAGGACCTGATCCGAATGTCGGCCGAAAAACCGGTCGTCTGGACTCTTCACGACATCTGGGCCGTCACCGGCTTCGCCTACAATAGCGCCACCCTAAGAACTCCCAATAAGAAAAAGTTCCTGCTCTGTCTTTGGGATAACACGCCTCGACTGCTGGCGGCAAAAGAAAGAATCTACGCTAAATCCAAACTGAATATCGTGGCCGTTTCGGATTGGGTCAAACATGAGGCGGAAAAAGGAATTTTGGCCGGACAAAAAATTTCCCGCGTCTACAACGGCATCGACACGGCACTTTTCAAACCGGGCAATAAATCAGAATTGAGAGCTTCCCTGGGTTTGCCTTTGAACAAAAAAATAGTCGGTTGCGGGATAAAAGGTTGGCAAGAGTCCAATAAAATTATAGACTCTTATTCGGCCCGGAATGACGTCTTTTTCGTGGCGATCGGCCATGACAATATCCGAACGAACAACAAGAACTTCAGAGCCTTGCCGCGAAGCGAGGAGCGAAAGACGCTGGCTCAATATCTGGGAAGTTTGGACTTTTTTCTCCATCCGACCGACGAAGAAGCTTTCGGATTGATCAGCGCTGAAGCCATGGCCTGCGACGTGCCGATCATAACCTACGGCGTCGATGCCATGCCGGAAATCGTGGCTCACGGTCAGACTGGTTATGTCGCCCGGTACAAAAACGCCGCGGAACTTGAAAATAACCTCTCGCACGCTTTGGCTCTGTCGCCGGCCGCCTATCAAGAGATGAGCGGGAAATGTCGTCAAAGAATTTGCGACAAATTCACTCTGGAAAGAATGTTGAACGAGTACCTGGAACTTTATGACACGATTCTCCCATAAAACCATATGCGTATAAAAGAAAACATAAAAAAGTTCTTCTTCGGCAAAAAAAGATACCAGTCTTTTTTCCGCCGACTCTTCGATATTTCCCTGGAGGGCATGAACATCGGCATGAGCGGACGGGATGTCCACGAAAGCGGCGAGAGGCAGGCCATCGATCACGCCTTGAAAAACGAGACAAACCCTATCGTCTTCGATGTCGGCGCCCAAGGCGGCACTTATTCCCGGGAAATCATCGGCTACACCGGAGGCCGAGCCAAGATCTACGCATTTGAACCATGCAGTCGGGATTTTCAGATACTAAAGAAGCTTTTTCACGATGACTCGGTTCAGCTTCAAAATATGGCTTTGGGCGAATGCGCCGGTCAGGCCGTTCTCCATTACCCACCGGATGTGAGCGGCCTCAGCTCTCTTTTGAAGAGCGACGACGGCTTTCAGCTTTCCGAAAAAGTGAAGGTGGAAACCATCGATAATTTTTGCAGAAAGAATAGCATAAAATATATTTCCCTCCTTAAGCTCGACACCGAAGGTTACGAACTTTCCTGCCTCAAAGGCGCCAAAGAAACACTTACCAGTATCAAATTCATCCAGTTTGAAATGAGCCTGGGAAGCCGAGACGCCCGCGTCTATTTCAAAGACGTTTTCGAATACCTCAAAGATTACCGGATCTACCGCATTCTCCAGGACGGGCTCGAAGAGGTCAAGAGTCCCGACCGTCTCTCCGAGATGCTCTTCACGACCAATTATTTGGCTTCCCGAGGCGAGGCCTCGGGGGACCAACTTTCTCATAAATAAGGCTCATTTTCATGCATCAAAAACCTAAAATTCCCGAGGCCTCGCCTCGGGAATAAAAACCACCCGAGCTCCGCCTGCGCGAAACCCGGGAGGGTGAAAACTTTCATTTACGGACTAATCACGACGCCGCTATGTCCGCGCCGGTTTGTGTTTGATTTTTCGTAGCAATCCGAGAAGCCGGAGACCCGACTTTCGGTGAACTTTCCAAACCATCCAACAGACCCGAAGGGCGGCTTGCCGCTTGATGTTGGACCAGATCCAGCGAGCCAATGTCCGCTGATCGGCGACGGGATGATCTGGCTGGATCTCATACTTGTACGAAATGGTTGAAACGAGAATTTCCGCGCTGGGAAATAGCATTTGCCAGACCAACAATGCGGAGGGACTGTGAAGCTGACCGGTGCAGATCGTGATGCGTGCCGGCCGGAAATTTCTGTTGTCAAAAACCTCCTTTAAGCACATAACTTCATCAATCGTGTTACCGATATGCCGACCAACAATCGGTGTGATCCCATACACACCTAAGATTGCGGTCTTGAAACTGTATTCAGCTTCTCCAGCCCCAGTAGATGGGTATCCGTCTGATTCGCAACAGCAAAAAGCTATTTGAGTCTCTGGAAAAGCCAACTTGAACTCGATCGCTCCTTTAAGATTTGCTAATGTGGCATCAACAAGCTTGGACGGAAGGCTTGTATAGGTCACCGCCACAGTCAAATCCATCTTTTTTCGAACATCATAAGCATCATAGAGGCTAACACTTTTCACTGCCCACCACCTCACAAACCATTCCACAAACCAGACAAATAACTTTTTCGACACAACAGACCTTTCTGTAAATTGTTAACTGTGCAATTCATTTTTTACACTAGCATTGATATTGAACTTTGTCCAGTTCGTCCCCGCATGGCACATGTCCCGGACGTGCTCCGAGGACTTGGCGATTCGCCCGCAGGAGACGGGAGGGACATGTGCCATGCGGGGACAAATCTAAAATCATCCCCTCTTTCTCCCCAGGATGTAGAGATGCGTCGCCACTGCTTCCGAGCCTGGAATCTTGGTGAAGAAATAATCGAGATATTTGAAAGGGCCGAGAATGATCATGAAGAGGTGCGCCAAGAAAGGCGCTACCGCCCGGGCGCCGAAGGAGAAGACTACTCCCAGCCAATAGGCCATGAACATGAGAAGAGCGCTCCAGGGACCGGAACGAACGCCGGCTTCGATGATTTCCAGATCGGGAAAGAGATGCTTCAAGCCACTTATCGTCCAACGATTAAAATCGTCCGGCGAAGCATGATAGGGGTGGATAAATGGCGCGCTCACATAGACGAGACCACCCGGCCGGACCACCCGGACCATTTCTCGAGCAACCAGAGCGGCATCGGGAACATGTTCGAAAAGAGATTCGCTGACCGCCCCGTCCAAGACATTATCCTTGAAAGGTAAATGCGTGGCGTCGGCCACGATGTCGACTTGCGGAAAAGGAAAAACATCGACATTGATGAATTCCGGGCCGAGCCTTTCCGGTCCCGAGCCGATATCGGCCACCAGCGCGTTCTTACCGAGTTTTTCGATAACCATCCGCGGACCGTTCATGAGCATCATGACCGGACAGACGACGTGCCAGATCGTGTAGTAAAGTTTGGGGAATTGTTTGAGAAATGACTTGAGCCAGTTGATGCCCGTGTCATGCTGTGTTTCGTTTTTCTTATAAACATTAGTCTCGATCAAGATCGGCCGCGTCGAATCGTCAATCTCAAAGAGTCCGTGAGTTTCGCAGGCAAAAGATTTTTCCTTCCGCGTCAGATCAGCCCGGCAAAAAGGACAGCAGATGATGCGTGAATGATCGGCTGCCATTCTTATCTCCGGCTTGGCAAGATGAGACAAACGATCGGCCAGAAGTACTTGAATGGCCCGAAAGCCGTCCCGATAGCGGATTTTCTTGCCGTCGGCTACTCCGCGAGGGGCATGAGAAATAGGAACCTCGACTATCTCATAGTCGTCGCGGATGAGCGCCGTCGTGAAAAGCAGTTCGGCTTCGTAGCGACCCGGCAGAAAATGTTTCTTAGCCGTCTTGGGAAAAACCTTGTAGCAGGTCCAGACATCGGTCAGCCTCCGGCCGTAAAAGCCGTTGATCATAACCGTGATGAACCAGACACCCAGCCGCTGGAAAATAAAACCATTCCTTTTCTCATGATGAATATTGCGTGAACCGTATATAACTTTGCCAGGCCGAGAGCCGATCTCTTTCAAGAGAGCCGGAATATCGGTCGGATTGTATTCCAAGTCGGCGTCCTGGATCAGGATATAATCGCCGGTCGCTTCGACCAAACCTTTCATGACCGCCGTCCCCTTACCACTATTCTTCTCGAGATGAACGATTTTTATTTTATTGCCAAAAGCTTTCAAGATCTCGACACTCAAGTCGGTCGACGCGTCGTTCACGACGATAATCTCTTTTTGCCAAGGCGAAAGATCAATATTCAAAACCCGGGAGAGGAGCTCCCGGATCGTTCTTTCTTCGTTATAACAAGGAATGATTATGGAAAGTTTCATGCTGGTTTAGGGCTCGTCCGTAACTACCTTCCCTCCCGTCTCCTGCGCGCGCTAATCGCTGGCTACCCGTGCTCGGAGCACGTCCGGGAAGGTAGTTACGAACGAGCCCTTATCTCCTTTTCCAATCGTTCAGCCAATTCTTTGAGACTGTGCTTATCCTGCACCAGCCCCCTCATACCCATACCGTAACCGTTTTTTGTACTGTCGTCAAGATTCAAGATATCCTTAAGCTTATTCACCAGCTCTTCCCTATCACCTTCTTTGAAAATAAACTGATCATTGATCAATCCCCTTAAATTCTCATTTGAGGCTAACACCAAACAACCACAAGCCATCGCTTCGAATATGGTCTTGTCATACATCCCGCTGGAACTTAAATTTACAAAGATTTCATGTGAGTTGTAAACCTCCGGCGTTTTTTCATTGGGAATTCCCGGATAGAATTTGACTATCTCGTTCAAGCCCGCCTCGCTCACAGTTGTCTTTAAGTTCTCGTAATATTCACGATCCACAAGCAAAGCGTCTCCGTAAATCGAAGTCGTAAATTCCACATTTTGTTTTTTTAATTGAGTCAAAGCCCCAAGCAAAAGATCCGGCTTTTTGACGGGAGCGATTCGACCCAAGAAAAGGATTGATCGGAAAATTCTAGTCTTTTCCGCCCGAGTCGTGAAGAAATCCGTGTCGATCCCGACCGGCATTAAAACGGTTTTTTTATATTTTGCCGTGAATGAATAACGCGAGGTACAGAAGACTTTGTAACAAAAGAAAGCGGCCAAATCGGTCAATATCGTCCCGGCGTGGTGATTGCGCCACATATAGACCTTCTTGCCCGCCATAAGCCAAAATAAGCCTCCCAGGAGCACATATTCCTGATTCATATGAACGAATACCGCGTCGTAATTCCACCTTTCAACCCAGATATATCGATAGAAGTTAAGTACGTATGCCCATCTTGACCGTCTCTTCTCTTTGCCCAGAGAAAGAACACAAACATTGGCGGGCAAATCATATTGACCGGCTTCCAGACAGACCACGGTCAATTTATTAAAATGCCCAGAAAATTCCCGAAGCCAGCGGTGGAAAAACCCCATCACCGGGTCTTGCGCGTCCACTTTTTGGGTGAAGATGAGAAGATTCATATAATATTTATAACAGTTCCTGTCGGCTTATCTGATCGCCTCCTTTCCCGTTCTTGAAAACCAAATGGTAGACGAAATAACTTTCAACCGCGATAAACAAACTGACGATAATTTGCGCGGCCAGATAATAGAAAGTTAAGTAATGGACGAAAGCATATATTCCCAGAGTATTCAGTCCTAGATTGAGACTGGTGACGACCAGATAAATAATGACTTGCGACGAGATATTTTCTCTCGAATTATCCTTGAAAGTCCAGAATTTCTGCAGAGTGAAGCTGACGATGAAGGCGATAAGAAAAGCAACAATCGAGGAAAGGATGTACCAGATCCCAAAAATATCGGTAAAAACATAAAGAAGCGAGAGGTCGACGAAAGCGGCGGTCCCGCCGGAGATGACATAGCGAACAATCTTCACTTTTGTGGGGTGATTCTGATCGAGTGAGGCGTATGTTTTTTTGATCGCGTCTATCATTGTGAAAAATTTAGGCCCTGTTCCTGGAGATTATTGTCTCATGTTTTATGAAGCCTTAAGAAGGCTAATAATCTTATGCGCCAAATCTTCCGGATCATATTCGGTGATAATTGCCCCCACTTCCTTGGCGACTCCCACATCGGTCGAGATTATGGGACAGCCGGCAATCTGCGCTTCAACCAAGGTCAAACCGTAACCTTCGAATAAAGAAGTATTGAGAAAAAGTGAGCAGGTTTTGTAATATGAGATCAAGGTGGCACGATCGGCCCAATCTTCCAAGATGACGGAATGACTTAAGCCCATTTTTGATATTTGATTTTTGATATTTGATATTTGACTTCCCTCGCCAACAATAACTAAGCCGGCTTTTGGCATGGCTTTCACAACCCGACTCCAAGCCTCGATCGCCAAACCGATATTCTTTTCCTTTTCGAGACGGGAGGCCATCAAGACAATCTTCTCAAATTGAGGATATTTTAACGACAGATCGATCGTTACGCGCGCCTGCTTGATGAATTCTTCATCAACTTCGATTGGACGAATTTCGATGTCCGATATGACAAAATGATCCGAACCACCGGCCGTGCGAACAGTCGAATTGACCTTAGCTTCGTCCAAAAGACTCTGAACATAAGACTTTATTCTTTTCGAAACAACTCTTATTTTGTCCGCTTGAGGAATATATTTTTGAGATAAATATTTCCTGATCTTATTGGTAATATTGAAAGTGTAGTAAGGACTGCCCAAATCTTCGTGAATCTGGATTTCCAAAGGAATATGAAATTGTTTCTTGAGTGCCACTCCGGCCATAGCCGTCAGAGAAGCGTCCTGACAAGTGATTTCCGTTATTTCATTTTTTCTGATTATGGACCGGCCGATTTTGATAGCGTCAAAAGGATAAAGATATTTCGATTTTGAAGAAGTTGAATAAACCCGACAGTTTGGAGCAATCTGAATACTTTTCACGAAATCACCGGGACCAGCCTCGTCCATTTGTTTCTTTTGAAAAACGATTATGTGCACCTCATCGTATTTGGTTGCGTATTCGATCTGACGAGCCCGAACAGCGCTCTTCTCTTCAAAGATTTTACGATCGGTGCTTATCATCAATAATCTGCTCTTATTCATTATGCTTTAACATTTCCCCAGACCTTGACTATCTCCTCCCCGATATTCTCCCAGGTATGAACCCAGGCGAATCTTCGGACCTTCTCCGCTTGTTCCGCCCGATTTTTGGGATCAGACAACCAGACTATTTTTTCCACAATCTCCTTTTTGTTTTGCGGATGAACGAAAATAGCGCAGTCCTTAACCCTCTCCGCAATGCCGGTCTCTCTTGTCAGGATAAAAGGGGTACCAACTCGAATGGCATCAAAGATCATGTTAGGGCTGATATCACCGAGTGAAGTCAGAATAACGGCATAAGAATGATGGATTTTTTCCACGAAGCTGTCATAAACGGCTTTGCCGCAATCTAGATCGATGGCCGGCAGACTCTTGCCCGCCACTTCGGATTTGGCCTCGTTAAAAGCCGTCTTCAACAACTCGACATTCTTCCACTTCAAAGTCCGCGTGCCGGCCACGAAAGAACGGTTGTCAGGTTCGACCGGATCTTCTCTCGGGCCGCAAAAATTCTCGACGATATGATTTTTCTCCGGATCCAAAGCATAAGCCTCTTCAAAAATCTTTCTCTGCCAGTCAGTGCTGAAAATGACAGCCGCCGCTTTTTGGAGTGATCGACCGCCCCAACGAAAGATCAATCTTTCCTTGGCCGTAAACTTGGGAATCCGCGAAGGATAAAATGCGCGGAAAAGAACCAAATCGCCTGTCCTTTCGACATAAGATTCCCAAAGAAAGTCACCGCCGGTCCGGACGATGTATTTCTTCCTCATGAGCGAGCAGGCAAACA
>Ga0172380_10007655_pt1 | contig 12072 bp, 15 predicted proteins | sample Leawe162metaG_FD_119747 | JGI IMG/M metagenome (GOLD analysis project Ga0172380, IMG submission 119747) | Leachate microbial communities from a municipal landfill in Southern Ontario, Canada - Leachate well 162 metaG | ecosystem: Engineered > Solid waste > Landfill > Unclassified | place...
ATTATGGTTGGCTATGCATGTAATGACACGCCAGAGATGCTTCCTCTTGAGGTAGTGCTCGCACGAAAGCTTGCAAAGGCTATGGGACGACACGATGGTAAAAGTCAGGTAACAGTAAATGACGGCAAGGTGGTCAAAGTACTGACTTCACTTTGTAATAGCGGTGATATGACAGACGTGACACTAGAAAAATGCATGAAGGAGGAAATGCTCCCATATTTTAATGGAACTTGGGAAGAGTTACAGAAGGTATGGATGCAAAACCCTAATGGGGAGTGGACAGTGGGAGGATTTACCGCGGACACAGGACTTACGGGACGAAAACTTGCGGTAGATAACTACGGACCAAATATTCCTGTCGGAGGTGGATGTTTTTCTGGTAAAGATGCGACAAAGGTAGACCGAAGTGCAGCATATATGGCACGAAGAATTGCCTGTGATTATTTGAAATCAAGAAATGCAAAAGAGGTTTACGTACATATCGCATATGCGATCGGTGTTGCAGAGCCTTTGATGGCAGTGGTTGATATTGATGGAATACAGGAGGAAATAAAGGGTTATGATTTGAAACCAAAAGCGATTATTGAATTGCTCGGTCTTCGAAAACCACAATTTAGAGAGACGGCAAAGTATGGGCATTTTGGGAATGGGTTTGAATGGGATAAATAAGAAGTGTGTCAGTGGATAAGCTAGTTAGGTAGTTAGGAATAAAATACAAAAAACGCCGAAGCGAAGCTTTGGAGTTTTTTTGTATCTCCTCATAACCTTACAAGCTAACACACTTACTCGCTTATCAAATCTATTTCTTTCTGTATTGGAGTCGTAATGATCATCTCATTCTTCTCATTCACATAAAAATCTAATTCAGTTCTCATTCCAAAATCTTTGAGATACATTCCAGGTTCTATTGTGTATCCCACGTTCTGTAAAATTGGGGAATATTCTCGCCAATTAATCCCAGGGAGTTTGCCATGAGGGGAGTTGAATCCGAGTGAGTGTCCAATTGTATGTTTGATTGCTTCACAGTATCCGTTACCTCCTATGTGGTCATGTGCTTCGCGGTCGATATCAAGCCCTCGTGGCATTCGTCCCTTTTTTGTTTCTTTTTTAATATAATTTATTGCATTGTCTCGAGATTTTGTAAGCACTTCCCAAATCTTTTGAATATCTTTAGATATTTTTTTGCCATGATATAGCATGAAGGTCGTATCGGCGTATGGTGCTGTTTTTTGATCCAATCTCGCCCAAATATCGAGAAGAATTAAAGTCTCTGGTACTAATTTCAATCCCTTACCTTTCGGGAAATAATGCACCTCTTTTGTATTCTTACCAAATGCAACAATGGCAAATTCTTTTTTATGATCATTTACAAGTCCGTGCTTTTTGTATGACTTTTTAATGAATTCGACACACTCCTTTTCGAATATGTCTTTCTTTGTTTTTATCTTCTCAAGAATAAAATCCTTGAATTCATCTTTAATGATTCCAAGCTTTTGTCCAGCCGCTTCGTGCTGTTTAATTTGTTTTTGAGTCCAGAGTTTGTATTTAATCATTTATCACTTGGTTTTGTTTAGTAGTTTATTAATTTTTATTTTTTTCCTATTAAATATTATTCCGCTTTGGTATTTTTTAAAATAAGTGACTGCGTTTAAAATTTGTTTTAAATTTCCGCTTATTTCTGCTTTCTTTAAGCTCTCAGCAGTTTCTATCTCGGAAATATTATACTTATAGTGTACATATGCATTTCTATCTTCAAATAACTTAATAACTACTGGTATATGATTATTTGAAATTTTTGGAAGTCCCAGTATCTCAAGTAACCATGTTAGCTTACTATTTATATTAACATTTCTGAGAATGTTATTTATCGTTTTTTTATTTACCTTTTTATATAGTCTGTGCAATATTATGTTATTTATTGTGTGTTCAAAAAACAGTGTAAAAAATAATTTAGTATTATTAATATCACCTTTCGAGGCAAACCTTTTTGCCTCGTTTAAAATATCGTCGGTGTGATCAATAACAATTTCCCAATTCGCGTTTTTGCTTATTTTTAATATTTTCTTTGTTAATTTCTGTCTATCTTTAAAGTCGTCTAAATTTAAAGCACCTTGTGTTATCAGGGTTTCTTCAATAATTCTAGTTAGTTCTCTTTTCCATTTATCATCTCGGTAATTTTGATTACTCATACTGTGCTTCGCGGGCAATTACTTCAAGAAAGTAAAATATCCATCCTTATAAATAACTTCATTTGTCCCATCCTTCAAATATGCAGTCACTGTTCGGGGTGTTGTTGAAACAATGTCGGTGTGGACAGAAGAAGAGTTGAACCCCAGCTCCTCCCAGTCTTCTGTAGTCATCTGTGATGGGTCGCCAGTATAACAGTCGTGGTATGCATTACCGAGCGCGAGATGGGTGTTGCCGTATTTGCCGCCCACGTTTTCATCAAAGAGTGTTTCTGCCATAAACTTTGTGATTCGAGAGAATCGCGTGTCTGTGAGAGAATACTCACCGATCTTGTCTGCATTTTCTGTCGCGATCATTTGTTTCAAAACCTTTTCATTTTGGGTTGCTTTACTCTTTACTACCTCGCCATCTTTAAACCAGAGTTCGATTCCTGTGATGAGATTGCCATATCTGTAGAGTGGTTCAGAAAACCGTATCCAACCGTTAGTTCCTCTCCAGTCTGGAGAAGTAAAGATCTCAAATGATGGAATATTTCGTCCGCTTCCACTTTTCCATTTTTTCTTTTCACCGAGGTGTACCCAGAGATCAGCATCAGGTCCTTTGACATGAAGTTTTTCAATCGGCATCGAGTTGAGTTTGTTCTCTGCCTTATCAATATATTTGTATGTTTTTTTCCATTCGGCTATTGGGTCTTTCTTGTCGAGGAAACATGCCTTAATTATTTGAGCCCAATATTCTTTGAGACTCATTTTCGCTTCCTTTGCCATTGCGGGTGTTCCGTAGAGGGCGAGAGTCCAAGTGAATTTACCAGCGTTTTCTTTGTGGTTTCTCCAATCCATGTACGGTTTAAAAGCCTTGCCTCGTGTCATTATTTTCTTTGGATCAACTCCTTTCAAGATGTGTTTGTTGGTATCAGAAATGATGTAGATTGAGTGATCAATTTCATCAATAAGACCCTTCATGTATTTAGAAGGGAAGTATGAGAGTTGTTTTTCACTCGCAAGTTCGTAGAATAGTCGAGATACGTTTGAGTTTGCTTTGTCATAAGTCTCCTTGTCATCTGGGATGTAGTTAGTGATGACGTTACCTCCTCGTTTGAGAATTGCTTTGTAGAGTTCGACATACATCGGACGCGCGTATTCGTTGACTGTGAGATAAATTGTCTCACCTTTTTGAACACCTTTACCACTTCCTAGTGCGAAGTTTACAAGCACCTTTGCGTAGTTTTCTAATATTTTTTTTGACGGAATATAATCTTTTGCCACCCCGACAGAAAATTTATTTTTTTTATCCTTCTTCATTTTTATTTTGTACTTTTAATATTTATAATGTTTTATCTGTCCCGTGTTGAATTTTCTAACGGGGCAAGTTTTCTTCTAAGCTCTAAGCTGAAACCTGACACCTCTAAGCTAGTTTTAAGGCAGTGGTATCTCATGTTTCGTTTTACCGACATTTATTATAAACCTCACACCTTTAAATACAACTATACCAAACGTGGCCCAGAAAATCCCTAATAATAGGCCAGCCACTACATCAGATGCCCAGTGCACGCCTAGATATATTCTTGAGAACCCTATAACTATTGAGCCAGAATAAACTATTGTCATGTAAAAGTTTTTCTTCCAATTAGGTTTTATATATTGGAGTGTTATATATGATATGAGTACTGCCAACATCATGGACATTGCTGCATGTCCACTGGGGAAGCTGGACCCCGATTCTAGGATGAGTCCTGCAGGACGGATTCGGAGGTAATGACTTTTTAGTAATTCTACAACTAATAAACCTGTTGCGAGTGTGCTTGCGGTGAGAAATAGATTGAAGTATTGCTTTTTAACTAGGAGATAAATTGCATATATTACAGAAAGAGTGGGGAGTATTATTGGTCCTCCTATTTTTGTCATGAATTCCATTATCACGGTTAATGTGGGTGTAGTGATCAAATATTTTAGTACATATACTCTTTGGTCAAATATATTAAATAGTCGTCCAGTGTGCAAATCTTGAGCAATAAGTGCAAGCAGATATATTGAGATTGTGGATACTATAAACACTGCTACATCTACCCTGGCAATTTGTATTTTTTTCTTTTTTGCATAATTAACTGCCAATATAATACAAACTGCAATAAACGTGGCCACTAGTACGAAGCTACCAATGAATGCAGATGCCTTTTCAAAACTTTTTCCAAATATGTACCCTATTAATATAGAGAGAAATGCCCAGACAAAAGAAGACATAATGTCGATAGATATAAATTTCTTAAAACCTATTTCACTAACACCTGCTACAAATGGGGTTAGTGACCGTGTGAGAGAATGTATTCTTCCAAAAAAAATTGTCTTGAAAGGATGTTCGATAATAAGAGCTGTTGTTTTTTCTATCTGTTCTCTTTTGATATAAAACTTTTTCTCAGCTGTTTTGAAATGGTGTCCATATTTATGACCAAGTAAAAATCCAGTTAAATCTCCGAGCGTTGCACCAATTGTGGTGATGACAACCGTGACCCAAAATCCAAAAAAATTGAGTTTCACCATAAAGCCAGCGAGAATGATGACGGTTTGTCCAGGTATGAGCATACCTAATAGGGGTACGGATTCTACATATGTGATAAGGAGTATTATCCAATATCCGAATTGCCGAAATGTATCAAAATGTGCCTGAAAGAATGAGATGAATAAGTGTTCCATCCGCTAAGTATACAAGTATTAAGTATTAAGTATCAAGTATTAAATCGAATTGAATCATGGTAATACCTAATCTGTTTTTATGGCCCTATACTTTATACTTTATACTTTATACTTTATACTTTATACTTTATACTAGTAATTATGAATCTATTCGACGCAACAATTTTAGGTATTATTGAGGGGATTACGGAGTTCCTGCCCGTGTCTTCTACCGCACACCTTATTTTGGGTGCCAAAATTTTAAACCTTGAACAGACAGATTTCGTCAAAAGTTTTGAGATTATTATCCAGCTCGGGGCTATCCTTGCGGTAGTAACACTTTATTTTAAATCCTTTTTTAATGTCGAAGTATTAAAAAGACTCGTTGTGGGTTTTTTGCCGACCGCAGTTATAGGTCTTTTGGTATACAAAAGGGTCAAGGAATATTTAGGGAACATTTCTATTGTGCTTTGGGCACTACTTATTGGTGGTATACTTTTAATTATTTTTGAACTATATAATAAAAAGAATAGAAACGTTGTTCAAACTAGTGACATAACAATTAAGCAATCTGTAATAATCGGGCTGTGCCAATGTTTTGCCTTTGTTCCTGGCGTATCCCGTTCTGCCGCAACCATTGTTGGAGGTATGATGCAGGGAATTAGTAGGACCGCTATTGCCGAGTTCTCTTTTCTATTGGCTGTGCCAACCATGATGGCTGCAACTGGCTTGGATATTATAAAGAATGGCGACACACTTATTGCTGGCGGTAATCTGGGTGCGCTTGCCCTAGGATTTGTTGTTTCTTATCTTGTTGCTGTCTTAGCAATCAAAGGCTTTCTTTCATTCATAAAGAGGAGAAACTTCATTTCTTTTGGGATTTACAGAATCGTAATTGCGGTTATTTTTTGGGCTTTTATAATCTAGTGTTTATATTAATGCAAATATTTTTGGAACAAATATTATTGCTCCAACAACAAGACTGCTTACGGATGCGATTAGCACTGACCCAGCCATAATGTCTTTGATTTTGCCTATAGTTTTGTCGTGATGAGGTTCAACCTTATCACACAGGTCTTCGATCGCTGTATTGATTATTTCTGTAGTTAGAACGATAGTTATACATATGATGACTACAATCATTTCGATTTTCGAAATCTGAATAGCAACTCCTGCCAATAATGTAAAAGCTGCTAAAAGGACTTCTGTTTTAAAATTTTGTTCCTCTTTAAAAACTGTCCCAAGACCACTCAATGCACACCTGAGACTAAAAAATAATTTATTGATTTTGTGTAGATTAGTCATTTGATAATCTAAAAGCGATATATATACCAGCAACTGCACCTACTGCATTAAAAAATATCCCAGACATCGAAAAACTACTATCACCCCAAAGTAACGGGACGAATCCTCCGACCGTGCCCCCAACAAACATTCCTATCCAGATAATTGGTTTTGATCCCATGAGATTTTGTGTTGATAAGTAGATGTTTATTATACCATCAGGCAGTATAATAAACACACGGAAAGGTCGATTTAGTTTATTTATTTTAAAACAATATGCACAAATTAACTTTTATTCTTTTGGTTATTGGAGGTTTGAATTGGCTTCTCGTAGGAGTTGCGGGATGGGATGTAGGACAATTGTTTGGAGGTATGGACGCAGTAGTGTCTCGAGTTATCTACACTCTCGTAGGTCTATCAGCACTCTACGAAATCTTCACTCACAAGTCTTCTTGCAAGTCATGTGACGTAGCATAGTCTGCAGAATATTGATATATAAACGAAATGCACCGCGGCAAAGCCGCGGTGCATTTTTAACTCCGTATACCATACTAAAAACTCAAGCTTTCATCAATTAAATTCCCGCAAGCTTTATCGCAAAATACAAAACCCCTGCTCCCAGTAGTGTTGCAAAAGTTGTCCATCTTGTTTTGTGTCCGTGATGACTCTCAGGCAATAGGTCGCTCGCTCCAATGTATAGGAAAAATCCAGAAAAGAGAGCAAGTATGATTCCTAAGGCGCTCTCATCAAGTGTGAAAAATAAGGTAGAAATAACTCCAGCAACAGGAGCTAAGGCATCAGCAGTGAGCCATCGTAGGGCCATTTTTTTGCTCCCTTTGTTTTTGATTATCATGTTGACCGTATTCATTCCATCAGAAAAGTCATGTACAAGTACCGCAACGGCAACAATTGCTCCAACAGCAGCTCCTACTTGAAACGCAAGTCCAATAGCGACACCATCGAGAAAGCTGTGTATCGAGAGACTGCCTGCACCGATATTACCCCGGTGATGATGGTGATGCGCATCTTCTTCGGTGTGTGAATGGAGGATGATGGTTCTGTCTAAAACCATGTAAGCCATAAATCCAAGTGCTACAAACGATAGGGTAGTGGATGGGTCAAAAAATGCGCTTGTTAGCTCTATTGCTTCCGGTATCAAATCAAAAAAAGCTACTCCGATGACAGCACCGGCTGAAAATCCTAGAATAATATGAAGTCTGTCTTTGAATTTGATTGCAATGAGTCCTCCGAGAAATGTTGCAATGAGTGCACCAATGCTTATAAGTATGATCATAACAAGTTTAATTATTGATTAAGTTAATGCAATTGATTTGCATTAACCACAGTATAACCTGGCGCAATTCTTATTGCAAGTGAGTTGCATTTTGGGTATAATTAATTTAACATTATGAAAAATATAAACATATTAAATATACTCAAAAAGTCTAAATTAAAGGCAACTTCTGCGCGTATTTCGATACTTGAAATATTTACTTCAGAAAGCAAACCAATTTCAGTAGAAATGATTGATCAGAAGCTTAAGGGTAAGCGTATTAACCAGGTCACTATTTATCGTACCATCGAATCTTTATTAAAACCGGGTATTATTGGTCGTGTCGATTTAAGACAGGGGTCAATATTTTATGAATTTATTGATGTCCATGATCATCACCATCATATTGTCTGCACAAATTGTAATTTGATTGAAGATTTTGAATCATGTCAGGTTGAGGGTGTTATAAAAAGAGTTTTGGAAAAATCTAAGAAATTTAATGTTGTTAATGATCATTCGTTTGAACTATTCGGTATTTGTAATGTTTGTATAAAAAAATAATGTATAAATCTATCATTGTCAGTGTTGTTTTGACTTTTGTTACCATTTTTCCCATGGTTGTTTCAGGTGCTGAGTTGATAAGTGATAAAAGCGTAATAATAAAGGCAGTGGTCACTGATGTTATTAAAGAAGAACAAAAGGAAATAATAGGTACTAATACCAAAGCACTCGAGCAGACATTAAAGGTAAAGATAATTGAAGGAGAGGAGACGGGTAAAGTGGTTCTCGTTGTTAATGACTATGGACGTTTTGATACAGGGGATTACCTTTACCTGAATCACAACGTAAGAGCTGAAGATGGGTATGAGACATATATGGTGCATGATGCATATAGAATCAACACCATGGTGATTTTGTTGGTATTGTTTTTGTTTTTGGTTGTTGTAATTGGTGGGGTTCAAGGTGTAAGAGGGCTCTTAAGTTTGTTTGGAAGTTTGGTTTTGATTATTTTTGTTTTACTCCCATTAGTACTTAAAGGGTATTCTCCGGTGCTAGTAAGCGTTATTGTCTCGTCTTGTATTATTGTGATTGGATCATATGTTACTCATGGCCTTAATAAAACAACCAGTTCGGCTGTTATTGGTATGATAATTACTGTTGTTCTGACGGGTGCTCTTGCTTATATTTCCGTTAACACTGCAATGTTGACAGGGTTTTCATCTGATGAAGCGGTGTATCTAAACTTTAGTTCAAAGGGAAGTATCGATATTGTTGGTATTTTGTTGGGCGGGATTATGATTGGGCTTCTAGGAGTATTGTATGATGTCTCGATTGGCCAAGCGATAGCTGTTGAAGAGTTGCGTAATATTGCTCCTCATGTCTCGCGATATTATGTGTACAAGAGGGCGATACGGATTGGAAGAGAGCACATAGGTGCATTGGTAAATACTTTGGCCATTGCTTATGTGGGTGTGTCGTTGCCTCTTATGCTTATGTTTTATGATTCTTCTGGTAGTGTTATTGAAATAATCAATAGAGAGATTTTTGCGACCGAAATAATTCGAACAATTGTAGGTAGTATAGGGCTTATTTTAGCAGTACCGATTACGACATTAATTGCGGTGTATATGCTGTATGGAAAAATAAGACCCGTGAATAAAAATGATATTGATGAAGAGATGGACAAGATTGAACATTACGCCCACAAACACTAGTCAAAAATATTGAGTAGGTATTCATCAATTTCTCGCTGGTCCAAATCATAGAAGTATTTACCATCATCATAGAGTTTGGTTGCGAGTTCGATACCTACAAATCTCCAATGCCAAGGTTCATAAGTGTAGTATTTGTTACCTTTTGGATATGAAAGTGTGAATCCGTATTCGTGCGCATGTTCTTTAAGCCACATAAATGCTGGAGTATCTTCGAATGAAACAAAAGTATCTTTGAGAATGGGTGTTGTAAGATCCACTGTTGTGCCAAGTTGGTGTTCCGAATACCCTTGGTCAGCAGAGAAAGTGTTAGCACCTGCACCATATGATACTTTGTAGGCAGTCTTTAGGTTTGCCTGCGTTCCAAACGATCTGTAAGCCGAGACTATTTGAATTGGGTTGTTTGCTTTTATGGATGCGCGAACCATACTTCTAAGAAATGGTAGGACTTCTGCATTTATCTCTAGCTGTTTTGAGTTCGGGGTCAGATAGATAGACGGGATCATGGACACTTTTCTTGGTATATAATTTTCGTTTAGAAAATATATTTTTGAGTATTTCTGTAATAATTCTTTGTCTGTGTTTTGGATTTTTACTAGTGTGCCAACTTGCTTCGAAATATCATCTACAGTGTCTTTGAGGACGAGTTGCTCATTGATCGATTCTTTGAGCTTTATTGTAAGCTGCTCGTTATCAAGCTTTGCTGTCTTTAAATTGATATTTGTATTAAGCAATTCAATCTCAGTTGAGGTGCTTTTGTTTATTAATTCGATGTGTTTGTATGTACCAAATGATAGTCCTACGATAAGCAGTGTGTATACATATGGGCGAGCTATATGTAGACTTAGAAAATTGTTCATAAGTGTATTGTATCATATCTCAAGGGGCGGTATACTCATAAAAGTATAAAGAGTTCTCTAGCACCTAAGTGCCGTATTCAATACTGGCATTTAGGAAAACTAAAAAAAACTATGGAAACAGAAACTCCCGATAGTAATCCTGATCAACCAGGGCCACAAGCGGATCCTGATAGTTTTCGTGAGCAACCACTGTCTCGTCCAGAATACCTGCAATGTGAGGTATCTTGCCCGAGTTGTGGGCAGATGACTAGGTGTGGCTTTCCATGCCCATGCTGCAACGAAGGTGGTAAGTGAAAAGATTGGACGCCACTCTAGACCATCTCCCGATTAAAAGGGAGTTTTTTAATTCAACTAATTTAGCCTTACCTGAAGTTGAGGATGGGTTAAGATACCAGCCATAAATGACCTTTAGTGAAACCATTCAATTCAAAAGATGTGTCGCACCCGTAAGTTGAGGCTACCCTCGAAACATTTTTAAGAAATCTATACCCCCTTACCTACACCCCACGGTGTTGTCAGTGGACCTTTGTCTTCTTGTGGCTCCGTTGGTTCTGTTGGAGTTGGGTTTGGTGTGTTGTCCCCGTCTTGATTGTATATTTTTGTCATAGTAGTAAGTGTTAGTGATTTGTAAACTTAATATTATCGACCAAATAATAAGACGTACCTCTAATATAAGTGTTACATATTGAACAGAGTATTCAAGTAGTTGTTGCACCCATAATATAGCTTGTAATTACATTTTATGGTATAATGTATGATATTAAAAATTAAACAATAATTTTATGGCTACAACAGCATATTGTGTTAAATGTAAGGCAAAGCAAGAGATGGCAGAAGCAAAGGAGGTGGAAATGAAAAATGGACGAAAAGCGATGAAAGGCAAGTGTCCAGTTTGCGGAACAGGAATGTATTGTATTCTAGGTAAAGCGAAATAGTCAAAAAAACAAAATCCCCTTGAGAGAGGGGATTTTGTTTTTTTTTGACTATTTGCCTTTGTTGTATCTTTTGTCCGCAGTCTTTTTTGCAATTTTTGCCTTTTTGATTGCAAGTCTTTTCTTTGTCTTTCGAGGTCCTTTGAGACTAAGTGTTGTGAGTCTCCCTATTGATCCAGTTCTTTTAGCCATAAATTATATATTTAATGATTATGGTGTGTATTATACTTCAATACACAATTATTTACAATACGTGTTTTTGGTGTTGTTTTTGTATATAATAGTTAAATGAATGAACAAAAAAAAGAATATTATAATGATGTAGATAATAGGCTGATTATTAGGCAGAGGGTTTTTTTGACTATTATTATCATTCTCGTGACGATAAGTATCGTAAATATGATAGAGGGAAAGATCGGACTATTTTTAGGGGTGAGTGGGTTTCTGCTTTCGAACGCGATTGGGATTGCTCTGAGTCGAATGTTTAAGATATTCTGGAGTGCAGAAAAAGGCAAGGTGATATCTCAACTCGATACAATGGGAACAATATTGCTCATCTTATATATTTGTATAGAAGTGTTTAGAAAATGGATATTTGCATATTGGCTCTCTGGAGCAGCACTTAACGCATTTGGACTTATCGTGCTGTCAGGTCTACTCTTTGGAAGGTTCCTGGGTACTAGTATCAAAATCAATGATGTGCTGGTGGAGCGGGGAGGTGACAGGTCATAAATACCCCAAAAACCCCTTTGCAAATAGTGAGTTTTTTGATACTATAGTCCGAGTATTCCCCAGTAGCGGGGCGGTGGGATGAGAACTGGTTGTAGGGCAGATTCTGGTTATTATAAATTAGTAATCAGATATGTTTAATAACATAGTATTCCCCTATAGTAAGCGGTGGAGTGAGGTTGGGTAGGGACCCAGCCGCAAGACCGGAGTGCGACGGCACGAGGTGGGGTCGCGGAAATTTTCAGCACCTGCCTGTCGGCAGACAGGGAAAATTATCTGTGACGAGACTGTTAATCGAAAATTTATTTGTCAGGTTTATTTTGGCTAGTACGAAAGTAATAGTCAAAAAGATCGTGCAATATTCCCCTGTAGCTCAGCGGTAGAGCAATCGACTGTTAATCGATTGGTCGTAGGTTCGATCCCTAC
>Ga0172380_10007656_pt1 | contig 12072 bp, 8 predicted proteins | sample Leawe162metaG_FD_119747 | JGI IMG/M metagenome (GOLD analysis project Ga0172380, IMG submission 119747) | Leachate microbial communities from a municipal landfill in Southern Ontario, Canada - Leachate well 162 metaG | ecosystem: Engineered > Solid waste > Landfill > Unclassified | place...
GCTCATTACGACCAGCTCAAGCTGGGTATGTGATTCAGCGCCTTCAGGCGCTTCACGTTTTTGCCCCTTCGAGGGGCTAACAAAAATAAACCCCCGGCTTTGCCGGGGGTAACTTAATTTTTCCGGGATGATTTTGGGGAGGATTACCAGCATGATCAAAAGCTCAACCGCCGCGATGATCGAACCCAAGGCGAGCATCAACCCAAAGGGGGTGTTTAATAACTTCGGTAACTTCCAGTTTTTCATTGTGACCTCCCGTTCCGGTCGTTCATCAATTTGATGACTACCTCTAACTATCCCTGCAAAATTTACCGAAGTGGTCAGCCAGGCGACACTATAGCCTTCTCATCCCTGGAAGGTGTATTGGTGAAGGGTGGCTAACGACACAAGCGATGCCCATCACTCTTTCAATTTTTCGCGCACCATGCTGCGGAATAACCAATGACTTGCCCAGCGTTCTTTGCTGGGTTAGTCAGATGTCTAGTTGTTTCATCAGGCGCTACGCTTTTTCGCCCTACGTAATTGGCGGTTTGTTAGCAGCAGGTAGCAGTAACATCAGCGTCAGCGGATTGACAGGCGAAGCGGAAAATCCGTACTGAATATAAAATTGTCTGGCAGATTCATTGAGCGCGTGAACCAGCAATGCTCTCATGCCCGCATTCTCGGACACCGCAACCGTTCTCAGGACTGCATCCTTGAGCAGCGCAACGCCCAATTTTTTCCCCTGGCAGGACAAATCGACAGCCAGCCGCCCCAGCACCATGACCGGGACAGGATCAGGCATATTGCGCCGTACTGCCCCCGTTGCATCGGTGTGCGCCACTGCACCAACAGCCAGCGCATAGTAGCCCAACACGCGATTAAACTTTCCAACCAGCACAAAGGTTCGGCTCGCTCCGGTTATCTGGTTGGCGAGAGCGCGGCGCTTGAGCCACTCATTGAGAGTTGGCTCACCGCAATCGAACCCGCTGCAGTCGTGGATTGGTGCCAGTGGCTGAGGCGCCTGCATCATGCCGCTTTCTACTTGGCTTGATCAGCTTCCCAGGGAGAAACCGTCGCCAGCAGACGTTTCAATCCTGGGTTCACTTTCGGTGGCGCATCCAGCAGCTTGCAAAAATCCCTGAAGTGCTTTGCCTCCAGATTAAAGAGCACTTGATCCAGCATGACCCCCTGCGCCTTTTCACATGATGCTTCGAGCATGAAGTCGGATCGGTTCTTGCCCAGCATCTGCGCCGCGCAGTCAATAAGGTTGCGCTGCTCGGCACGGGCTCGCAGGTTAATAGCAGTATTTCGCATAATCAGGTCTCCTAAAATTAAAGGTGGGTGTATACACAACAGATACGCAAACCTTAATTGATTGTATATCTGTTGTCAATTCATGCCGCAGACCGAATAGGGTCATCAATACCCCCCAAGAAAACCTTCAACGTTCGCCAGCTCCTGCTCGAACCTGGGCAACAGCGCCGCCAGTGTTGCCGTGTCACCCGCCTTGCCCGCCTGCTCCATTCCGGCACACAGCTCGCCCAGCGCCAGCGCGCCCACCGAGCGGGCCGAGGACTTGAGCTTATGCGCCAATGCACTGGCCGCCGCTGCCTGACCCGCCGCGCAAGCAGCGCGCAGCTCGACTGCTATCTTGCCCGCGCTGATGCGGAAGTCGTGCAGAAACTCGCGGATCGTCGCCTCATCGTCGCCGACCAGTTGCTTGAGCACATTCACGTCGACGGATACATTCCCTCCCCCTTGCAGGGGGAGGGTTAGGGAGGGGGTAGAAACTTGGCTTTCCTGCTGCTCTACCTGTTCTACCCCCATCCTAGCCAGCCCTCTATCCATCTTTCCCCCAGAAGGGGAAAGGGCGATCGAACCCTCCCCTTCCGGGGGAGGGATTGGGTGGGGGGTGCCCCTGAGAGGGGGAAGGGACTGAGCAGCGCCGTAGGTCGGGTTAGCGGAGCGTAACCCGACACCTGCCGCAGCCTCTTCGTGTCGGGTTACGCCCGCTTGGCTAACCCGACCTACGCCAGAAGTGTCCCCGGCAGCCGCAACCGGCAGCCACTTTTCCAACATCACTTTCAGGTTGACCAGTTGCACCGGCTTGCTCAGGTAATCGTCCATACCCACGGCGCGGCAGTGATCGGCCTCACCCTTGAGTGCATTGGCGGTGAAGGCGATGATCGGGATGCGGGACTTGTTGGTTTCACTGGCAGCAGTTTCACTGGCACGAATGGCGGCGGTCAGCTCATAGCCGTCCATCTCCGGCATGTGCAGGTCGGCGAACAGGATGGCGTAATCGCCGCTCTGCCAGAGTTCCAGTGCCTTGCGGCCATTGTTGGCGATGTCTGCGGTTTGCCCGAGCAGTGTCAACTGTTGCAGGATGACTTTCTGGTTGATCTCGTTATCTTCGGCGATCAGGATCAGGCTGCCCCGTCTCCTCGCCTCCTCGCGGGACAGCGGCGTGAGTGTCGCTTTGACATCAATGGGCAGACTTTCCCGGTCAGACTGTTTAACCCGACCGGCGGCAATCGCCACCGCCTTCAGCAGATCCTTGCGGGTAAGTGCATTGCCATCTACCCACACCAGGTCGGCGTCATGCAAACGCGGCTCCCGATGCTGCCCACGCCCGATGGCGACGAAGCGGGTTTCCTGCTCCGTGTGGGCGCGGGCTGCGGCGCGCAGGCCATCCAGTAACGGCGTGGCCAGCGGCGTGCTGCCTGCGGTGTCAATGACCACGATGCACAGGCCGGGTGTGCGACCGGCTATCCATTCGTTGGCAGCCGCCAAGTCCTCCACCCGCTCGACCCGTGCGCCACCATGCACCAGATAGGCGGCGAGATCATCGGCCAGACTCTCCGCGCCGCTCACCACCAGACAGTGCAGCTCTGCGACCAGGGATGATGCCTCGTCAGTAGCGGGCTGTTCCGGCAGCAGCGTAAACGGCAGACGCACGCTGAACATCGAGCCTTTGCCCGGTTCGCTCTGCACCGCAATTTTGCCGCCCATCATGTTTACCAGCTGGCGCGAGATGGACAGCCCCAGCCCTGTTCCACCGTAAGTCCGGGTAGTGGATGAGTCAGCCTGGGTAAAGGCGGTGAACAGCCGCGCGAGAGTTGCTTCATCCATGCCGATGCCGTTGTCGGTCACGCGAAATTCCAGTGTTACTTGTTCCAAATCTCCCTTACCCGTTCGTGGTGAGCCTGTCGAACCACCCAACCCTTCGACAAGCCTGTCCTGAGCGCCGCTCGTTCCTTCGACAAGCTCAGGACGAACGGAATCGAAGGGCTCAGGGCGAACGGTTTTAACCAACAGGGCGCGCACCGACACCTTGCCCGGCTTCGTTTGTCCGCTGGAAAACTTGATGGCATTGTTCGCCAGGTTGATCAGTATCTGGCGCAACCGCCCGGCATCGCCCATGACGGCTGCGGGAATGGCCGGGTCGGTGAACAGCGTCAGTTCCACATTTTTCTTCAAGGCCATCTGGTTTATGGTTTCACATGCCCCATCCACCACGTCGGCGACACTCATCGGCGTATAGTCAATCTGGAGCTTGCCGGCCTCGATCTTGGAGATGTCGAGAATATCGTCGATGATGGTCAGCAGGGCAAACGCCGAGTCGTGAATGACATTGACCATCTCCACCTGCGCGCTCTTGAGGCTGCTCTGCTGCAACACATCGAGCATGCCGATCACGCCGTTCATCGGGGTGCGAATCTCGTGGCTCATGTTGGCGAGAAAGGCCGATTTGGCCTGATTGGCCTGGTCTGCATCAAGCCGTGCCTGCTCCAGATCGGTGGTGCGCGCCAGCACTTTGTTTTCCAGCTCTGCGTTGAGATGGCGTAGCGACTCCTCCGCCCGCACTTGGTCTTCGGCCACAACCAGCATTGTCCGGCGCGATTGGTTGGCGATCCTGAGCAACTCCTGCAACTCATCATAAGTAGTCTGGCGTTCCAACTCGGCAGCCGCGCGCACTCCCACCATTTGCAACAGCGCTTCCGTCAGGCGGGGATTCACCAAGGGCTGGCACCCGATGATCGCGATCAGACCGATCGGTTTTCCGTCAAAACTGAATAGTGTGGAGCCGACATAACTCTCGGCCAGCATATTCTGCGGTAGGGCATTCTGTGGAAACAAATAGCGCACATCTTTGGTAAAGTAACAGGCTTTTTTCGCCACCACATCAACACCGGGGGTGTTTTCAAATGTGTACGGCACGTTATCTTCAAATTTGCCATCACGGTAGATAGCCACCGTCCGGGCGGACAACCTGTCATCTTCCAGACGACCGATGCAAACGTAATCCATTGCCAGAGTTTGAGCGAGGAATTTTGCGAGTGCCTGGAAGAAGTTTTCGCCGGTAGGATTGTAGCCGCTCTCCGCGAGAAACTTTTGTGCGGCTTCGATGTATTTGCGCTCGGTGATGTCGCTGATGGTGAGTATCGCCAGCAGCGGCTGACCGTCGGCATCGCGGGGAAGCGTGCCGCCGTAACTGTATACCCGCTTCCAGCCAGCCTGGAGGTGCCGGACGTACACTTCCAGGTTGTGCAGGTTCTCACCGCGCAGGACGCGCGCCAGCGGCCATTGATCCACCGGCAATACCGTGCCGTCCAGGGCCGAGAGTTCAAACGTGTCGGCGAACTTGCTCAGGTGCCGGCGGCATTCGTCCAGCGTGGTAAACCCATGCAAGTCCAGCGCGGCACGGTTGAAATGCAGCAACTGGCCATCGAGATCGGAAACGGCCAGTCCCTCGGTGATGTTCTCGACAATCGTGTGAAGCCTTACCTCGCTGTTGCGCAGCGCCACCTCTACCTGCTTGCGCTCGGTGAAATCAATCGCTGTGCCAATCCACTCGCGTATCTGGCCCGACTCGTCGAGCAGCGGCACGCCATGGTCGAGGAAATCGCGGTAAACGCCGTCATGGCGGCGCACGCGGAACTCGGCTTCGTACTTCCCCTTGCGCCCCAGCGCCTCGAGCCAAATCTGCATGACCCGCGCCTGGTCGTCCGGGTGAATTGCCTCGGACCAGCCATGATCCTTCACCTGCGCTTCGCTCTGGCCGGTAAAGGCGCGCCACACCGGAATGTCCTCCACCACCTTGCCCTCGGCATCAGCGCTCCAGGCGAGTTGTCCCGTCAACTCGATGTAGGAACGGAAGCGCGCCTCGCTATTCTTGAGCGCCTCTTCCGTTTCCTTGCGCTTGGTGATGTCGAAGAATGTGACGACCGCGCCGACCACTTTACCTTCTTGACTGACCGGACGAGACCAGTAATCGACCGGGAAAGAACTGCCGTCCTTGCGCCAGAACAATTCATCATCCACATGAATGCTTTCATGAGATTGAATGCTACGGTGCAGAGGGCACTCCGCAGCGGGGTAGCGGGATCCATCCGCACGCGTGTGATGCATCAGACGGTGCGTATCCTTGCCTATCAGTTCGGTTGCTTCCCGATAACCGAGCAAACGCAATCCGGCCGAATTTATGAATGTGCAATTCCCCTGCATGTCCACGCCGTATATTCCTTCGGCAACCGAACTCAGCAACATCTCGATGCGAACTGCGCTTTGCCGCAAAACATCCTCCATCTGCTTGCGCTCGGTGAGGTCGTGCATGATCCCCAAGGCATACCAGCGGCCTTTCACTTTGACCGCCGAGATGGAATGTTCGACGGGAAATTCGCTGCCGTCTTTGCGCATTGCCGTCAATTCGGTGGCCTTGCCGATCAGCGGGCCTTCCCCGGTTTTCTGGAAGCTGGCGAAGCCGCGCGCCGCGTCGGCATGGTAGCGGGGCGGGGCGATCAGTTGGTGCATCGGCTGCCCCAGCGCTTCCTCCGGGCTGTACTGGAACATTTTTTGCGCGGCAAGATTCCAGTCGGTAATCCGGCCTTGCTCGTCGACGACGATAATCGCATCCTGGGCGGAGGCTTTGATCTGCTGCAAGCGTTGCTCTTCCTCACGTATTTTGCGGAACACCAGAAAATAGAGCGCGGGAGCAACGATGATGACAAGCAGGATGGGGTCGGCGAAATCCCGATAAATTTCCGGGATGATTGCGGGGAGGATTACCAGCATGATCAAAAGCTCGGTCGCCGCGATGACCGCACTCACCACGATCACTACCCCCAGAGGGGTGTTCAATAGCTCCGATAACTTCTGGTTTTTCATATTTTCACACCCTCAATTGATTGCGGATTGCGGATTGCGGATTGGGGAATGCGGAATGCGGCTTTCGGAGTGGCGGTTTTCACTCCGCAATCCGCAATCACCACTCTGCAATCGAATATTCCGCAATCGCACTTGCGCTCCTGCCGAGCCGCCCCTACAATACACACATAACCGTACACACAGGAGTTCAGTCATGACCATACTCACCAGCCGCATTTTCATGAACGGCAATAGCCAGGCAGTACGGATTCCGCGCGAATTTCGCCTGGATTCGCCGCAGGTGGAAATCACCCGCACCCAATCGGGCGACCTCATCATCCATCCCCTGCCCGCCGATCGCGGCGCAGCGCTTTTGGAGGCTTTGTCGGGTTTCAACGACGATTTCGTGGCGGCGCTGGAAGCGGGCCGCGACGAGCCGTTGCCGATGCAGGAGCGGGAGGCGCTTTGATTTACCTGATCGACACCGACACGCTCATCTACCTCATCAAGAACCGGCCGGACAGCGTGGCGGCGCGGGTCAACGCCCTGCCGCCGGCTGACCGGTTGTGCATGTCCTTCGTCACCTACGCGGAGCTGCTCAAGGGGGCGGAGAGAAGCAGCCGCAAGGCCGAGGTGTTGCGCCGGCTCGAGGCGCTGACGCGGCAGGTGCCGGTCGTCTTCGACACCAGCCACGCACTCTGCGGGCACTACGCGGCGCAGTTCACCCGGCTCAAGGGAGCCGGTACGCCCATCGGCGCCAACGATCTGTGGATCGCCTGCCACGCCTTGGCGCTCGATGCGACGCTGGTCACCAATAACACCCGCGAGTTCGAGCGCGTCACGGGGCTGCGCCTGGAGAATTGGGCCAGTTGAACGCGGCGTCGGCTGCATTGAATGCGGATTGCGGAATGCGGATGCGGAGTGACGGTTTTCACTCCGCAATTCGCAATCACCACTCCGCAATCGAATATTCCGCATTCGATTCATTCACCCGCAAGGGGTACGCCGGTGGGTTCACCCGTAAAGAGTACGCCGCCAGACACTCGCCCTTCGGGCGGTCTTGGCGCAGCCCCGCTGCTGCGCAGCGACCCTTCCGCAGCCACACTGGAATAGCGCGGCGGCTGTCCGGCCTGAGCCAGCAGTTCGTTCACTTCGTGCATGACCTCAATGGTACGCATCTCCCGTCCCAGCATGACTTCTTGCCAGCGGCGCAGCTCATCAAGTTGTTCGGCAAGTTTCGATTCCGCCTGCTTGCGCTCGGTGATGTCGCGCACGATGCCGATGGCGTGCCACTGGCCGTTCAACTGGGTTGCGGAAACGGATAGCTCAACTGAAAACTCTTCGCCGCCCTTGCGCAGCGCGGTGAGTTCGCGCACCTTGCCGATAATCGGCCCCTCGCCCGTCTCCTGAAAGTGCGGGAAGGCTTGGGAAAATTTTGCGTGCGCCGCTGTGGGTGTAATCAGCGTATGCAGTTCCTGCCCTATTGCTTCGGCAGCGGTATAACCAAAAATGCGCTCGGCGGCGGCATTCCAGAATGAGATACGCTGATCCGCTCCCATCATCATGATGGCGTCCTGCGCCGATTCGCTGATCTTGCGGAATCTCTCCTCGCTTTCGCGGTGTTGCTGCTTCGCCCCACTCTCATCCAGGGCGCGTGTCAGGGCTGGAGCAAGCTTTTGCAGTTGATGTTTGTAGACATAGTCGATTGCCCCGTTACGGAGTGCTTCGATTGCGGAGTTTTCCTCGATGGTGCCGGAAACAAAAATGAAGGGCACATCGGGGCAGCGTTCGCGGGCGATTGCCAGCGCCCCGCGACCACTGAAGTGAGGTAGCGTCCAGTCGGTCAGAATGGCATCGGGCAGCCGTTCGTCGAGGGCGGCGCGAAAGGCGGACCCGTCTTCCACCCGCCGCACATCTATCACCAGACCGGCCTCGCGCAGGGCGTCGGCCTCCAGTTCGGCATCGATGACCGAATCCTCGACCACGATCAGGTCGATGGGGTGTCGTTGCACCGTGTTCTGGCCAGTCATTTTGTTTCGCCCGGCAACTTGTTGAGCAGCATCCAGTAGAGCCCCATTTCACCCACCGCCTTCATGAATTCTTCGGATTCGACCGGCTTCACCAGATAGCTGTTGGCACCCAAATCGTAGGCGCGCACGAGGTCGATCTCTTCGTGGGATGAAGTCAGCACCACTACCGGTAGCCGCCGCGTGCGCTCGTCGGCGCGCAGAGCGCGCAACACATCGAGGCCGTCCACGCGCGGCAATCGCAGATCGAGCAGAACCAGCTTCAGGCGCTTGCATTCCGCAGCCGAGGCAGCGCCGTTGCCAAACAGGACATCAAGGGCTTCGGCCCCGTCTTTGACCCATTGCACCTTGTTGATCAGATGCCCCTCCCGTAGCGCATCCATCGTCAGCTCGGCATCTGCCGGGTTGTCTTCCACCAGCAGTATCTGTAATTCATGGTCATTTGCGTTCATGATATTTTTCCTCCTGAAAGATATAAATCTAAAAATCCATTAGGTCGTCATTCCCGCGCAGGCGGGAATCCAGATCATTGAAAATTTCCCGCGTAGCGGGTCAACATCGAGTTTTTGTCCGCTTTGCGGAACATTATTTTCGCTGGATTCCCGCCTGCGCGGGAATGACGGCGCTAATTGGCAGCGCAAACCAAAAGGTGGCACCCTCATCCGGTTTGCCCTCGCCCCAGATGCGTCCGTTGTGGCGGTGCAGGATGCGCTGAGTGATCGCCAGGCCGACACCCGTCCCTTCGAATTCGTCCTGGCGGTGCAGGCGCTGAAACACGCCGAACAGCTTGTTGGCATACTGCATATCGAAGCCGGCGCCATCGTCCTTGACCCAGTAAATGGCTTCCCCTGATTCTGTGCGTCCGCCGATTTCGATGTGCGCGACCTGACGCTGACGCGAGAACTTGGCGGCATTGGCGAGCAGATTCACCCAGACCTGCCTGAGCATGGCGGCATCCCCTCGGGCACACGGCAGCGGCGAGAAGACGAACTCGATGGCGCGCTGCGGCTCGGCCGCACGCAGCTCATCGGCCACGCCCTTGACCATGGCATCCATGTCCAGCGGCTGCAAGGCCATTTCGCGACGGCTCATGCGCGAAAAGGCGAGCAAATCGTCGATCAGTTGGCCCATGCTTTGGGCATTGTCGCGCACCACCTGGAGCTGGCGTCGCCCTTCGTCGTCGAGCTTGTCGCCATAGCCCATCACCACTTTGCGCGAGAAGCCGTCGATAGCGCGCAACGGAGCGCGCAGGTCGTGCGACACCGAGTAAGCGAAAGCCTCCAGCTCCTTGTTAGCAATTTCGAGTTCGGCGGTGCGGGCGGCCACGCGCTGTTCCAGTTCGGCATTGAGCTGGCGGATTTCTGCCTCGGCCTGTTTGCGCTCGGTGATGTCGCTGATGGTGACTATCGCCATCAGCGGCTGACCAGCGGCATCGCGAACCAGCGTGCCGCCGTAATTGAATATCCGCTGCCAGCCAGCCTGGATATGTCGGATGCGCACCTCCAAGTTGTGCAGGTTCTCGCCGCGCAGGACGCGAGCCAGCGGCCATTGATCCAATGACAATACCGTGCCATCCATGGCCGAAAGTTCAAATGTGTCAGCGAACTTGCTCAGGTGCTGGCGGCATTCGTCCAGCGTGGTGAACCCGTGCAAATCCAGCGCGGCACGGTTGAAATGCAGCAACTGGCCATCGAGATCGGAAACGGCCAGCCCCTCGGAGAGGTTCTCGACAATCGTCTGAAGCCGTGCCTCGCTGTTGTGCAGCATTATCTCCGCTGACTTGCGCTCGGTGATGTCCTGAAACATCCCATAAACGGTTAGGGTTTTACCGTGCTCCTGATACGCCTTCCCACTCGTCTGAACCCAGCGGTGATTGCCTTTTGCGGTAATGAATTCCAGTACCGCATCGTATGGCTCCCCATATTCGATGGCGCGCTGCACCGCCCGTGCAATGATGGGTCTGGACGCAGGCGCATAAAATTCAATCCCTGTGTCCACCGTGGGTTTATAAGTCATATCCACTTCATGGATGCGATATACCTCTTCAGTCCACACCACCTCCCGTGTTCCTACATTAAATTCCCAGCCGCCCACTTTTGCCAGCCTGCCCATTTCATTGAGCAAATCCTCACTTTTTTTCAGAGCCTGCCCCGCCTGCTTGCTCTCGCTCACGGCGAAGTTGAGCCTGAATATCACGATCAGGAAAATCATCAGGCTGACAAACGTGCCGATGAAGATGATGTTGTTGGAGAGCCGCTCCATGCTTTTCGATTCCCGCTTCAATCGTTCGGCGAGCTGCCGATGCTCGCTTTCAATCTGATCGAATGTGACACGTAAGTTGTCCAGCAAGTCTTCGCCATGAGCGACCCTCTTGCTGCGGGCGGCATCGGTTATGCTGGCCCGTTCGAAATCCACGGCTTGTTGGAGCCACTGGAGATCCTCATTGACCCGTATTTCAATCTGTGCGTACTGCTGCTGTTGATGCGGGCTGCCGGCCATGAGTTTGCGCAGCGCGTCCAGCTTCACGTTGCTGTAGGTTTTGGCTTCAAGATAATCGATCTTGAGCTGTTCGTTGCCGGTGATGACGTAACCACGGACGTGGGCTTGGGCATCGACGACATCGAACCGAAGATCCATGATGTTGTGCAGCACTTCTTCGTTCTGTGCTAACCGGTAGTTCGCCTCTTTTAGCCAGTGTTGGCTGCGGTTGGTACTGAGGCCGATGAGCACCAGCACTGCCATGCCGCAGGCAAGCGCCACCGTGGCATTCCTGCCGAGCGACCATTGCAGGACATCCTGCCGCCAGCTAATTGCAGTGACGGCCACACCCAGCATCACAAACAATATTGCCGCGTGCACCGCTATAATGTTGAGGCCAAACCACCCGTATAAACCCAGGGCAGGCGTGGCATAGGCCAGCAGCGCCGCCAGCGCGAGAGTCGTTACCAGCAGGCCGAGACTCACCGACGCGAGCACTGTCCAGCGGGCGCGTATGATCCTGCGGGTCTGGCGCGAACCGCCGGTGATCCACAACGCCACTGACAGCAACACAAAATTCATGGCTGTCTCCGGCGCCATCCGCCCCGGATGCGACGTGCCTACCGTGCCTGCCGGTTCGCGGATCAACCACTGGTCAATGCCGAGGTTCCAGCCGAACACATATTCGCTTAGTGTCAGCAGGCCGATCAGGCCGGCCAGCAAGCCGCAAAACCGGGCGAGGCGAGAAAACAAGATTGCGGAGTGCGGATTGCTGATTGAGGATTGGCGGGTCGTCAACAACAGCGCAACCCCGATCAGGATAAAGCAGACGGCGGTGTTCGCCTTCATCGCAACCCAGCCTGGCTGGATGCTTTTCAGCACGGCAATGTCAAATGCCCAGCCGACCAGAGCCACGCCTCCCACCACCACCGCCACAATCGCAACCAATGAGGTGAGTTTCGGTGCCACCACGGCGGAGTTGGGAGTGTGGTCAGCGGACATGAGCGAACTCCTTATTGAGATGCGGATAGCCGGACGCGACGATCCACAGCGCGGCAAAAGTCGCGTGGAGCTGCAAGCAATTCGCAAAGCGAGGCGAGAAAAGAAAGTTGAGAGTTGCGGATTGAAAGTTGCGTGGGCGGGTAGTCAGCAACGGTGCAATCCCCGTTAGCATGACGCAGCTTGCCGCAATCAAAATACCCGCATGGGTATTCCAAAACACCGGCGTTTTATTAATTTTTCGCATCCCCGATGCCGAGCATTCAGCAGCGGCGGGAAGCACGCGCAAAAACGATGCGAGGGGTATTGCTACAAGGTGATCGCGGGGGGGGGGGGGGGGGGTGCGCCCGCAGGCCCCTCCGTTCGAAGGGGGGGGCAAAAAAAAGGAGGGGGGGGGGAAACAACAAAAGATTACGGCGCGTTGGGTACCGCCGGGAGA
>Ga0172380_10007657_pt1 | contig 12070 bp, 11 predicted proteins | sample Leawe162metaG_FD_119747 | JGI IMG/M metagenome (GOLD analysis project Ga0172380, IMG submission 119747) | Leachate microbial communities from a municipal landfill in Southern Ontario, Canada - Leachate well 162 metaG | ecosystem: Engineered > Solid waste > Landfill > Unclassified | place...
GCCAGTCCGAACGCGGCACCGGCACTGCCGGCCACCACCCGGCAGCCCAGCAAGGCCTGACTCAACACATCCGGAATGGCGATGCCAAAAGCGACCACGACTCCCATCACAGGCAGCAGGAACCAGAGCGAATCCTGGCTCGCCCACACGGCAACCCCAGCCCCCAGCGCCAGCACAGAGGCCAGCCGGATCAGTGCTGATGGCAACCAGCCCGCCCCCAGCAAACGCCGGTTCAGCAAGCTGCCGATCAGGGTCGCCAGCGCCAACGCCAGGCCGGAATAGCCAAACTCGCTGGCATTCAATCCCAATCCGGCAAACAGAAACGGTGCCAGGCTGTAGTAGCCAAACAGCATGGTATTGAACAGGGCGACCAGCAGGGCGCTGCGCCAGAGTCCGCCATCCCGCACCATGCGGCATGCCAATGGCCAGAGGGCAACCCGAGTGGTCATCACGGGACGGGTTTCTGGCAGCCGCCAGCCGGCGATCCCCCCCAGCATCAGGGCCAGCACCAGCAAGCCGCTGAAGACACCGAGATAGCCAAACTGCTCGGCCAACAGGCCGCCGCTCACCAGTCCCAGCACGGGGCTGAGTGATAGCGCGACCCCCATTACCGAGAAGACGCGAGCCAGATCGCTGCCCTGGTAGCTGTCGCGCAGCATGGTCTGGGTCACCACGGATCCCACGGCGGCCCCAAAGGCCGAGATGACCCGGGCCAGCAGCAACACCTCGAACTGGTTGGCCAGCAATGCCAGCAAGGTGCCTAGCCCGTAAGTGAACAGACCCGCCAGCATGGCGGGGCGTCGCCCGATCAGATCGCAGAGCCGCCCCCAACAGACCACGCCCACCGCAAACGCCAGAAAATAGACCGACAGGGTCTGGGATGCCTGCCCGTCGCTTACCCTGAACTGGCTCGCGATATGCGTCAGCACAGGGCTGTAGATGGTCTCCACTATCTGGGGAAACATCATCAATCCGACCACCAGCCAGAGCGGTGGCAACTTGTTGTTCATGACAAACCTCCTTCACAAGAGGTCGTTATTCTAGAGAGATGCCGACTGTCCGATTACAATAAGCAGGACTATAAACATCAATAATCGGACACATGGCCTTTATTCTCCCCGATCACCCTTTTGACCCGGACAGCCTGGCTGGCAGCGTGATCGGCATTGCCTCCGCACTGGGCTGGCACGACTCGGGCCTGCATCAACATCAGCGCCATCAGTTGCTGTTCGCCCAGGCGGGCTGCATGAGCATAGAGCTGGCGAACCAGGTCTGTCTGCTGCCACCCAGCCGGGCAGCCTGGCTGCCGGCGGGCACTCCCCACAGAGTGCTGATGCGCGGTGTGGTGGCCTATCGCTCCCTCTACTTCCGGCCACAACCCGAGCTGCCAGCCAGTGTGCAAGTGATGGCGGTCAACCCGTTGCTGCGGGAGATCATAGAACGAATGGCACTCTGGCCATGGGAGAAACCGGAGGTGGAGCAGAGCCGGATGCTGGCGCAGTTCATGGAGGAGCTGGCGCAAGCGCCGCGGGAATCCTGGCAACTGCCGCTACCGGCAGATCCGCGCCTGACGGCCTGGTTGCAGGAGGTAAAACGGGGCGACACCCTGCCCGATCGGCTCAACCGGCTGGCCGGACGGGTGGGTGCCAGTGACAAGACCATAGGCCGCATCTTCATGCGAGACACAGGCATGAGCTATCAGGCCTGGCGCCAGCAGTGGCGTCTGCTGCGCGCCATGGAGCTGCTGGCCGAGGGCGTGCCCATCAGCCGGGTGGCCGCTTCGCTGGAGTTCTCCAGCGACAGCGCCTTCATCAGCTTCTTCAGACAGCATACGGGGCAGACTCCCCTGCGCCATCTCAACTCCCGGGGTGAGTCGCATCGGCCGAACTCACCTCTACCACCAGGGTATCCAGTGCCAGTGGCTTGAGGTTGCTGATGGCATCCAGCACCACGGCATGGGATGCCTCCTGCTGCTGAGCCAGGATCACCTGATCCAGCTGGGCGGTATCCAGCTCGGGTCTGGGGTTGTCATAAGCCATCACATTCAGGCTCAGTGTGCTCATTATCAGGGTGGCGATCAGGGTTTTCATCTGGTGTGCTCCGGTATGGTTGAGATGACCTGATAGCTATTCCAATACTTGTGCCATATTTATAACTAGATGATTCTGCTTGAATTAATCAGTAAAAAGCCCCCATTTGTGTCTTATCTGGGTAGCAATGTGGTCATTTTTAAACCCATAAATGGTATTTTTTACCACGGCGTATTCCCGAGTCATGTTCCACGTGGAACGTCCCGTTATTTTGATCGACACCCGCTTTTAAACTGAGCTATGGTGCTACATCCCCGTAACTGACTCTGGATCCGTCACCGAATGGAATTTTCCTTGTTCGGCGAGAAGTTCACTCGCCACGCCGGCATTACCCAACTCATGGATGACCTTAATCAGGGGCTGACCAATCCGGACGCCATCATGCTGGGTGGCGGCAATCCGGCCCCCATCCCCGCCATGCTGGAGCGCTTTCAAACCGAAGCCAAAAACCTGCTCGACAATGGCGAACTGGTCAAAGCCATGGCCAACTACGACGGCCCCCAAGGCAAGGACAGGTTCACCAAGGCGCTGGCCGCCCTGCTCAGCAAGGAGCTCGGCTGGGATATCACCTCTCGAAATATCGCCCTGACCAACGGCAGCCAGAATGCCTTCTTCTACCTGTTCAACCTGCTGGCCGGCGAGTTCGCCGATGGCCGCAAGAAGAAGGTGCTGTTCCCGCTGGCCCCGGAATATATCGGCTACGCCGACTCTGCCCTCACCGATGACTACTTCGTGGCGTACAAACCCACCATGGAGAAGCTGCCCGATGGCCAGTTCAAATACCACGTGGATTTCGAGAGCCTGCAGGTGGGCGACGATATAGGGGTGATCTGCGTCTCCCGTCCGACCAACCCGACTGGCAACGTGCTGACCGATGACGAGATAGAGCATCTGGATCAGATAGCTCGCGACAAGGGCATCCCGCTGTTGATCGACAACGCCTACGGCGTGCCCTTCCCTGGCATCATCTTCAGCGAGGCCAAGCCGTTCTGGAATGCCAATACCATCCTCTGCATGAGCCTCTCCAAGCTGGGACTGCCGGGCACCCGCTGCGGCATCGTCATCGCCGACGAGAAGATCATTCAGGCCATCACCAACCTGAGCGGCATCATCAACCTGGCGCCGGGCAGCCTGGGACCCGCCATCACCATCCCCATGATCGAAAGTGGCGAGATCATCACCCTGAGCGAGCAGGTGGTGAAACCCTTCTACCGGCAGAAGGCCGAGCTGGCGGTACAGCTGCTGCGTGAGGCGATTCCGGATCCGCGCTTCCACATCCACAAGCCGGAAGGCGCCCTCTTCCTCTGGCTCTGGTTCGAAGATCTGCCCATTCACTGCCAGGAACTTTATGAGCGGTTGAAGGCGAAGAACCTGCTGATAGTGCCGGGGCACTACTTCTTCCCCGGCATCGACGACCCCAAGTGGCGCCACAGCCAGGAGTGCATCCGCCTCAACTACTCCCAGAGCGAGGAGCTGGTGCGCCGTGGCATCGCCATACTGGCGGACGAGATCAACGACCTCTACGGCAGCAACTGACCTGCGAACCAAAAACAAAAAGGCCTGCAATCGCAGGCCTTTTTCATTTCTCATGGCTTAGTTGGGCAGCGCCAGCGGCTCGGCTTTGCCGATGGGGATGGCGCGAGGCTTGAGTGCCTCCGGCAGTTCGCGCGCCAGATCTATGGTCAGCAGACCATGCTCCAGCCTGGCGCCCTGCACCTCCACGTGCTGGCTCAACTTGAAGGCCAGCTCGAAGTCACGCTCGGCAATGCCCTGATGGAGGAACTGGCGTTCATCAGAGGCTGCCTTGCGCCCCTTCACCTTGAGGGTACCGTTTTCGGTCTCCAGTTCCAGCTCTTCGCGCTCGAAACCGGCCACCGCGACCGTGATGCGATAGCCGTCGTGATCGCGCTTTTCGATGTTGTAAGGGGGATAGGCTACCGCTTTCTGGTCAAACAGGCCTTCCAGCTCACGGGCCATCCGCTCGAAGCCGACGGCATTGGAATGGAGATGAGAAAAATCAAGGTTACGCATAATCCTATCCTTCTAATAAGCAACAGGTTTCTATTTCCACGGGCCCGCCATCGGCACCCGGAAAGCTTGGTAAAAATGGATTCAAATCGGGCGTTAGCCGTTGATCTCGATCTTGCGCGGCTTCATCGCCTCCGGCACCTCACGCACCAGCTCGACGTGCAGCAGGCCGTTCTTCAGGTCGGCACCCTTCACCCGCACATAGTCGGCCAGCTGGAAGCGACGCTCGAAACCCCGCTCGGCTATGCCCTGATACAGGTAGTTGCGGTCGGTCTCGGCCTGCTTGCTGCCCTTCACCGTCAGCAGATTTTCCTGAAAGCTCAACTCCAGCTCTTCCTGGGTAAAGCCCGCCACCGCCATGCTGATGCGGTAGTCGTTGTCACCCAGCTGCTCTATGTTGTAGGGGGGATATCCGGCATTGCCATTGCTGGCCGCAGATTCGATGAGATTGGCCAGACGATCGAAACCGATGGCAGAACGATAGAGCGGAGAAAAGTCGATAGAACGCATAGTATTACCCTCTTGTGAGCGATAACGGATGGTTTGCCCTCCTGTCGGACGGGCGTCTGGTCGAAACCTCTGTTGAGCGTTCCGGCCTTGTTATCTATATAGGGTCCGGCTTTTTGCTTTCAAGGGCGAGAATCAAAGAAATTTTTCGAGTTTGTCCGACGCACAACTGTATCGTTCAGCTGGCCCGATAGGATCGATAATCGACCCGCGGGCCACTCATGGCTCCCCGCATCCCCCGTCATACTGGTTGCACACCTCGCCGCTATCACGGAGCTACACAATGCAGATTACCCAGGTTCGCAACGCCACCCTGCTGATCGACTACGCCGGCACCCGCTTTCTGATCGACCCCATGCTGGCAGCAAAGGGCACGCTGCCCGCCTTCGCCGGAACAGCCAACAGCCACCTGCGCAACCCGCTGGTCGAGCTGCCTCTGCCCCTGGCGGAGATACTCGATGTGGATGCGGTGATCGTCACCCACGATCACCTGGACCACTGGGACCCGGTCGCTCAGCAGCAGATCCCCAAGCATCTCCCGCTGTTTGTGCAACATCAGAAAGATGCCGACACCATGTGCGCCAGCGGCTTCAAGGATGTGCGCCTGCTGAGCGAGCAGGCCGAATTTGCCGGCATCCGCCTGCAGCAGACCGAGGGGCAACACGGCAACGATCAGGTCATGGCGGTGTTGGCCGAGCGGCTGGGTGAGGTGTGCGGTGTGGTCTTCTCCCACCCGCAAGAGAAAACCCTCTATCTGGCGGGTGGTACCGTCTGGAACGAAATGGTCGCACAGAGCCTGCGACAACACGGGCCTGATGTGATCATCCTCAACTGTGGCGATGCCCAGGTGCCGGGGCTGGGCTCCATCATCATGGGCAAGGAGGATGTGCGGGCCGTCTATCAGGCTGCGCCACAGGCCACCCTGATTGCCAGCCACATGGAGGCGGTCAATCATGCCGTGCTGTCACGCAAGGAGTTGCACGACTATCTGGCCGAGCACGACATGGCGGATCGGGTGCGGGTGCCGGAAGATGGCGACACGCTTTCACTGTGATAACTGGGGCCATGCATCCGCATGGCCCTTCGGCTTTCAGCTGCCAGCGCATATCATGGTTGCTCATCGCGCAAAGAGGAGGCCAGCGTCATGCCCATCCCGATAGTTGCCGTCGTGGCCTTCGACCACTTCAGCCCCTTTCACTGCTCAGTGCCCTGCCTCATCTTCGGCGACATACTGCCGGGTCAGCCCCTGTTCGAACTCAGGCTCTGTGCCGGGGATGGCAAGGCCAGCTCGCATTCGTCACAGGGGTTCAGCATCCAGGCACCTTATGGGCTGGAGGCCCTGGCCGAGGCGGACATCATAGTCATTCCCTTCTGGCGCGACCCGGCCGAGCGCCCGGCCCAGCTACTGCTGGATGCCCTGATGGCGGCTCATGCCAGAGGGGCCCAGGTGGTGGGACTCTGCCTCGGCACCTATGTGCTCGCCTATGCCGGCTTGCTCAATGGACGCAAGGCCTCGACCCATTGGGAGTACGAGCAGGATTTCCTCCGCCGCTTTCCCTGCGTGCGGCTCGATACCAACGCCCTCTATGTGGATGACGATGGGCTGGTCACCTCAGCGGGCACAGCTGCCGGACTGGATTGTTGCCTCTATCTGGTACGCCAGCACCATGGCAGTGCCATCGCCAACCAGGTGGCACGACGGCTGGTGATCCCGCCCCACCGTGAAGGTGGCCAGGCCCAGTTCATCCAGCAGCCGGTCTCCACCTCTACCCGGGATGCCAGGATGAACCAGCTGCTCGATCACCTGCGAGCCCACCTGTCGGAACCGCATACCCTCGACAGCCTGGCGGCCCACAGCCTGATTAGTCGGCGCACCTTTACCCGTCGCTTTCATCAGGCCACCGGCCTCTCCGTCGGAGAGTGGCTGCTGATCGAGCGGCTCAGGCGCTGCCAGGAGCTGCTGGAAGCCAGCACCCACCCCATAGAACGCATCGCCGAACTGGTGGGTTTCAAGACAGCCACCTCCCTGCGCCAGCACTTTCGGGCCCGCTTCGAGGTTTCGCCGAGCGAATGGCGGCGGTCTTTTCGTGGCAGCAGGGAGTGAGCCTCTCACCTCACCCTGTTCCGGTTCGCCCAAACATGGCACCCTAACCGCAGATCCCAAGGAGCCATGCCATGTCCCGTTCCGAACGTCTGCTGGCCCTGCTCCAGCTGTTGCGCGGTCACCGTTACGCCATCACAGGCACAGAGCTGGCCAGCCGGCTCGGCATCAGCCTGCGCACCCTCTACCGGGACATAGCGACCCTGCAATCCCAGGGGGCGCATATCGAGGGTGAGCCCGGTATCGGCTATGTGCTGCGCCCCGGCTTCATGCTGCCACCGCTGATGTTCAGCGAAGAGGAGCTGGAAGCCCTGGTGCTGGGCTCCCGCTGGGTGGCCGAACATGCCGACAGCACCCTGAGTGCCGGTGCCCGCAGTGCGCTGGCCAAGATAGAGGCAGTGCTGCCTGCCGAGTACCGCCAGCAGCTCCACGCCAACACCCTGCTGATCGGCTCATCCCGCAGCGACGCCTGCACCGATGAGGCTCCCCTGCGCAGTGCCATTCGTCAACAGCGCAAGGTAACCCTGAGCTATCGCGATCTGAGAGAAGCGAGTTCCGAGCGTACCGTCTGGCCATTTGCCCTCGGCTATTTCGAGCAGGTGCGGGTCCTGGTGGCCTGGTGCGAGCTGCGGCAGGACTTTCGCCACTTTCGGGTGGATCGCATCAGCCGGCTGAAGCTGGAGGAGATCGGCTATCCCAGGAGCCGGACTATCCTGCTCAAGGAGTGGCGCGCCACCCAGCAGATCCCGCAGCCACAATTCATTGCTGACAGAAACTGACAGTGGGTGGCGCCATGCTGACGGGGTCGGCGCAGATGCGCCATCCCCGAAACAAGGAGTGTCACCATGCTTGTTCCCCAGTTCACCATCCTCTATGTCGCCAATCCGGCTCGCAGCGCCCGTTTCTATCGCGAGCTGTTTGGTCGCTCGCCGGTGGAAGAATCCCCCACCTTCGCCATGTTCGTGTTCGAGTCGGGCGCCAGGCTGGCGCTCTGGTCCAGCGCCACGGTTGAGCCCAAGGTCACGCAAGAAGCCGGTGCCATGGAGCTGGCATTCCCTCTGCCAGATGATGCCAGCGTCGATGCCGAGTTTGCGAAATGGCAGGCTCGCGGCCTCACCATCAGCCAGTCGCCGATCCGACTGGAGTTTGGTTACACTGGCATGGCGCTCGATCCGGATGGCCATCGACTGCGTCTCTACTGCCCAGCACCCGAGCCAATCTAAGCCTCCAGGTATCCATCCGCTCATCATGCAAAATGCCGAACCGCTAAGTTCGGCATTTTCTTTATCTCAGCCCGATCGCCCATCCTTTCAGCTGCCAGTGTTTCACGTGGAACGTCGGGCGGCATCCGGGCAACCGACTGCGTTGTTGTCTGTGTTATCATCCTCGGGCCTTATTATCTGGAGAAACAATGACCAATCGACATAACCCGCTCGAACTGTACCAACCAGGCAACAGCACCCCTGATGAACTGAGCGAGAAACAGTTGGCGCTATTCGCCCTGCTGCAACTGCGCGAGCAGGAGTTTGGCTTCAACCCAGACGTGATCGTCCACTACCCGGAAGCCAGCTTTCTCACCGCACCGCTCGATTATCTGGATCAGCTGATCCTGGAACAGCAGCAACAGGGTCACCTCATCAATGAGGTGGTGATACTCACCACTTACCTGCAAGTACAGGCCCTGCTGGTCGAGCGCGGTTATCGGCATGAAGCTGTCCACATGCCTGCAGGCCCCGACCATACCGCGATTTTCAGGGTGCAATGCGGCACTCATGTGGCTGGCAAGACGCTCTATGTCGAGGCCGTCAATGAGCAAGATCTCAAGATCCGACCGACCTTTGTGTTGATGCTGCGTGATGAGCATGGCGAGCTGCAGGGTGGAATGTCCGGGTCTATCTGGACTAAAGAAGAGCGGCGTTATGCCTATATTGGCACTGTGGCCGTGCAACCGGGGCAACCCGCCGGCACCGGCACTCTCCTGGCCAGTACAGTGCTTGAGTACCTGATGCAGCAAGGGGTTTGCGAGGTCAATCTCGGTACCCAGACAGCCGAGCCTTTCTATACCAAACTCGGCTTCCAGACCATTCACCACATAGTGTCGGCGTTGCGTCATCGCATCGCTGAGGATGGAACTGAACTTCCTCACAATCTGGTCATCATGAGTAAATTGCTCTGATTTCGCTGACGACAGATGTAAAAAAGCCGCTCACAAGGAGCGGCTTTTTGCTGTCTGACTGACTAGGTCGATTAGACGTCGAGGTTGGCGACCCGCAGGGCGTTGGTCTCGATAAAGTCACGACGAGGCTCGACCGCATCACCCATCAGGGTGGAGAAGAGCTGGTCGGCACCAACGGCGTCGTCTATGGTGACGCGCAGCATGCGACGTGCTTCCGGATCCATGGTGGTTTCCCACAGCTGGTCCGGGTTCATCTCGCCCAGCCCTTTATAGCGCTGGATGTAGATGCCGCGCTTGCCTTCGCTCATCAGCCAGTCGACCGCTTCCACGAAGTTGGCAATCGGCTTGACCTTCTCGCCACGCTTGATGAAACCACCTTCCTCGATCAGGTTGGCGATCTCCTTGCCGAGGGAAACCAGCTGACGGTACTCACCGGACTGCAGGAAGTCGTAGCTGATCGCGTATTCACGGTCGACCCCGTGCTGACGTACCACGGCGTGCGGCACAAACAGGCGGCGCTCTTCATCACGACGCACCTGGATCTGGTACTGGATACCGTGGTTGCTCTCGTTGAGCACGGCTTCCATTGCCTGACACCAGGCCAGCAGGTCGCTCTCGCTGGCCAGCAGGGTTTCGTTCAACTCAGGCTGATAGATCAGCTGGGTCAACACGGCATCCGGCGCCCGGCGGGACATGCGGGTGATCAGGTGAGACACGGCACGGTGCTGGTTGACCAGACGCTCCAGCGCCTCGCCACCTATGGCCGGGGCAGACTCGTTGACGTGCAGGGTAGCACCATCCAGCGCCATGGCGGTCTGGTACTGCAGCAGCGCATCTTCGTCTTTCAGATACTGCTCCTGCTTGCCCTTCTTGACCTTGTACAAGGGCGGCTGGGCTATGTAGATGTAGCCACGCTCGATGATCTCCGGCATCTGACGGTAGAAGAAGGTCAGCAACAGGGTACGGATGTGCGCACCATCGACGTCCGCATCCGTCATGATGATGATGTTGTGGTAACGCAGCTTGTCCGGGTTGTACTCGTCACGACCTATGCCGCAGCCCAGGGCCGTGATCAGGGTGCCCACCTCTTGCGAGGAGATCATCTTGTCGAAACGGGCCTTCTCCACGTTCAGGATCTTGCCCTTGAGCGGCAGGATAGCCTGGTTCTTGCGGTTGCGACCCTGCTTGGCGGAGCCGCCAGCAGAGTCCCCTTCCACTATGTAGAGTTCGGAGAGGGCCGGGTCTTTCTCCTGGCAGTCTGCCAGCTTGCCGGGCAGGCCGGCGATGTCCAGCGCACCCTTGCGGCGGGTCAGCTCGCGCGCCTTGCGGGCCGCTTCACGGGCCCGGGCCGCATCGATGATCTTGTTGACCACTATCTTGGCATCGCCCGGGTTTTCCAGCAGGAACTCGCCGAGCTTCTCACCCATCGCCTGTTCAACGGCGGTCTTCACTTCGGAAGAGACCAGCTTGTCCTTGGTCTGGGAAGAGAACTTGGGATCCGGCACCTTGACCGAGATGACCGCAATCAGACCTTCACGCACGTCGTCGCCACTGGCGGCCGACTTGGCCTTCTTGCTGTAATCCTCTTTGTCCATGTAGGTGTTGAGGGTACGGGTCAGCGCGGTGCGGAAACCCACCAGGTGAGTACCACCATCCCGCTGCGGGATGTTGTTGGTGAAGCAGTAAACCCCTTCCTGATAGGCATCGTTCCACTGCATGGCGACTTCGACACCGATACCGTCCTGCTCGGTGGAGAAGTGGAACACCTTGGGATGGATCGGGGTCTTGTTCTGGTTCAGGTATTCAACGAACGCCTTGATACCGCCCTCGTAGCAGAAATGCACCTCACGGCCATCCCGCTCGTCCTGCAGACGGATGGAGACACCGGAGTTGAGGAAGGAGAGCTCGCGCAGACGCTTGGCCAGGATCTCGTAGTGATACAGGGTATCGGTAAAGATGGTCGGGCTCGGCCAGAAGCGCACCTCGGTACCCGTGCCGCTGCTGCTGTCGCCAATCTGCTTGAGCGGCGCCTGCGGCTCACCCAGGTGATAGGTCTGCTCGTAGACATGGCCGTTGCGACGTATGGTCAGCAACAGCTTGTCAGAGAGGGCGTTAACCACTGAGACGCCCACGCCGTGCAGGCCGCCGGACACCTTGTAGGAGTTGTCATCGAACTTACCGCCGGCGTGCAGCACGGTCATGATGACCTCTGCGGCGGAGCGGCCCTCCTCCTCGTGCATGTCTACCGGGATGCCCCGGCCATTGTCACGCACGGAAACGGAACCGTCGGAATGGATCTTGACCAGAATATCGGAGCAGTAGCCAGCAAGAGCCTCGTCAATGGAGTTATCGACGACCTCAAACACCATGTGGTGCAGACCTGAGCCATCATCCGTATCGCCGATGTACATCCCCGGGCGCTTGCGGACCGCATCCAGGCCCTTCAGTACCTTGATATTCGAGGAGTCGTAAGTATTTTCACTCATAGCTTACTCTCTGCCTTCTCTAACGTTTCGGAGATCTTGCCTTGTTCCACGTGGAACAACTTGCAGTCATTCGCATCCATCATGTCTGCGAGCTGACCGGTATCGATGGCGGTGATAAACACCTGGGACGCACACTGCTTCAGCCTTGCGGCCAGCAAGCGGCGCTTGTCGACATCCAGTTCAGAGGCAAAATCGTCAATTAAAAAAATACAGCCACGGCTGCTATGTTGATTCAAATAAAGCCCTTGGGCCAGTCGCATGGCACAGACCAACAACTTCAGCTGACCCCTGGACAAAATATCCTGAGCGGGCACACCATTCGCCTTGAGTCGCACATCGGCCTTCTGTGGGCCTACCCCTGTGTAACCCAGCGAACGATCCCGCTCAAACCCCGCCTCCAGCAAGTCGCCGAGGGGAGTCTCTTTCTCCCAGCCCCGATAGAAACCGAGACTGATGTCGAATTCCGGCAGAAAATCTGCCGTCATCTCCTTGATCAGGGGCGTAATGGCCTGACAATAACTGGCGCGAAACTCGGCCAGTTCACCCCCGAGCCGCACCAGCTCCTGATCCCAGAACGCCAGCTGGCGATACTGGGTGCTCTGGCGCAGCAGCGCATTGCGCTGTTTCAGCAGACGCCGCACTCGTCCCCACAGGGAGAAAAAGGTCGGTTCCTGATGGAAGA
>Ga0172380_10007659_pt1 | contig 12069 bp, 7 predicted proteins | sample Leawe162metaG_FD_119747 | JGI IMG/M metagenome (GOLD analysis project Ga0172380, IMG submission 119747) | Leachate microbial communities from a municipal landfill in Southern Ontario, Canada - Leachate well 162 metaG | ecosystem: Engineered > Solid waste > Landfill > Unclassified | place...
CGCACAGCTTGCCCTGGCTGAACGGACAGTCCGGGTCGCCGCGCACTTCGGTCACCACTCCGTTCACCCGGTGCGCCAGCATTCCGCAGGTCGCCGCCGGACAGCCGTAGCAGGTGGTCTTCAGCCACTGATCTTCCTTGGCGCCGACCTTGGCCGTTGAACTTGCGTCCGTTTTACTCAGCTGTGTATTCATACCGTCCCTCACCAATTCAAGAATGGGGCAACGACTTCGGCGATGCGTTCAGGCCATCGCCTCGGTCGAACCGAAATCCAACCCTTCCTTACCCGCCTACGCGCCCGCGCTCTGCCTAGCTGCCATTGATTCGATCATTGCTTCCAGCCGCGTATTCAGCAATTCGTCCTTGTAGAACGATTCGTCCGCAACGTCGCCCTCGAAGAACATGGTGCGGCGTCCGTGCCGCTGCGCGGAGTCCGCAATCAGGAACTGCGAGTTGGTCATCCCGCGGCAAGTGCGGGATGCGTGGAAGACTACGCCGTCGATGTCGAACTTGTCGCAGATCCTGTCGATCTCGCCGATCATGAACGGCGCACTGGAATTGTTCGGACACGCCAGATAGTTCTGCCCCATGCCCCGTACCGGATCGGCAAGATCGATCAATTGAGGCTCTTGCCAGAACGACATATGGGTATAGCGTCCGGCTACCACTGCCGCGTCGTTCTGCGCGAACTTTTCAGCCAGCCAGCCCACCTTGTTCCAGTTCATCATGCCGTCGAAAAACAAGCGGTATTTCTCGTTGGGAACGGCGCCTACGCCGGTCTTGAGCCGCGCTTCGATTTCCGCCTTGACCGCTTCGAAGTAGTGCACGATATCCGGCGTTCCGGGCAGGAAATTCACTTGTGCAATGCTGACGATCCAGTCGAAGAAGCTCGCCGGTGCAGGCTTGCTGGTGCACAAGTCCATTGCTTCGAGGCGCAGCTCCGCCGCTTTCTTGACGTGGGACATGACTTCGCTGAGGCGGTCCCACTCGAAGCGTCGGCCGGTGTGCTCTTCAAGGAAGGCGGCCATTTCGCGCAACTGCTTGGCGACATAGTCGGAGCGCTCTTCCCATTCCTTGCCTTGCAAGTAGCCGGCATCGGATTTCCCTCCCCACAACATCGGGATCGAGAGATTGAAGATGGGGATTTTCTTGCCGTACAGCCGATAGATCATCTCGTCCCATTGCTGCCCGGAGCTGCAATACGGATAGGCATTGATGAACATGTCCGGCGGGGGCAGCTTGCTTTTGGTCGCGGTGATCGGATCGCTCAGGTCCGCCTTGCCTTCGGCCAGGTTGCGCAGATCGATCAGTGCCGATCCAATGTGGGTTCGCGCATACGAGCATAGCTCCCGCACGTATCCGCGATCTTCGCCAGCCTGCTGCGCCGGCATTTCGCGATGCTTTGCCGCCAGATAGGCCGACCACGCTTCACCATGAACCCACGCGAGATCGTGCGCTTGAAAAAACGGCGGAATGTACGTTCCGTTGTACCAGACGACCTTGCGACCTTCTTCCTTCGCATTGAACAGGTTGTTCCAGTAGTCGTTAACCAGTTTTCCGCCAAGCTTTGTCGCCTCCAGGCGATTGGCTTTTTTCTGGGGGGCTCCGCTTCCCGCCCGCATATCGGAGACACGCTCGCAAGTTTGTTCCATGATTGAGACCTCTTTCTTGGGGGTTGATGTGGGCGGGGTCAGGCAGCTCCCCGTCTTTTGACGATTTCAAGAAATGTTTCGAAACGGGTTTTCAGTGCCTCCATAGGCATCGACTCATGCTCCGTTTCGACCAGCAGGTGCGGAATGCCTCGGCTTTCGAAGGCTTCCTTTATCTCCGGGTAGTAGTACATGTGCGGCTCGCAGAATTTCGCCATCAGCACAATCACGCCCTGGATTTTGTTCTGCTCGACGGCGTTGACCAGGTAGCCATCCCAATCGGCCTCCTGGTCGACCCGGGTCGGGCAGGGGACACGCTTGTTGCGCAGGAGATACCAATTGGCCATGGCTTCAAGGGGGTCGCCCGATTCGTCGATCTCAATATCGGTGGCGATGTAGCGGTAGCCGTGGTACAGATCGTCGTGAACTACGGTGGCGCCGCATTCCTCGATCAAGTCCAGTATTTCCGGTTTCGGCGGATGGCAGAAATGGCCGGAGAGAAACACGCGGATGCCGTTGGATGTCGGCGCCTGCTGTGTCTCGATCTTGCTCAGGAACTGTTCGAGCAGATCGTTGTGCGCCGCCTTGTCCATCACCATGCTGGATTTGACGATGTGCTGAAGGTGCGTGGCGCTAATGTTGATCTTGCCGGCGCTCCTCAATTCGTAGAGCCGTCGGATTAGTTGCCGGTTCTTGTTGAAGACTCGAATGCTGTTCCATATGGATGCATCTGAAATCCTGTGCTCCGTAAGCTCTTCGAGCTCTTCCCGCAAGGATCTGAAAGCTTTGACGGACTCCTCGAATGCCCAGGGGGCGCTCATCGAGGAAATGAGCTGATTGAAGAGAATCCGGTTGCTGGGGATTTGGTAACGGATGACGTCGGCGGCACCGAGCAGCTGAACGCAGTGGTCGCCGAACAGGATCGCGTCGAGGAAGGCGTATTCCCCCTTCACCGACTGATCGATGATGCTGCGGGTGTAGCCGCAGTAGAACGGGAAAACGCTGCCGTGGCCGACGGTAATCGGCTCGGGGCTTTCTTGCAGAATGATCGGCAAGGCGTCCGCCGCGTGGGCAAGTTCTCCCGGGAAGTGCATCGGAAAGGATCCGATCACCCGCTTCTTGTTGGTCGCCTTCCACTGCATCGCGTACTCGAGCGGTTGTGCTGCCGCTTCGGAGAATTTCGCAATTATGTTTTGCACGGTAGCCGTATGCTCCTTCTGTTACCTGAATTTCCGAGGATGTCCCTTGCCCGTCTTCACGGAATTTTCGCTAGGCACCACGGTGGGAATGCGGTGGGCATATCCGAACGAACGGAAGGGTTCCCGTTATATTAGAGAGATAGACTCATTAGTCAATGGGAAAGCAAATGTTTAACAGAGCGTGCCCCGAAAAATTATTTTTTATTTATAAAAACAAATAGTTAAATTTTTATCTCAGTAGGTGGTTGAGCCCGTTCCAGGAGGTTCGAGTCTGCCCTTTGGACTTGATGGAAGACGATTCCTGGTTTAATTAGATATTAGCTCAATTCATGTTATTGCCTGGAGCGCCCAACTCAAGGCAGGGCCCAGATGTGGGCCCATTCGCGGGCGGAAATAACTTCGACCAGGACACCGTTGGCTTCCTTGCGTGCGACCATCAGGCGGTCGTCGCCGCTGTCGGTGATCGGAGGGCAGGCAACAAAGCGTGCGCCCCCGTCGCTCAGGCGTGCGCGCGCGGCGGCGATGTCGTCTTCCACCATCGCGATATGGAACAACCCCTCTCCATGGTCCCTCAGCCGGGCTGATGCAGGATTGTTTGGATCTTCGGGGTTCATCGGTTGGATCAGCTCGATCAGGAAGCCGGTCTTGCTCCCGTCGCGCGAGAGAAAAATGGAGTTGACACCTTCTTCCGGGATCGACAGCCGTTTAACCACGCTGACGTTAAACAGGCGCGACCATTGTGCAATGGCGCCTTCGGCGTCGCGTACCAGTACGCCTATGTGGGTAATGCGATCCATGGTATCTCCTTGAAGAAATGATTGGTCGGGGTCGTCTGCTGCTTGTTCGGATCGGTGGCCTGATCGGCCTCGGGGCGTTAATGATCGGTGGTGGTCCGAGTGGCCGACGGGTTCGCATCAGGGTTTTGACCCGCGACGACGACACCAATCGGGAAACCCCGGCGCCTTCTGCTATGTAACGCGTCGGGGCGGCCGCAAAATGGCTATATGGGTTTTTCCGCTGCCACGTTTTGCCCGGCAATGCGCCCGAAAGTCAGTGCTTGGCCATTCAGTGTTCCGCTTCCCGGGTAGTGCTGCGCAATGATTTGCGAGCAAATCGTGCCTGCGCAGTAGAGGCCCGGAACCGGCTTACCTTCCGGATCGAGCGCCTGGGATTTCTTGTTGATCTTGAGTCCGCCCTTGGTGACGAACCAGATTCCTTTAGGCGAAAAATCGAGTGCGTAGAATGGGCCGGCGCTGATGCCCTGCATGTACTTGGCGTTCTTCTGGAACTGAATGTCCTCGCCGGCGGCGCTCATTTCGTTGTACTGCTTGATTGTGTTCTCCAGCAGAGGGACGGGGATCTTGAGTGCTTTGGCGAGCTCTGCAACGCTATCGGCCTGGGCAACGAGCCCATTGACCGGTGCGTCCGGTTGCAGCGCCTTTCGCGCGTCCTCCGGGATGCCCTGCATGATCTTTTCGTCAATGATGAGGTAGCTCGCGGGGTAGTGTCTGGCCGTTAGATCGCCCACCCAGTCGCCATAGTTGTCTTCGCCGACATATCGTTGCCCGCGGTCGTTTACCAGGATGCCCTTGACCAGGCTTTCGTGAGGGCCGTAGATGGCGTTATAGGCAATGGCTTCACCCAACAGGCGAACGTCGGTGCCTACCGATTGCCCCATGCGGATGCCGCTGCCATCGTCGCCGGATGTTCCAATGAACACGCCGCAATCTTTGTAGGCAGGGCAATGTTGGCCGATCATGTCTTTGTTGGCGCCAAAGCCGCCGGTAGTCAGTACGACGCCGCGTTTTGCCTTGATGTGCTTTTCCTTGCCGTTGGAGGTTGCAACCAGTCCGGCGACGCGGCCTTTGGCATCAACCACCAAAGCTTTTGCTTGCGTGTTGTATAGCACCTCGGCTCCGGAAGCCTCGACGGCCGCCTTGAGCGGTGTGTAAATGGCGTGCCCCGAGAAGCCCGGCGCTTGCGCGTGGTGTCCGCGCGGAGCGGGTTTTGCGATCGTGCGGTAGGGTTCCTGCTCTTCGTTTCCGGAATAAACCAATCCGTCGTCGGTGGGCGGGACGACATACTTTCCGGCCAGGAAGGTCTTTTTGAACTTAACGCCTTTGGATGTAAGCCAGTCGTACAGTTCCGGGCTCTTGTCGCAGTAAACGCCGATCAATTCGGTATCGGCACCGTATCCGACGGCGGAGGTCAGGTAGTTGTACATGCTTTCACGTGTGTCCGCGATGCCAAGCTCCTTTTGCAGTCGGGTACCGCCGCCCATGTAAATGATCCCGCCGCTGCGCGTAACGGCACCGCCGCCGGTCGGCATTCTTTCGATCACGGTCACTTTTGCGCCTGCCGCTCTCGCTTCCAGAGTGGCGGCCGATCCGCCGGCTCCGAAGCCGACGACCAGAACGTCGGTCTCCATATCCCACTTGGCCGGAATGCTTCTGGCGGCGAAGGCTTGGCTTGGCGCGGAGAGGCCGCCGGCCGCAAGAGCTGCGCTGGCAGCGACTGTGCCGCCGAGAAATTTGCGGCGGCTGACTTTGGATTGGTCTGGCATTTCGAGTGTTCTCCTTGCGTTCTTATGGGTAGTTCAACGTGGGCCATAGCCGTTATGCGACCAGTGGCTTCCGGTATCTTAGGGATATTGACTCATTAGTCAATTGGAAAATAAATGTTTTCTATAGTCAGCTGTAAGCTATTTTTATTTTTTCATTTATAAACAAATATATATAAATTTATTTCATTGAATGAGTTTAACTCATTATCTGTGCGTTGGCGCGGGCCTTTTATGGGCCGAGGAATGAACGTCGACGGGCTTCGGCGGTCCTTTCTTTTGCGCGATGTCAGGCCAGATCATCATCAAGTACAGCCTCTCGGCTGTAGCGTGTAGCGCTACTAAATTCCAATGCGCTACGGAGTTTGTTGGCGAATAAATCTTTTAACGTATTGTTTTATTGAATTTTATTTTGTAAGAAAACATAAGGCACAAGTCCTGCTTGGAAGCCTGGGTATTGCTTTTGGGTCGGCGCGCAAATTACGAGGAGAAACCAATAATGGACATGCCAAGCAAGCTGGATAACGAAGAAAGAATCTCGACGCTACGCAGCAAATTATTCCCGGATGTTTTCGATCCATGTATCGGAGAGATCAGCCTTGAGCGGGCAAGAATCGCCACAAGAGCCTGTCAGGAAAATGCGGGGTTGCCGGCCGAACTATTGCGGGCCACGATGCTTGAAAAGGTGTTGGCGGAAATCCCGATCTATCTGCTTCCCGGAGACCTGATTGCGGGAACGGTTGCATCCAAGCCGCGTGCTGTTGAGGTGTTTCCGGAGTTCGGCGTCGACTGGATTTTGGCCGAAATCGATACCTTCTCTACGCGAGAGGCGGACAAATACAAAATTTCCGACTCCGACAAGGAGGAATTGAGGGCGATATGCACCTGGTGGAAGGGAAGGTCGATTCAGGACCGGATTCGTACCCTTCTAGGCGAAGAGGAATGCAAGCACATCGGCAGTCTGGTATTTCATTCCAATCCGGGCGACTGTAGCGGCAACAATGCCTTTGCCATTGACTACGAGAAGGTTTTCAGCAAAGGGCTGAACGGATACATCGCCGATATCGATCGCCAGTTGGCGTCGCTGGATATGCTCGATGCCAACAATATCGATAAAAGCGTATTCCTGCGCGCAGCAAAAATGACGCTCAAAGCGGCGATAGCCTATGCCGGCAGGCACGCGCAGCTTGCCAGGGATATGGCAAAGGAAGAGGCCAATGTCCATCGCCGGAAGGAACTGGAGCGGATTGCCGAAAACTGCGAATGGTCTCCCGCAAATCCGCCGCGCACTTTCCAGGAAGCGCTGCAAACCATAAACATCATTCATGTGGTTCTCTCGCTCGACGCGGGCGCATTCATCTGGATTCCGGGGCGACTCGACAAATATCTGTACCCGTATTTCCGCAAGGACATCGACGAGGGCCGCATCTCCAAGGAGGAGGCTCAGGTCATTCTCGAATGCCAACTGCTGAAGTACAACGACTCGAAGATACTGTGGTCTTCGATGCATGCCCTCTTCTTTTCGGGCAATCCGACAGTGCACGTGGTTACCGTTGGCGGAGTCAACGCAGATGGCATCGATTCAACCAATGATCTTTCCTACATGATCCTGGAATGTTACAAGCACCTGAGGCTACAGCAGCCGGAGTTGATGGTGCCGATCCACAAAGGTACGCCCGACGCGTTCCTGCGGTCGGTTTGCGAACTGATCCGGCTCGGCACAGGACATCCGAAAGTGGGCTGCCTCGATACGATGCAGAAAATGAAGGCCGCCGAAAAATTTCCGTACACCATTGAGGAACTAAGAAATATCTCGTGGGCGGGATGCGGCGAGGTAACCATTCCCGGAAAAGAACGCGGCGGCCCGGATTGGGCCTGGTACACAGGCCCGATGGTTGCCCTCGAACTGGCGTTGAACAACGGAAAGAGCCGTCTGACCGGCGAACAGTGGGGCCTGGAAACCGGTGACCCGCGGGCCTTCAAGAGCTACGACGAACTGATGGACGCCTGGAAGAAGCAGATGGCAAATGCCATCCGGCATACCTGCATTCATCGCGGAGCCATGCTGCTGGCCCATCGGGAATTGGTGCCCACACCGTTTAAATCGGTGTTCCTCGACGATTGCATTGAGCGGGGACTGGATGCGACGCGGGGCGGTGGAAAATACAACGCACAATCCGGGTCGAATGTCGGCGTTACTACCTGTGGTGATGCGCTGGCGGCCATCAAGAAGCTGGTGTTTGAAACCAAGAAAGTTACGCTGGCGGAACTTCTGGAGGCGCTCGACAATAATTTCGAGGGGCAGGAAGAACTGCGGCAACTTTTGCTGAGTGCGCCGAAGTTCGGCAACGATGACGACTATGTCGACTTCATCACCCGGGACATGGCGCGCTTTGCCAATTATGAGCACCGCAAGCACCCGGAACTTTACGGCGGCATCCAGCGCGATACTTACGCGGCCGTTACCGGAGGGGTACCGATTGGGCGAATGCTGGGAGCGACGCCGGACGGGCGCAAGGCCAGTGCTCCGCTCAACGAAGGCGGGATATCGCCGCATCAGGGCCGTGACGTAAAGGGCCCGACGGCGGTGATGAAATCCGTTTCAAAGATTGACTGGCAGACCTGCAACGGCGGCGTCCTGAATATGAAGTTCACCACCAACGCACTGAAAGGCGAGGACGGACTTCAGGCGCTGATGGCGCTTCTGCGGTCCTACGACCGGATGGGCGGCTATCACGTTCAGTTCAATTGCGTCGATCTCGCAACGTTGCGCGATGCGCAGAAGCATCCGGAGAAATATCAGGATCTCCTGGTCAGAGTCGGCGCTTACGCAAGCTATTTTGTCCAGCTCTCGGCTTGCTTGCAGGAGGAAATCATCGAGCGAACCGCGAACGAAATCGTCTAGGTTTCGGTTGCGGTACTGCGAAATCGCAGCAGGCTGAAATTCTGTTTCAGCCTGCTGTTTTTGCAAACATGCGTTTTTTCGATCAGTCTCGCCGTAGCGCCAGGAGGCATTGATTGCGGCGCTGGTTCGGTTTTCCGATGCTTAGGCCCTCCGGATTTGTGCTGCCGGCTTTGAACCACGGTGGACTTGCGTTCGTTCTTGCCGGAAACTCATCCGATGGATATAGAGATCAATAGCGTCGACGCTGAAGATAGCGGCCTAATATCGAGCGTCCAGCGATTCTCGCTGCACGATGGGCCGGGGATAAGAACCACGATCTTCATGAAAGGCTGCAGCCTTAAGTGCGAGTGGTGCGCAAACCCGGAAACCATGGGGCTTGAGCCGCAATTAATGACGCTGCTTAAGAAGTGCACCCGATGCGGTCGCTGTATTACGGCATGCCCGAACGAAGCGATCGCCCTGACGCATGAGGCGATCGACGTTGCCTGGGATAAATGCGATCAATGCCAGAAATGTGTCGATGCCTGCGCAACCGGAGCGCTTGAAACCAATGGGAAGAGAGTTTCTACCGAAGAACTGATGGCGGAGATCGCCAGCGATCGCGAGTTCTATGAAACTTCAGGCGGGGGTGTCACGTTTTCTGGCGGTGAGCCGTTGGTTCAGTGGAAGTTTGTCTTGCAGATGCTGAAGCGTTGTAAAGCAAGACGCATCAATACGAGCCTGGATACAACCGGCAATGTTTCCTGGAACATTCTCGAACAGGTTCTGCCGTATACCGATCTTGTCCTTTACGACGTAAAACATCTGGATGATGAAGCCCACAAGGCTAAAACCGGGATAGGCAATCGCATGATCCTGCGCAATCTGGAAAAAATCGCCCGCAATGCGCGGGTTTGGCTGAGGATCCCGGTGATTCCTGGGTTCAATGACTCGGAACAGCATCTCGAAAGAGTGGGGCGACTTGCTGTCGAACTCGGTGCGGAACGGGTGTCGCTTTTCCCCTTCCACAAATGGGGTGAAGGCAAGTATGAGCGCTTGGGTAAAGCGTATTTGCTGAGCGAGTCCGTGTTGCCGCCTAAGCCGGAAGATCTGGAGAAACATCGAGCCCTATTGGTCGGAGTCGGCGCCGAGGTATCGATCGGGAAATAGCTGGCACTTTGGCCGCCATATCGGTGGCAGTCGTTCCTTCGAGGGCTGCAACAGCAATAGTTTTGATGCAAGTCAAAGTGCGCCCGGCCATAAAAGCGAACCTACACGCGGTGGATTTGAGAATCTCCCCGTCTTTCTTCGATTGCTATGCCAACAGAGCATAAAGGCGTGCGCTATCCGAATAGGCGATCGATTGCGACGTCTCCATGATTCGGCGCACGACCTCCGGCATCGGGAGAGCGCGAGGAGCGAGAGGTGACTGTGTCCAAACAAAATATTGATGTTTATCGTCTGTGGGAAGCGTTCGTCTCCGGTGCCGATGTCGACCTTTCCGGTTTGCGTCAGGAGATCGCGGCATCGTGGCGGCGCTGCCGTGCAGCAAAAGTTTCCCCGACGGTCACAGGCAGAACGCCGGAAGCACCGGATGTTCTGTCCTCCTCGGATGAGGATTTGCTGAATTTGTGCAGCCCGGTGGTCTCGTTTCTCAGCAATGCGCTGGTGGGGACGGGCAAGGTGGTTACGTTAACCAATCGCGACGCCAAGATCCTTACCACCGTCGGCGGGACAAAAGGGCTTGACGCCGCTATCCGCATCAACGGAATGCCCGGTGCCCTTTGGGATGAGCGAACGTCAGGAACAAACGTTGCTGGTACCGGAATCATTCTGGGGAAACCATTTGAAGTCAAATGCCATGAGCACTACGTTCGTGAATTGCAAACGGAATGGACCTGCTGTTCGGCGCCGATTTTCCATCCCTTTGAGAACGAAATCGTTGGCGTCCTGATCATCGGGATGGTTGGCAGTTCGGTGCACCCCGAACCGCTTGAATTGGCGATCCACGGGACCCGGTTAATCCGCGGGCTCATGGAAAAAGTAGAGATGAGTCGCCGTCAGGTATTGAACAACGCATTCGAGGGTTTCGTCAGGCGTTATCCCGATTCTGCGGTGTTGTCGGTGGATGCCAATGGCCGTGTCGGCAGGGTGGATAGTCGCAATTGTCCGTTTCTCGGCAAACAGGCTACGTTGGTAGGACAGAAGCTGGAGGAGTTCCGCAGGGAAGATGCATCCTCCCTGGTGAGCGCCGCCGGTCTTCCCCTCCCGCAGGAAATTGCTTTGACGATCGGCAGCCATGCGGTTACAGCGATCGCTCACCCCGTATCGCACGGTGATCAATCGGTAGGACATATTCTGCTTGTGACGCCGCCAAAGCCGACGCATGGGGTGCGATCATCAGGACAGACGTGGACGACGTCGTTCTCTTTTCAAAACATAATCGGGCAAAGCAAATTACTGAGGCAAGCGCTCCGTACAGCACAGAAGGCGGCGGAGACTGACTATCCGATTTTGATCGTCGGTGAGACGGGGACGGGCAAGGAACTGTTTGCACACGCGATACACGAAGCGAGCGAGCGGCGAACGGGGCCGTTTGTTGCCTTCAATTGCGGAACCCTGTCATCCGAACTCACGGTATCGGAGATGTGCGGTTACGAACCCGGGGCGTTTACCGGCGCGGATCGACGGATGCGTAGCGGCGTTCTGGATATGGCCCACCGCGGGACTCTTTTCCTCGATGAACTCCAGGATATGGAGCCAAAGGCGCAAAGTCTTTTGCTGCGCTTCCTGGAGGCGGGTACGTTTGTGCGCGTCGGCGGTTTGCATCCGGTCAAGACGGACGTGCGGATTATTGCGGCAACAAATCTTCCTTTGTCCGAGCTCGACAAGCGCCGCCTGGTACGTCCCGATCTGCTCTATCGGATTAACTGCATTTCCGTCGAGATTCCACCGTTACGTGAGCGTCCGGAAGATATTCGTCTTATCGGCGAGTATTGCCTGCGTGGCGATCTGGGCTTTGCCGGAACGGTCGACGCAGAGATATGGCAAATACTGCAGCAGCGCGAATGGCCGGGAAACGTACGCGAACTTCGCAATGTCCTGCTTCGCTCGATCCTGGGGTGCGCCGATAACCGATTGACGGCCGACCAGTTCCTTCCCGTAGAACCCAATCCGCTGAGTCGAGATAAAAAATTCCGGTCCGCCGATCAGTTAAGTGCCGATGTCAGCGACGACATTGATGCCGTATTGCATGAGACCAACGGAAACGTGCGTGAGGCCGCGCGTCGTCTAGGGATACATTGGACGACGCTGTACAGGCGTCTCGCTAAAGAAAAAGCGCACTGAAGTTTAGACTGCGTGGTCAAAGCACGCGGCTTGGATTGCGCCGTTCCCCACCATGGGTTCAGCATTGGGAATGAGTCGTGCGATGCAATCAGTCCGCGCTATGTTCGAACGCGTACGGCGAAAAAAGCCACCGTCAGGAAGAGGGCGGCTTTTCGGGTATATGCAGGCATGCGCGCAGATTTCTAGCGTGCGCCCGGACCCTCTCCGATCAGGGTTTCGATGGCGGGGATGGACTTCGGGTCGGCCTCCCAGCCCTGGCCGATGAGCCAGGAGCGTTCGCGCAGCAGTTGCTCCTTGGCATGGGCGGTGACGATGCCGCTGATGTGCTTCAGCTTGCCGGTCTCGGTGCCGGAATAGAGGGCGGTGATCAGGGCGCCGATCTTCTCGCGCAGCTCGAAGTTGGCGGCTTCCAGTTCGCTGGGCTCGGCGC
>Ga0172380_10007661_pt1 | contig 12067 bp, 3 predicted proteins | sample Leawe162metaG_FD_119747 | JGI IMG/M metagenome (GOLD analysis project Ga0172380, IMG submission 119747) | Leachate microbial communities from a municipal landfill in Southern Ontario, Canada - Leachate well 162 metaG | ecosystem: Engineered > Solid waste > Landfill > Unclassified | place...
ACTATATATTATCTATAAGAAGGTGATAACCATCTTCACGGCTGATTCTGAGGCTTTGTTATCCGTAATGAAAGCGGATCGGGCTGAAGGATTGCCATAACAACCTAAAACTAACAGGTTTTTCCAATGAGACAAAGTATCGGTGTACTTGTTTTCTCCTTACTCATTTGGGCAGGAACCGCGTTCGGCTCAACCGGATCGGTTTCTACAACCGTGCAATATCCCCCGCCGGACATTCAGGCTATTGGAGATTATAGCAGGGTAACTATCCCCGGAGCGCACAACTTCAACCAACCGGGAACCCCAAACCTGCCATCAGCCGGGGTTTGGCTGTTGCTACCACCCGGAGAAGAGGCAGTAGGAGTTACAGTAAGCGAGGAAAAATGGGAACGGCTTAGCGGGAAGTACTCTGTTGAACCGACTAATCCGCCGCACATCTTGAGCGATCCAAGCCCGTTGGTGCAGTCTGCGCCGGATCCGGCTATTTATGGCTCTGATGTTCCGTATCCTGCTCTCCCCGTTGCTGACCTGTCAACGCATTTCAAGCGCGGTTGGGCATTGGCTACCTGTTTGGTCTATCCCGTGCGGTGGAATCCGTCAACGGGTATCATTGAATACCTTGCCTCTGCCCGTATCACCCTCACCACCGAGCCATCCCCGCGCGCTGTCACCGCCTTTAACGATCTGTACCGTGGCACCAAAGAGATGCGTACCGAGATGAATCACCGTGTCGCCAATGGCGATATGATCGGCAGATATCCCGCTCGTGATGCCGATATACCCCCGGCAATGTTAGTTGTGACAGTCGAACCGTTCTTGTCCCAAGCAGAGCTGTATGCCGACTGGCGTGCTATGCGCGGTATGCCGACTTACATAAAGACAGTCAACGAAATTGTTGATGCCTATCCCGGACGTGATACCCAAGAGAAGATCAGAAATGCCGTTGCTGATGCGTATCGTAACGACAACGTAGCACACTTGATCATTATGGGAGATGCTGACCTCGTACCGCATCGCGGGTTTTGTGCGAATGTAAATAATGAAGACGAAAAAGACATCCCCGCAGACTGGTACTACTCCGCCTTTGACGGAACCTGGAATACCGACAACGATGCCTATTGGGGTGAATCAAACGAATCCGATCTGTTAGCAGAAGTGACGGTTGGACGCATCCCGGCATCCGATTCACTCGATTTGGCAAATGGACTTCTGAAGACCTACAAGTATGCTGATACACCAGTGGTTGAAGATGTTCCCGCTGTGCTTATGGTCGGCGAAGAACTTGGCTGGGCGAAGATGGGTAGCGACTATATGGAGGAGCTGTATGCCGGCTCAAACCTCTACGGCTACACAACCAAAGGCTTCCCGCGTGATTGGAAAAAAGGCACACTTTATGATACAAAGGACTTTGAATGGACAGCGCACGGGCATCTGGCTCCGCTGATTAACGAGGGGTACAACTTCATCAACCATTTGGGGCACGCCAACACTTGGACAGTGATGAAGTTCAACCGGGACAACCTCGATGCTAACGTGCTTATCAACGGTGGTGGCTTTAACGGTCATAACGTACTTTACACACAGGGATGTTATTGTGGTTCGTTTGATAACCGCACCACAACGGTAGGGACTTACGAGGAGAAAGATTGTATCTCGGAGTATTTCATCGGCCGTCTCTGGACAGGCTTTGTAGCGATGATAGCCAACTCCCGTTATGGGTGGGGAAGCGGTAACGACACTAATGGACCATCGCAAATGTTCCATCGGCAATATGCTGATGCCATTTTCTCTGAAAACTATACACTCATTGGCAGAGCGAACCAAGACAGCAAAGAAGACGGCACCCCTTGGATGAATAACCAAGTGATCCGCTGGTGTTTCTGGGAAGCAAACCTGTTTGGCGATCCCGCCCTCGACCTCTGGGTGAACAGCCCGGATACAATGATTGTGGACTGCCCCCCGGTAATCATCATAGGCCAGCCGGATTTCACGGTAAACTTCCCCGGTGTAACCGAAGGTTATGCCACACTTTCCCGCAACAATAAAGTATTAGCACAAGCCGAAATCGGTGCGGATGGTAAAACCGTATTTGACTTACCGGAACCGATCCAGCCTCCGGGCGAGGTCATTCTTAAGGCTGTAGCCCGTAATTACATCCCGCGCGTTCATAATCTTGTTTCTATCCCTGCCGAAAACGGTTATCCATGGGTTGTGGAATTTGATATTAGCGACTTCGATGGTGTACCTGACGGTGTTATCAACCCCGGTGAACGGATAGAATTGACCCCCAAGGTTCATAATATGGGGCAAGGGATCTTGGACGGGCTTGAAATTCTTGCGGAATGTGCAGACGCAAGGATCACCCTCGCCGAGAAAACCGTTGAATTCCAGCCGATTGGTTCAGACTCTATCAGCTCGGCGCAGTCGCCTATTACCTTCACGGTTGATAAGCGGTGTAAAGATAATAGTACGTTTAACCTAAACCTTACCATGACGGATGGAGACGGCAACAGTTGGGATCAAAAACTAAGCCTGACCATTCACGGTTCTGTGCTTAAGCAGAAATGGTTCACAGTGTATGATACAGCCGGTAACAACAACGGTCGGTTAGACCCCGGCGAAACAGCCGAGATCCTTCTGACGATGAAAAATCAAGGTTCCGGCAGGGCAGGAGATATGGTTGCGGTTTTAGCATCTTCTACGCCTCTGGCGGAAGTAACTGCCGCCCAGTCCGCTTGTGAGCTGATGGAACCGGGAGAAACCGCCGACTTTGAACAACGGTTCAAGGTGCAAATGTCGCCTGATTTACCGAACCCGTACCGCGTTGTTTTCACCCTCAAAATTGCATCACCGGTTAGTGCGCCGCTAAGTTATATTGTTCCGCTGGAGGTGGGCGGGCTGTCCTATAACTTCGATACCGCCCAGCCCGACTTGATAACTGAAGCCGTGCAAGCTGGTGGAAATGAATGGCACGTGTCGGTGCAGGACAACCAGTCGTTCAAGGGAACCAAGTCACTCAAGGTGGGGAAGAACTTTGAAGGAGGAAAGTACGCCAAGGATCTTAATTGCGTAGCGTATCTGCCGAAAGTAGAAGTGACGACACCGTTGCATCTGACCTTCCGTCACCGTTATTTCACCGAGTACTGCAAAACCAAGCCGGAACCTCCCACCGGTTACGACGGAGCATTCTTGGAAGTTTCCGTTGATGACAGCGCATGGCAGATATTGTATCCCACAACCCCTGCAGGTAAAGTTTATCCCCGTACGGTTATACACGGCGGGACACCGAGCCCGTTCCCCGAAGGGCATCCGATCTATTCTGATATCACAGACTGGGAGACTGCTCTGTTTGACCTGTCCGAGTTCCAAGGGCATTCAGTGCAGGTGCGGTTCCACTTCTTCTCGGACGGCGCGGTTGGCAAAGAGGGATGGTATATAGATGACATCTCCTACGCAATGCCTATGCTACTCGATATACCGCTTGATCTAAAGGCAGAGTTAGTTGATGATGGTGTTTCCCTAACGTGGAATCCGCCGGTGCCGTCGCGTGACGATTACATCCCCAATGAGCTGTATGGTTACCGGGTTTATCTGGGTATTGACGATCTGAACAATCTGGATACCTTGATTACCGATCATAAGTTTTATCTGGATATGATGCGTCATCGGGAAGGGGACTATATGTTTGTCGTCTCGGCGATGTACAAAGACGGTGAGAGCATGCCAAGTAATCTGGCGGAGCTCAAATGGATTAAGCCAGAGGTTGGGGTTGAGCCTGAGGTGGCGGGAACACCGCTGAAGTTTGACATTACGGCGGTCTATCCGAATCCGTTCAACGGACTATCCCGGATCAGTTACAGCGTGCTAAACGACACACCGGTTGAACTGGCGGTCTATGACCGTACTGGACGGTTGGTTAGTAGTCTGGTCAAAGCCGGACATCGGGCAGGGAACTACACCGCGACCTTTGACGGTAGCCGGCTGGCAAGCGGAATCTACTTCGTGCGATTATCCACACCGGATGCGGTACGGAGCACAAAACTGGTTCTGATTAAGTAAGAAAATCAACAACGGGCACTGCTAAACAGTGCCCGTTGTTGTTAAATCCAGATCGTAAATCTTGGATGGGTAGCTTATAGCTGGCACAAACCAACTCGCAACTAATGTGAGGGCGAAGCTATTGGCTACGCCAAATGCTTCTCCCCTACTGCTCCCGTCCGCAAGGTCGCCCATTAGCAATTAGCAATTGTCATTCACCGCAGATGCACCATCTTCCGATACTCTATCTTATCCCCATCTCACTTCCAGAGGACGATATCGCCGCTATACATCCCAGCGGCAATTATCCAACCGTCAGGGCAGAAGGCTACCGATTTGACTGAACTGTTATATTGGGATGCAGTTTGCAGTGTCGCTAAACAATACCCGTCCTTTGCCCGCCAAACCTTGATGGTGTGATCACTCGAACAACTCGCAATAGTTGAACCGCTTGGATTGAATACCACGCAATTCACTTCGGCGGTATGTCCGAGCAGATCTATTCCCCGCTCCTTGTTAAAGGCATCACGCTGCTTGATCATTGTATTAACATCCCCGCTGACAAGTGTGGAGCAATCCGGGCTAAATGCAACTGTATTCAAACTTGCACGATGTTCGGTGAATGCTTCCCAGCATTCATTGTGCTCTAATGACCATAACCTGAGAGTCTTGTCGGAACTTGCGCTTGCTAAGAACCTTCCATCCCGCCTAAAAGAAAGTGACCGAACAGAACCTAAATGCCCGACTAAAGTATCAACACAATTTCCACTCGGAAAATCCCAGAGTAAAATAATCTTATCTCTGTCTCCGCTCGCAATGAGGTTCCCGAGTGGGCTAAAAGCCACAGAACTCACCTCTTTCGTATGTCCCACTAATGTTCCTATACATGTACCATCAGCCACATTCCAAATCCGGACCGTTTTATCCCAACTTCCGCTCACAAGAGTCCTTCCATTGGGGCTTATTGCAATTGATGAGATATTTGCCGAATGACCGCTTAGGGTGTTAATACAGGAGCCATCACTCAGACGCCATATTTTCACAGTACCATCACTGTATCCACCCGCTACAGTCATACCGTCCGGACTAAACACGGTGGAATTAACAGAGCTGTTTCCTATAAAGGTTTGAAAAGCCCGGTAGGAGGGAGTAGCTTTACTCTGGTTTGAATACTGCGAATAATACTCCTTGTGTTTAGCCCGGACTCTATACACGTAGGTTGTATTCAAGACTATTCCTACATCCACGAAGGAACCATCAATCCCTCCCGATGCAATCTCCCTAAATGAATCTTCGTGAGTTGTCTTTCGCTCTATCAACATTACATCATCTCCCCGCCCATTAGTGTCCCACTCCAACTTAATACTTGCATGATCTATAGCCTCAGTAGTAAGATTCTGGGGAGTTTCAATAACGGGGAGAGCGGATGCTACATTGCTGTACGCCGAGAATCCGGAGAGTGTAAACGCCTGTACCCGGTAATGATAGATCTTGTAGGGAGTTATATTCGTTTCGGTGTAAGCCGTCCGGTCATAAGAAAGGTACTTGTGTTCCAACCATTCTCCATTACCCAATTTACGTTCAATCTTATAGCCGACTTCATCATTCGAGTTGTCTGTCCAGGTTAACTCTATCACTGACGGTTCTTTTACAGTCGCAGTTAACTCAGACGGAACGGCGACTTCCGGGATTACTGATACCTCATTGCTACATTCAGAGTTGCCGTCAGCTACAAATGCCTCAACGTTGTAGCTGTATGTTGTTTGAGGGACTAAGCCGCTGTCGCTGAAGCTGTTACAGTTAGCGGATACGTCGAAAACTTTCTCATTGACACCATCTACCATCCATCGTCGAATATGGAAACCCTCTTCATCGGGAGAATTATCATCCCAACTCAATTCAACCGTTGAGCTACTTTTTAGGGTGTATGTAAGGTTTGACGGTGGTTGCAGAGTAGGAGTTGCTGAAGCCTCGCCTGAGAAAGCTGATCTGGTACTCGCAGTGAACGCAGAGACCCTGTACGAATACATCTGATTCACTAATAGAGCACTATCCGTATAACTTTGGGTATCTGCCTCAATCGTGTTAATCAACGTCCACGGTGAGTTGACAGTGCATCGCTGTATTCTGAATCCGATTTCGTCTGAGGAGTTGTCTATCCACTCTAACCTAATCCCAGAGCTGGAAACAGGCAGAGCTTTCAACTCCGTTGGTGCGGGTGGTATCTGTTCTGGGTCAGGTTCCATTACTGGAACGACGATTTTGTCACAACCGACGGTTGACAACAGCACCATACCCATAAGCAGTATGGCAACTAACCTAATGTTCTTGTACATTTTTTTTCCTTTTCCTTTTAGTGGTTTTCTTTTCCTGATTCACTTTGATCTTTTGTATCCACTGAAAATGGCATCCCTGATCGCTCGGTCATTGATCCATCTCAATACTGAGCAGTTGTTGACTATGAGTTGCTAACCAGTGCCAGCCTTGAGCTACTATTCTGTCTACAGGTGAATGACGAGGGGAGTGGAAAGCGTCAACTGGTTGCCGCACTCCAGCATACGGATTTCGCGTCTTGCGACACAACTACAAACCGCCCCTTTGAAATTTGTAATATGCAATTTTGAATTGCTCTTCACCGCAGATGCACCATCTTCCGATACTCTATCTTATCCCCATAGCTCACCTTCACAAAAAACACCCCTGTTGGATAATCCCCGAAATCAAGGACGCGGGTTATGATTCCTCCGGCAGTGCGTGTATCTCGGTTATAGAGCAAGGTACGCCCTTGTATGTCGAAAATTGACAGTTCGACTACTCCCGGACCCGGCAAGGTGTATCTGAGGGTGGCGAGGTCGTTGAATGGGTTCGGGTAGACCGAGTGAATAGCAAACTCTATCGTCAGTTCTTCCGGATTTGCGGACAAAGGAGCCACATTCACTATCCAATCAACTGTACCGGACCAGTTATACCCGTCGAATGCCTGCACCGCAACTATCAGCCTTCCCGGTTTCTCGAACCGCCGACTGATCTCCCCCCCACCCCAGAAGGTTGTATCACCCACCTTCCAGAGGCAATCAATGGGATCCTGCTCAAGGTCATCATTTACTACCTCAAAGTAGCAACGTTGGTTTGGAGTGACGTTTGCTTCGGGAGTATCAGGATCCCACTTTAATAGAACCGGTTTGTTGTTATTATGATCAAACGGATGGGCACCCAAATCGGCTATGGTTCCATCAGGGTCACGAGGAGAGTCGGGGTTACCGCTGTCTATGCAAGGAGAGCGGGGGTCGAGAACATACCGGTAGCTCGGTGAACTGAATAACATTGGATTCGCATATATGGGATTATCAAGCACATATCTATGACCCTGACTGTTCACCCGATTGTTCCAGAAACAGAGATTCCTGAACCTGACCGAATCAGGAGCCATAAGCCCACCCGCAGATGCATAGAAACCGAGATCACAGTCCATAATGATTGAGTTCTCAAGAAGATCTGGCGGTACAACGGTAGAATCACGAATATGAACATAAAAGTCAATTCCTCGTCCGTTACGGATTGAGGTGAGATTACTGATGTGTACATTTTCAACGTGCCCATCGTATCCGAGATCAAACCCCCATACACAATCTGAAGTGGTGATATTACTCAGATAGAGTTTGGGATTCTCGTCTTTATAGGTAGCCACTGCTAATAAGGCTTTGTCCGTGCAATGTTCAAAGGTAACATTCTCTACGGTAATATTATTCAAAAGACACAACCCCCAAAAATTGCGCACGTTCACATAACGAAGTACGGTGGTTTTAATGTTGGCGAATTGTCCCCACACTTTTTTCGAGGGGTTTCCGTCGTAAGCATCAATCGTGATCGGTTCTTCGCGGGTACCCTCTGCTATTAAAGTTACGTTGCCATAAAACGCCATGGTAGCCTCCCCCGTATCGTACAATAAAAGGGTTGCTCCCGGTTTGATGATTAACGTATCACTCCGTGCTCCTTCAATCAATCCGTAAAAGATATGAGGGCTCTGCTCTTTGGTCAGTATGGTTGTACCTCGCGGAAGATGTCCTTTATAAATCCTTCCGCTTGTGGATTCGGCGGTGATTGGAATGACCAAATCACCAGCTGAAGAATGAACAGTTAAGCTTTCGGCAAAAACTTTGGCTACGGTAGGGCGGAAGTGTAGAACAAATGTCAGGTTTGGAGTCTCCTGCATCGGTTGAAGCTCAATATTCTGAAAGTCAGTAAGATAAAAATTCACTGAATCACTTAGTGCATAAGACTCAATTATCAAAGGACTATCCCCATAGTTTGCGAATCTTACACCATTCTTGTTTGTATAGTCTCCATTGTTCTCCAAGATTGGAAAGCGCAAGTTACGCCATTGACTCGATAGAATTCCTCTTATTGGACGTAGTGGAGAGGTTGTTGCCTCCGTCGTCTGTCCATAGGCTCCGACGTTTGCCCGTCCCCCATTCGGTTCTGGTTCATCACCTACCGGTGCGTGCGGGTTGGCTCGGTCAATCGCGGGTGAATTTGAAGCCAAATGCAGATCATACTCTCCTACAAAGCGTGGATCTGTGTACATATCCCCAGTTACAACAGAATATTTCCAAGTGGAATTATAAAAGCGCGATGTATAGTTCCAATAGATATTGTATCCGTTTGTGATGGTGCTGGGACCACTAAACTTCTGGCACCAAGCAAAGATATTGTTCTGAAATTTACTCACTCTCAAGTTTCCTCCGTACCCAGACGTGCAGTAAGCAATGGTATTAAACTGAATGTCGAAATATGTTGGTTCGTGCGGCCAATCATCATTGCCGCCCCACAATCCTAAATTGCAGTGATGGATTCTGTTACCTAAGATGATGCATGTATCTGATGGATTGGTTGACATCACCACACGCAAGCCTGTTTTGGAGTGGTTAAAGATATCGTTTGACAGTATCATCGGGTCACAATGTTCTGCCGGAATTGCCCAGTTACCCAGGGTAGCATATCCAATCACAATTCCATTTTCACAATCAGTTACTCTGTTCGCTTCAATCCTAAACTCAGACTGATTCTCACCGTCTATCCTGAGACCAGTTGAAGTGTGGTTGATTATGGAGTTGCTGACTATAATTTTTCGGTTTAACGAATCCGCATTAATTCCCGAATATATCGCCTTCATACCATAATCGGAGAAATCAACTATCTGACAACTATCTACTGATAGTATGCCCCATGTTGCCGTACTTAGGGAGATACCGTCTTTTGTCCGGCTGATCCCCTCAAAAGTACAACCGTGAATCCTCATCGTGTCGGCAATCTGACCTCCAACAGCAAATTGTGTTGCTACCGTATCATGCAGATAGGCTTGGGTAATATCGTAACGGATAAATCGGCTGTTCCGCACTTCTATCGAACGACTCCAACCTATCTCCATCGCGGGTTTGTAGTATTCGAATTTGGCGTGGCTAATCCTGGCGGATCCCCCGTTAAATACGACTGTTCCCCACTCATTAGGTCCGGGGCGGAGTGCGTTGGACGTGAACAGAACTGAGTCTCCCTCTTCACCCGCAACCACGAGCGATCCACGCACCTCGAAGGTGGAGAAATCCTGACGGGGCATCCACCGGACAGTCACGCCGGGGTCAATTACAAGCTCAGCTCCCGCTTGAACTGTGACATCCCCGTCAATGATGTACGGGCTCCCGGCTTTCCGCCATGTTCCCGATACATCACCTGTGACGATGGTCTGGCTCACGGCGAGGGAAGGGAGAAGAAGGGATAACAGTATCAGTATGACAAACATTTTCATGATTGATTCTCTCTTTAACACGAAAAATACGAATTTATGCGAAAAACACGAATTTTTACTTCACCAATGTCACCTTGATGGTCTTCACACTCTTAGCCTGCTCCAGCCTGCAGACGTATGTCCCAGCGGAAACTGAAGCGGCATCCCATGTCAGACGGTGGATACCCGCCGGGCTACTGCCGTTAAACAGACGGGTCACCTCATGCCCTTGCATGTCGAACAGTGTCACCCGCAGATCAGATGCAGTCTTCAGGTTGTACTCTAAAGTCACCATGCTGTTGAAAGGATTGGGATATGCGGAGAGCAGTGAGATAGATAGGGGGATATTTGCCGGATTCGGGTTGGGCAGATCCAGCGACGGACGGGTGTTATACACTCCAAAGTGGAAACAGTCCGCAACATAGCTGTAATCGTCCCGTACCGCAATAGCATAAGCATAACCCGGTGTGTCATACGAACCGCACAACTGCGGATCACCGGGATTAGCGATATCCACAACCTTTAACCCTTCCTCATAACTCACTATATAGGCGTAATCACCGTCAACTGCCACTGAGTAAGTCCAACTATCGGTAGGGAACGAACCGGCGAACTTGGGAGCGGCGGGAACCGAAACATCCAGAATCGTCATACCGGCACTGCCATCGGCAATGTAGGCATAGTCCCCGTCGAGGGTGATGTCCCAAGCGTATCCGTCGGTATCATAGTTCCCCAGTTCGAGAGGTTTGGACGGATCATCAATATCTACAACCCACACCCCGGCAATATCATCGGCAATGTACAGATAGTCTCTGTCAACCGCAACACCGTATGCCAAACCGGGCGTATTAAAGATGCCAACCGGTTTGATTTCGGCGGGATTGGAAATATCCAGAATGTCCACACCGTATTCGTACTCAGCCAGATAGGCGTACTTGCCGACCACCATAACGTCGCCAACCCATCCGGGGGTATCGTAACTGCCAATTTCCAGAGGGAGGGCGGGATCGGCTATATTGACGATTCTTAGCCCCTCTTCATAATCGGCAAGATAGAGTAGGGTATCTACGATAGCTAATGCATACGCCGAGCCGGGTGTATCAAGGAATGCGATTTCCACCGGTTCTGCGGGATTGGATATGTCCACAACCCTCAGCCCGGCGGTATAGGCGGCAATGTAGGCATAACTGCCCTGCAAGGCAATGTCATAGACTAATCCAGGGGTGGCAAACCTGCCTACTTCATTGGTAGCTTGTGGATTGGCAATTTGCACCACCCGTAACCCGCCTACGCCATCAGCCACATAGGCAAATTGACCTTTAACAGCAACCCCATAAGCCAATCCGGGCGTGTCGTAGAAGCCGGTTTCGGTGGGTCTGTACGGATCCAATACATTGATAATCCGCAAGCCTCCCGCGCAATCAGCCACGTATGCGTTACTGCCCACAACCGTAACATTACTCGCCCAATCGGGAGTTTCGCACACATTGGTTTGTAAAATCCGTCCGGGATTAGTTACATCGTAAATCTGGATACCCAGCTCGCCATCGGCGATAATCACATAGTTTCCGTACAACCCAACACCATAGGCGGTTCCTGGGGTATCCGCATAACTGGTCTCGTATGGTTTTGCCGGGTCAGCGACATTTATTACCCTCAATCCCTTCCCCCGATCCGCAACATAGACATAGTGACCGGAAATGGTTACATCATTGGCAAAGCCGGGGGTATCCAAGAAACCGACTTCAACCGGTTCAGCGGGATCACTGACATTAACAATCCTTAGCCCTGCAAAACCGGATGCCACAAAGACGTAATCCCCGGAAACAGCCACTCCGTAGGCTTCGCCGGGGAGGTCAAGGCGACTATTCAGACGCGGGGCTCTCACATCTGAGATGTCTATCACGCATAGATCGCCCGATTCATCCGCGACATAGGCGTAGACACCCAATACCGCCACGCTCAGTGCCATGCCGGAAGTGTAATAGTACCCTACTTCAACGGGTGCTTCCGGGACGGTTATGTCCACTATTCGCAAGCCGGATCTGGAACCGGCTATGTATGCGTAGTTGCTGTCAACTGCTACATCGTAAGTGGGAGCCCAATTATTGTACAGCGAACCTGCCAGCTCCACATTCCATCCCTGCGCAAACGACCTGCCGGCGAGCAGTACGATTGATACCAAGAGCAGGCTTATGCCACGCTTAATGTTGTTTCTCATTTTTTCTCCTTCACTTACTTGATTAA
>Ga0172380_10007662_pt1 | contig 12066 bp, 23 predicted proteins | sample Leawe162metaG_FD_119747 | JGI IMG/M metagenome (GOLD analysis project Ga0172380, IMG submission 119747) | Leachate microbial communities from a municipal landfill in Southern Ontario, Canada - Leachate well 162 metaG | ecosystem: Engineered > Solid waste > Landfill > Unclassified | place...
AAACTCACAATCAATAATACAAATAATAGAATATCTGGTGGTATGGGTGGCGGTGGTTCAAGTTATGTTAGTTATGCTAGTGGTGGCGGTGGTGCGCCTTATGGAGTCGCTGGTTATTGTTCATACGCACCAAGAACAGGAGGAAATGCATCATTAAATAGTGGTGGTTATGGTGTATACGTTAATACTATTGGTTGGTCAGGTGCTGGTGGTAGTATAACCATGAATGGCAACATTTCTCAAGCGGAATCAGGTAGATATTCGAATACATACCCATCTGGTGGCGCACAAGGATATGCAATTCAAGGCATATCCAATGTAACATTTGTTGGAGATAATCAAGGTACGCTATCAGGCGGAACTGTTTAAAGTTCAATAACATCAATAGTTATTTTTTTATTACCGATTGTAACTTGTCCTTCAATCGGTAAATCTTTTAAATATTTTGTGTCAGAATTCAATTTAACCCAATCTTTTGATGAAGTGTAATAATCAACACGATATGAGATTTTATTGAATTTAATCCTTACCTTGAATGTTTTTTCATTGTAGGTAATAGATTTAAAATAGTCACCTTTATAATCTAACACCCAACCACAAGCAACTAATTTTTGTTTAAATTGCTCAATTATAGCTAATTGTTTTTTAGTCATGATAAATCCCTTAATTACAAAGCAAAAGTGCGGCTGCAAATAATTCATTTTCTGGAAAAATTCTTACTCTTCCCTCTTCAAAATAATCAGTCATAATATCAGTATCGTTTTGATATGCGGCTCGAAATATTTTTCTCAAATTAGGCCCATCGCTATAACTTTTTGCATATAGCGTGATACATTCTTTGAAACCAGCACTAGCCCCAATTTTAGTGTCAACATAAATTTGACCATGTGAATAATGGACTTTGGCTTTTACGCTACCATCAGTAACAAAATGCTTTAAGAATCTGATAGCTGGTTTAGTTGTTTTAGTTGTTTTAGTTTTCATAATATAGTCACCTTCAATTTGTTGTTAATTTCCGAACTCAGGATAATTATAATTCAATTACCCTATGTCGTCAACATAAAATTAAATTAATTTTTAAATGATTTACACTTATTAATTCTGGCTCTTTGTACTTCAGAACGCATTTTTTCACCAGTAAAGCCTTTGGCTACCAACTCACTAACATCAATTGTTTTTACTTCTTTCAACAATCCCATAATCAAATCAACTTTAATCATTGGCACTTTTTCAATTGTTGGGCCCCGACCATTAGCATCACAAACTGATGCCATCAGCATTCTTTGAAAATGAATAGGGTTTCTAAAAGCATCACAACGTTCAAAGATTTTAACAACTGTTTTTGGATTCAATTTATTCCAATTATGAATATTCAAATGTTCACGAGAAGTCATTACTCCAACTTTTTTAAATTCAGTTGGAGTCTTCAATCTATCACAAAAGTATTCAACCAATGGAACACCAGCAGATTCATGACCATGATGTTTAGGCAAATCTTCTTTTTTAGTCAAACCTTTACCAAAATCATGAACCAATGTAGCAAACCTTGTAACAATGTCATCAGTAGCATTTACAGCTTCTTGCAATACCAACATGGTATGAACAAAAGCGTCACCTTCAGGATGCCATTGTTCTGGTTGTGTTTGACCTTTCAACAACCACAATTCAGGAAACAAAACTTCCAATGCACCCAAATCATCCAATGTTTCAAAGAAAATCCAAGGCTTATCCAATTTCAAAACCTTTTCAAATTCTTTCCAGATTCTTTCCGCAGTCAATGAATTCAACATACCTTCATTGATCATTTCTGAAATCAATTCTTTTGTTTCATCTGCAATAGTAAAACCAAATCGAGCGGCAAACCGTGCAATTCTCAAAACCCGAACAGGGTCTTCAACAAATGCAATTGTGGTATGTCGCAAAATACCATTTTCCAAATCTTGCAAACCATTAAACGGATCAAAAATAATATTTTTATCTTCTACCCATCTTGCCATTGCATTAATGGTCAAATCACGTCGGCCCAAATCCATTTCCAAAGTAACATCTTTTGTGATTACTTCAAAGTCATTATAGCCATTACCAGTGCTTCTTTCAATTCTAGGCAATGCGTATTCTTCTCTAGTTTCTGGGTGCAAAAATACTGGGAAATCAGCACCAACTTTTGAAAAGCCCTTTGCCAACAATTCAGATTCACTTGAATTAACAACTACATAATCAACATCATTTACTGGCAAACCCAATACACTATCACGAACCGCGCCACCCACTCCATAACACATAATTTTTTTCATAAATAATATAATATAATAGTAAATTAAAAAATAATAATAACACAATGGAGAGTAAAATGTCAACTCTTTTTAAACCATATACTTATCTAATTGGTTGGTCAACAATAAACAAGTTTTATTATGGAGTTCAATATGGTACTAAAGCAAACCCAAGTAATTTATGGTCAACTTACTTCACATCATCAAAATATGTAAAAGAATTCAGAGAACTTTATGGCGAACCAGATATATCAAAGTTAGAAAAACCTTTATAACCAAAGAAAAAGCTATCGAATGGGAATTCAAGGTTATTCAAAGATTAAATTGTGTACGTTCTAAACAATTGTTGAATCGTTCACTAGCTGGTCAAAACTTTTACTGTAATGGTCATTGTTCAGACGAGACAAAACAAAAAATGTCATTAGCTAAACAAAACATGTCAGAAGAAACTAAGCAAAAAATATCATTAGCTAAATCAGGTGAGAATCATCCATTCTTTGGTAAAATCCATACAGAAGAAACCAAACAAAAAATATCATTAGCAAGTAAGGGTAAACCAAAAACAGATGAGACTAAACAAAAAATGTCATTAGCTAAACAAAACATGTCAGAAGAAACTAAACAAAAAATGTCAATATTAGCAAAAAATAGACCAATATTAGCAAAAAATAGACCAAAATTAGAATGTCCTCACTGCCACAGATTTTTTTCAAAAACAAATTTAACTAGATGGCATAATGATAATTGTAAATTAAAATGATTATCGTACTCCAAAATCAAAATTAGTTAATCTATTGGCTGAAACATTAGGAAATGGCTATTTAACCATAAATGACATTAATCGTTTTTACGGAAAAAGAAAATCAAACAATATTTAAAATCAGGAGGAATCAACTTTTTTATTTCATAACTTCACTAACATTAACTAATCGAGATATTCAATGCAAAAAAAACGGACTAAACGCAACGATAAAATTAAACAATCTCAACAACAACAATATGGACAAGGAAACATAGATAACTATGAAAGTCGATATGATAATGCACCAAAAGTTTCAAATATAAAACTAATACCAAAATCAGAGGCACAAAAAAGATATTCAAATATAATTAACGCAAATACTGTAATTTTTTGTACTGGCCCTGCTGGTACTGGAAAAACTCATGTTGCTATAGTAAAAGCGGCAAGATTACTAGACGAAAAGAAAATTAAACAAATTATCTTATGTAGACCAGCGGTTGAAGCTGGCGAAAAACTTGGCTTTCTTCCTGGTACACAAGAAGAAAAATATATGCCTTGGTTAAAACCAATTGTGGCGATATTAGTTAAATGTTTTGGTAAAGGATATACAGAATATTTGTTTAAAAGTGAAAAAATTGTAGCCGAACAACTTGGTTATATGCGAGGTTTAACTTTTGAAGATGCCTTCGTTATTTTAGATGAAGCACAAAATTGTACACCAGAGCAAATGAAAATGTTCCTATCAAGAATTGGCGATAATTGTACAATGATTATTGATGGAGATACCGAACAAAAAGATATTAAAGGTAATAATGGTTTAACTGATGCTATTTGGCGATTAGAAAATGAAGATCAAATTGGTAACATGAGATTTACCGATGATGATTGTGTTCGTTCAGAAATGTGTAAATTGATTTTAAAAGCATATAGAAAATAAAAATGAATAGGCTAGGTTTTTAATCTAGCCTTTTTCTTTATATGATGCTATTACCAGTAGAACTGTTAATAAATAATTTTATCATATCAATAAAGTAAGCAATTTCAGACCTTTCACCTTCAATGATAGTAATCACTCCATTTTGTGTAACTTCTTCTTTTATTGTTACACGAATTGGTTCATCACAAACCGCCGCATGTAAATTTTTTATTAATAGCAATTGATCGCTTTTATGATTCAGTTTAACTTTCATAATAAATTTAGCTCATATATAATCAAATTCAGAAACCTGAATTCTAGTTTTCTTTCTAATGGTCAACATATTAAGGCAATAACCATAATAGAATAGATCAATTATTTCATTGCCTTAAATATCAAAACCTTTTTTATAAAAAATCACATTTAATTTTTGTTGCTTTTCCATTCTTAATCAATGTTAATTTTTTCATGTAAAAGCAACGACTAAATTAGGCGTAGATTTTATCAGGTTCTACGTATTCTTTTTTCACAAAGAACGAAACCCCTTCTTTTGTCATTTGTGCTTGAAACATAATCAAGCCGAGTTTTTTACCAAGCGTCAAAACTTCTATAGCTTTACTGATATTTTGCTCAAAATCAGCAAACTTGACTGTAACAATTTGGCGGTCTTTAACATCAAAAACAGTCACTTCACCAAATTTTTTAAATTGTTCTTCAAAATTCATAATCATATCTCACTTGTTAATATTGGTTCATTATATAGGTATTATTTCAAATTGTCAACTATTATTTTTTAGTCAACCATGATGTCACTCTTAATAACATTTGTTTGTCCTGATGATCTTCATCATCTTTTATTTCAGCCCATTTTACATTTAGCTTATACATCGGCTTACCAGCCAATTTGCCGCTTGAAAATATCAATCCAGCATTATACATGGCGGTTTTTCGTTGTGGATTTGTTGCTGAATCCCAAATAGCACCAGGGTCAGTATTTTCTGTTAAAAATTCATCGAAAGTCTTCATTTATTTTCCTTGATTGTCAATTAATTTGTTCATTTTTTTGATACTAGCTTTGATGTAATCTAATTTACCATCTACACTAATCATCCCTTTTTGTTTAAAAAATACAGCTTTATCTTTTCCAAAAGCTTTGTTAAATTTACTTATTAAGGCGGATATTTGCCTATCAGTAAGTTCTTCAACTTCTTCTGTTACGGTGGTAAATTCTTGATATGTTTTCATTTATCTTTCCTTAATATGTATTGAGATATTTATACTAAAGCTAAAACTTCACATTTTGTGCCATCATCATTTAAATAAATATCGCCTACATTTACACCTTGCTTGAAATTGAAACCTAAACCAACTTTTCCAGAAGGATAGAAATTTTTGTGGACTGATATGGTATCAGTGTAGCCAAATCTCATTTTTGTTTGTAAAGCAGTTTCGATTTGAGCATCAATTTCATGTTGTTGGATAGTATTCATAAATAATTCCTTAGTAAATTTAACAGTCAAATAAATTATAAATAAGTTAAACAATATTGTCAAGAAATAAAAAGGAAATAAAATGGCTATCTCAAACCGCACAGATTTAATAAGTTATTGCAGACGTGCATTAGGTGAACCCGTAATAGAACTAAACGTAGCAGACGAACAAATAGAAGATAGAGTCGATGACGCATTAAGTAAATTCTGGGACTTTCACGAGGGTGCAAGTATTAAAAATTTTATTGTGTATCAAATAAAAGAACAAGATGTTATTAACAAATATATTCCAATCGAAGATAATACACTCAGTATCTTAAAAATATACCCACAAAATTCTTATAATAATTTAGATAACCCACAACAAATGTCTATTTTACAATCAGTGGGTAATACAATTACTACATCAGGTAATTTAGTGTCGTATATGATACAACAACAATATATACAAACCATCAATCAATTCTTTAATAGAGAAAAAATGATTCGCTTTAATCGTTATTCAGGAAAATTATTAATTGATACCGACTGGGCCGAATTCAAAGCAAATAGTTATCTGTTAATGGAAGTGTAAGAAAAAGTTTTACCTGAAGAAAATCCTGATATTTGGAACAACGGTTGGTTAAAAGCTTACACAACTGCGTTAATTGGTATTCAATGGGGAACTAATTTAACCAAGTATGATGGATTTCAGCTTCCAAGTGGAATGGTACTCAATGGGAGTGCTATTTTACAGCAATATATGGATAAAAAAGCATTATTAGAAGAAGAATTGATTTCTACATGGCAACTTCCAATAGATTTTTTAGTCGGCTAAGCCCCATTTAATCAATTGAGTAACGTTGTCAAAGAATCGACGTTCTGTTTCTTGACTTGCGTTGTCTTTACCGCTAACGTACCAAAAAGCATCGTCAGCAAAATAACCAACTTTACCATTAGGAAATGTGACTTCAATTTCTTGCAACTTACCAAAATATTTAAGTTGTTTGGTAGTTGCGCCGTTTTTTTGTAATTTTCTTAAAACTTTATCAGCATTCATGACATTTTTCCGTTAATTTTAAACATGACTATATTTTATCTAAATTTTAATTAAGTGTCAAATCTTTTTTACTAAATATCCATAATTATAACTAAAAGGTAAACATTAATGACAAGAATAATAGCTGTGTTTCCTGGTGTCGGTAAAACAACATTTTTTAATGACTTCAATGAAAATTATAAAATTGTTGATTCTGACTCTAGTAAATTCAAAACCAATTTTCCCCATGATTACATTGCACATTTACAGATTGTATTAGAATTTGATAAACCTGACTTTGTATTAATATCCTCACATAAAGAAGTAAGGGAGCAACTAAAAAAGTATAATATAAATTATACATTAGTTTATCCTGAACACTCATTAAAATATGAATATATTAGACGATATATAAAAAGAGGTAGTCCATTAGCATTCATTGATAAAATCCATGATAATTGGGATTTATATCTGGATGAAATAGAAGGTGAGAATTTTCCTGATAAAATAATTTTGTCCGATGGTGAATTTCTAGTTGACTGGATACCCTATCTATGGTTCAAAAAATGACAAATAATAAACTTATACATGGTGATTGTTTAGACGTAATGAATCAAATTGAAGCTAATAGTATTGATATGATCTTGTGTCACTTACCTTATGGCACAATTGCATGTAAATGGGATGTAGTAATACCATTTGATTTACTATGGGAGCATTACAACCGATTGATTAAGCCTAACGGGGCCATTTTATTGTTTGGTAATCAGCCGTTTACCAGTGCATTAATAATGAGTAATATCAAAATGTTTAAATATGAATTAATATGGGATAAATGTGTAGGTGGTGCTTTTGTTTTGGCAAAAAAAAGAATCCTTCCAGCACATGAGAATATACTTTTATTTTCAAATAAAAACACATATAACCCACAAATGAGTATTAAGCCAATTAAGGATAGACGACCTGAACGGGGGTTGGCAACATGTACTAATGAAACTATTAAAACATCAAGTGGTATAAGAAAGAAAAGTGATGAATATCGAGAAGATTTAAAATATCCTACTTCTGTATTATATTATCCAAAACAAATGAAAGAATGCAATAATACCAAAAGAGTTCATCCAACACAAAAACCAGTTGATTTATGTGAATTTCTTATTCGCACTTACTCAAATGAAGGTGATATTATACTTGATAATTGTATGGGTAGTGGTTCAACTGGTGTTGCTTGTATGAATACTAATAGAAATTTTATTGGCATTGAACAAGATGAAAAATATTTCAAAATCGCTCAACAAAGAATAAATAAACAAGGATAATTATATGACAACTTCATCATTTTTTAATCATTTGCATTCAAAACCAGAACAAGATTTATATCGAAGTCTGACTAGGGAAAATCTACGTATCACTGGAATCAATGTATATTATGTTCCTAGAACCGATGAATTAAAAGATTCTACGCCATTAGCAAATGGAATTACCTTATCTGATGACATTCTTAAAGAATCAGTAAAGACATCATTTTTATCAAACTTTCAAGTAGAAGTATATTTTAAAAATGTTGGCGCCGATGGTGGTGATGGTGATATTATGTCAAAATTTGGATTTGGACAATATACATCAATGTTTATGTAATGTCAAAAGATTCATTTGATGAATTGAATATACCAATGAGAAGTAGACCACTAGAGGGTGATTTAATTTATGTTGGAGATGTTATAGATAACCCAACAGGATGGGGTTCATTTACAAATAATTTATTTGAAATTACACATGTAAGTAAAGATGTTATTTTCTGGCCAACTGGTAAATATTTCACTTGGGATATTACTTGCCAATTATTTACTTATGGATATGAAAAATTCGAAACTGGTAATGCCGCTATTGATAATATGGTTACAGGTAACACCAATGAAATTGATTTGGCTTTTGGTATAAATACAGCAGTCCAAAATCGCAAACCAACATTAATTGATTTTTCACAAAACAATCCTTTTGGTGGTTTATAATGGAAAAAGAATTAGAATTATTAAGACAGTTGCACCTATTATTAAAAAATGATAATAGTTTGTTACTAAAAACAAAAACAGGTTGTTGTGGAGATACTTATCAGATATTTGTATCAGAAACAGCATGTAAAATATCAGAAGTATTAAGACAATTGGAGCCTTACACATGAGTTATGGGATATTAGATGTTGCGAAAGACATTGTGACTGGAAATGTTCAATATGCTGAACCATCCAAACAAGAAGAAAGAAGAAATATTTGCAAAGGCTGTGAATTCTTACAAGATTCGAGATTCGACCTAATTGGGATTTGTGGTAAATGTGGTTGTATGATGAATCAAAAAACTAAGTTCAGCCAAAGCACTTGTATTATAGGAAAATGGTAATGGATAATAAACAACTTACTAAACAGGCACAACATGCTTTATTGATAATTTCAGGAATCAAAGTTCTACAACATAAAGCTATTGACAAAATAACTGAAGATGATTTAGATAATATTTCCCGTGGAATCGAAAAAGAATTTGAAACTTGGTGGGTTAGAAATGATGCTGATACCTTCTATTATCAATCATTATTGACTTGGTTAGGTCAAAAATATAAAAAAATCATTTGACTTTCTTAATTTTTGTTGATATTATCCAATCTTTAAACTAAAATAAATGAGATAATATGAAAATAGCACAAATTATAGATGGTTTTTTGTATAATTTAGATTTAAATGATTCTTGTGAAGTTCGGAGTCTTGAACTCTCAGATGGAACTACACGTTCATTATCAATCAACTTATGTTTTATGGAAGATTTTGATGTTGATAACCCAGACAGTATTACTAGAGAAATTGATTTAACTGTTACTGACATGGATGACTGTAGATTAACTATGAATCTTGAAATTGGCAAATATGCAATAAGTATTGGTTTGATGGATGAATTTGATAAAGAATTTAAAACCATTTCCTTTGAAAAAGAAGAAGCAGTTCTGTTTTTTGAAGCGGCTCTTCAGTTGATAAAATCTTTAGATATAGAACAAAAAACAGTTGACACGATTTAAAAATTAAATTAAAATTATCCTGAAATTAAGACAATTGAAGGATAATTTATCATGAACACTATTAATGAAGTATTGAAAACAAAAGAAGAAGCAATAAGCTTGAATTATCAAGAATATGTTGCTTCTTTATATAAAGAACTTACTGAAGAATTCACTAATAAATTCAATGGTATTTACAATAGTGGTTGTGGTAATTTGTTTAAAGAAGCTATCAAACCCGTTTGTGATTATGACAAAGGTTGCACTAGACCAGGCGAAACGGTTTATACTTTAAGTAAAGAAAAACTAAAAGTTGTTGCGGATAAATACGCCACTTTGACAGTATTAGCTTGGCAACAAAAAATAGTTAGTAAAATTGGAAATATCACTGACATTCAATGTCATTCATTAAATTCAACTGGATTTTATATTACTGGTAAACTTGGTACTTTGAATGTAAGAGTTGAACAAAATATTATTGTCAATGTGTCTTCAAAGGGTAAACTATTTAACCAATTCCCCGCTAGAATTTATGTTGATGGTAAAGCTATCAGTGAAGCAAAATTTAAAAAGCTTACTATTATTTAATCTTGTTTACTTATTTCATTATATCTATTTCTTTCATTAAATTTATTTAAATGACTTTTGGTTATAGACACATCAATCCAATGATTGTAATAGTTTTCTTTTTCTAGGCATCTATGTTCAATTTGTTCTCTGAGTTCTAAATAAGATGCTTCTGCTTTTGACTGACATAAATGTAATATGTTTCTCTTAAAAAGACTTTTATCATTATTCTTAACTTCAGCTTGTAAAAATTCATTTGAGCCGTAATAAAACTGCCAATCACTGTTAATTTTTACATTCTTATTTTTACCATTAATCAACTTTTTCTTTTTAAAGAAGAAAGTTTTCTTCCCTATATACCATTTATTATTCAAAGTATCTTCAATGATATAGACAAATGAATCAATATTTTTTGGTATGTCTTCTAGTTCAAAATCTTTTTCTCTGAATTGCCATTTATTATCATATATATCAGGACGTTGATTCTCATAACTACTCTTATCATGTATAGATACAATCTTTCTAGTATACTCTAAATAAGTTGCTTTGTCAATAGCTGATGGGTAATATTGTTTCCAACTTGATTCTAAATCACCTTTAGTATTCCAAAATAATTTCTTCCCAATATATTTTTTACCAGTATCATTATGTTTTATTTCATATAAAAAACCATAATCAGTTTGTTGACAAGTTTCAAATGGTGAATTATTATACACCCATTTATTTTGATATTCTTTTATCTTAGTCATAACTATTCCTTTAGTTTACAATTATCATTGTGCCATCTATTAAAATTAGATTTGATATACATTCCTTTACAATGTGGACATTCAAATTTTTGTTGATTTTTGTTTGATTCACTTATACGTTGTTTTGTTTCTTCATCCCAAGGTTTACCAAACTTCCAATTATTAATACCTTTATTTTTATTTGAATTTTTTAATCCCAGAACGATTGCATCACTATGTTCTTGTGTGCGAATTTTACCCTTTCTAGTTTTACTCATTTTTTTACGAGATTCTTCACTAACAATTTTACCACGATTACCTTCACCAATTTTTTTCTTGGTTTCTTCACTAATAACATGTCCCTGTAATGAATTTGACAATTTTTGTTTTGTTTCCTCACTAATAACATGTCCCTGTAATGAATTTGACAATTTTTGTTTTGTTTCTTCTGTATGACCATTATTAAAAAACTTTTGACCATTTAATGAACGATTTAACCATTTGTTATGTTGAACAATATGCATTCGTTGGATAACCTTAAATTCCCATTGAATAGCTTGTTCTTTAGTTTCAAAAACTTTGCGAATTTGGATAATATCAGGTTCGCCGTAAAGTTCTCTGAATTCTTTTACATATTTTGAAGAAGTAAAATAGATGTTCCAAAGATTATCTGGATTAGCTTTTTTACCGTACTGGACACCGTAATAAAATTTGTTTAAAGTTGACCAACCAATAAGGTATGTATATGGTTTAAAAGTTGTTGACATAGTATCTTCCTTGTAGTATAAATAACAGAAACAGGACACCTTTGTTATAGTATCCAAAGTTGGTAATTACGGGGGTAATTACCTAACTGTTATTATTTATTGAAATCTCATTATTTGTGTATCATCGGTACTCGACTGCCAATATTTATAGGAAAAAGTTACTGGTATTTTAGCAAAACCATCATTAGCATAACCTAAATCTACTTGACCAATTGTTAAAGGGTAGCATTCATATAAATCTACGTAATATTCACTATCATATCCATCAGGATTAATTAAAATAATTCTTATGTCAGATACAAATTCATCATAGTAATTAACTGTATTAGAAGAAACATTTAAAACAGCACCTTGCCAAGTTTCGAAATATGTTCTAGTATTAAAATTAGAATCAGTTAAGAATGACAGTGTAACTGGATCATATTGTGATTGACTATAAGGCACTCTATATGGAGTTGCTAACTGTCTATGGTCATACGTTAATAATGTTCTACCAGGCATAGTACAGGTTTCACAATACAA
>Ga0172380_10007663_pt1 | contig 12065 bp, 10 predicted proteins | sample Leawe162metaG_FD_119747 | JGI IMG/M metagenome (GOLD analysis project Ga0172380, IMG submission 119747) | Leachate microbial communities from a municipal landfill in Southern Ontario, Canada - Leachate well 162 metaG | ecosystem: Engineered > Solid waste > Landfill > Unclassified | place...
CCCATTGTCCAATATTCCCCACTGCTGCCTCCCGTAGGAGTCTGGGCCGTGTCTCAGTCCCAGTGTGGCTGGTCGTTCTCTCAAACCAGCTAAGGATCGTTGCCTTGGTGAGCCGTTACCTCACCAACTAGCTAATCCTACGCGGGCCCATCCTATAGCGAAATTCTTTCCCCTTTCGGGCGTATACGGTATTACTCCAAGTTTCCCTGGGCTATTCCGTACTATAGGGAAGGTTCCCACGTGTTACTCACCCGTCTGCCACTCCCCTTGCGGGGCGTTCGACTTGCATGTGTTAGGCCTGCCGCCAGCGTTCGTTCTGAGCCAGGATCAAACTCTCAAGTTGAAAGTTTGGATTCTGGTTTTGGCTTGGAAGTTAATCCAAGGAATCATCTGCGTAACGGGCACCTTCACAACATGATCTTCACCTCGGTTGCCCGAAGCAAATATCACGGTGATGGTATTGAAACGCAGATGTTCTCCAGAGTCTGTTTGACTTCAGTCTTGCGACCGAAATCCGCCAGGACCCCGCCGTCTGCGTTTCCCTTCCTTCAAATTCAATTGTCAAAGAGCAAACTTGAGAACACAAATTCAACCAGCGGCGAACCGCCAGGTTTTTCCGAGACGACAGAGGCTCGACCGGTGACCCGGCTTGAAGCCTCAGAGTTTCGAGAATTTGATGCCCTGCAAGGGCGGCGAAGCAGTGATGCTCACCAACGAGCCCCCTTTAAACAACATCACGGCTCGGGTGTCAACACTCGTTTTAAAAAAACTTCGTATTTTTTAACAGAGGCAGAAAACAAAGCGATATCAAAGCGATATGAAACGCCCACCGCTGCGCTCAACGTCCGTTTCAGCGCCCCTGTGCGATTGTGCGCATCTGCCTTGATCGCGCCCCGATTATTCCACAACCTCGCAAAGCGGTTATTCGCGGCCTTCCTAAGGGGACGGACGGATGCGAACTCACGTATGAATTCGCATGGATGCGGAATTTGGTTACCGGGCCAGCCAAACCGAGATGTTTGGCGCCCGCACGCCGGCGATCCTCGCGAAACGTTAACAAGCCTGGCAGGGCTGTGGGGGACTGCTGCGGGTGCTTCAGCGTCGTAGGAAGGATTTGGACGCGACCGAGCGTGCTTTCGCGCTCGAGGACGACACGCGTCTGCTTCCGACAAACGCTTACGCCGGCCGCGGTGGCAGCTTTTTTAAGCACATCTACGAGCAGGAAAATCCCGAACCCCGCGCCGGCGGCCGCTTCCGTTGGATCCTCAGCACGTGTCTCGCCGCCACGATCGGCGCTATCGCCATTCTCGTCGTCGTCTATGGCTCGTCCGACAATGAGGTGGCCACCGATGGATTATTGCCGGCTCTGAAAAGCATCGGCGAAGGTGCGCTCGCGCCACAGTTCACGTTGACGCCGAAGAATGCCGGCGGCCTCAAATGGATCATGCCGAAGGCCGACCGGCTGCAGCTGACAACCGGCGCACTGTCGACCCGCTACATCATCCATGAATCGACGAAGAGCCGCCGCGACAGCCGCGAGTATGTCCGCCAAAAACCTTATGCCCGCATCGTGACACGTCTGGCGCCCGTCCCCACCAACGAAAACAGAGAAATCCCGACCTTCAATCCATTCAAGCTCTACGGCAGCGGTAAACCGGCCGACACCGACGAAGACGCCGACGAGACCGCAGGCAGCGGATTGTCCCGCTCCGACGTATCGGTGAAAGTCGTTGAGCTGCTTGGCGGCATTCTCCCCGGAGAGGATGGCCAGGAACTCGACACGCAGGAAGTCCAGGACATCGTCGAGCGCAGTGTCGACGGCGCGACCCACGCAGGCTCCGGCGACGGCGAACCGCTCGACGGCGTCTCCGGAGCGACAGCTGCGGCCAGCTCGACGATGGCATCCAATCCGTGGCAACCGGCGGCGTCGACGACCGACAGCCTGAACACAACCGACATCTATAAATCTCCCGATACAGCGGACGAGTCATCCGACGACATCGAAGGCGGCGAGGTGATTGTCGTCAAAGTCGGTCCCAAGGACACGCTCGCGAAAATTCTCGCCAAGGCCGGCGCTCCCGAATGGGACGTGCACAGCATGATCGAGGCTGGCCATTCGATTTTCCCTGAAAATGCGCTCATTCCGGGGCAAGAAGTCCGCATCACGCTGGTTCCGTCTCTATCCGATCCGAACAAGAAGGAACCCGCTCGCTACTCGGTCTTCTCCGATGGTCACGATCATCTCGTGACCGTCAGCCGCAGCGCCGCCGGCGAATTCATCGGATCTTCGCAGCCGCCTTTCGACGCCGAGCTTTCGCAGCTGGCAAAGAACGACGGCGGTGATCCGCAGAACGCCAGCCTCTATGCCGCCGTCTACAATGCGGGTCTGACGCAGGGCCTGCCGCAAGACACGATTACGCAAATCTTGCGGATCAACGCCTTCGATACCGACTTCCGGCGCCGCGTTCACCCGGGCGACTCGCTGGAAATGTTCTTCGACATGAAGGACGACCAATCGACCGAAGGAAACCCCGGCGAACTTCTGTATACCGCGATCAGCAGCGGCGGTACGCTCTACAAATTCTATCGCTTCAAGTCCGCGGACGGCGTGGTCGATTTTTACGATGCGGACGGCAACAACTCGAAAAAGTTTCTGATGCGCAAGCCGGTTCGCGGCGACGACGTGCGCCTGACCTCCGGCTTCGGCGTCCGCTTTCACCCGCTGCTCAATTCGCGAAAGATGCACACCGGCGTCGACTGGGCATGCTCGACGGGCACACCGATCATCGCCGCCGGCAACGGCACGATCGAAGAGGTCGGGCGCAAAGGCTATTACGGCAACTATGTCCGCATCCGGCATGCCAACGGCTATCAGACCGCCTACGGCCATATGAGCCGCTTCGCCGACGTTCATCCGGGCATGAAGGTGCGCCAAGGCCAGGTGATCGGCTATGTCGGATCGACGGGCCTATCGTCCGGACCGCACGTGCATTTCGAAGTGCTGGTCAACAGCCGCTTCGTCGATCCGATGTCCATTCAAGTGCCGCGCGAGCGGAAGCTCGAAGGCAAGGATCTCGCCGAGTTCGAGAAAGAGCGCGCCCGCATCGAAGAGCTGATGCACCGCGCGCCGGTCATGACCGCAAACAAGTAGTCACCGTCTCTCCCACGCCATGGCCACTATCCGAGCCATCCAGGATCACAGGTAACGCTTGATCGCGTGACTCTGGCTGGCCGGGTCAAGCCGGCCATAGAGTGAGTGTGCGCAGTTCGCCGGATCAGTCCCCTCTCTCGCGCGCAGGAAAGGTTTACTCCGGACTCAGCATCGGCGCGCACTTCCATCCCCTCACCCCGCACGCGGGGAGAGGGTTAGGGTTAGGGTGAGGGGCAGCCGCTTGCACGATCGTCCGCGCCGGCCTCGAGCTTCATCCCGGCCCGCGCTCACACCCAACCCGTCGCGTAGTAGAGCGCGATCACGAACGCGACCGCGAGCGTCTTGATGCACGTGATCGCGAAAATATCCTTGTACGCCTGCACGTGCGTCAGGCCCGTCACCGCCAGAAGCGTGATGACCGCTCCGTTATGCGGCAGCGTATCCATGCCACCCGATGCCATCGCCGCGACGCGATGCAAGACCTCGAGCGGAATGCCCGCCGCATTCGCCGCCGCGATGAACTGATCGGCCATCGCCCCGAGCGCGATGCTCATGCCGCCCGACGCCGAACCCGTCACACCCGCGAGCGTCGTCACCGTCACCGCCTCGTTGATCAGCGGATTGGGAATGGACTTCAGCGCGTCGGCGATGATGAGAAACCCCGGAAGCGCGGCGATGACGGCGCCGAATCCATATTCCGATGCCGTGTTCATTCCGGCGAGCAGCGCGCCCCCAACCGCGTCCTTCGATCCTGCCGCGAAATTCACGCGAACAGTCCGCCACGCACACGCGACAACCATCAGGATGCCGAGCAGCAGCGCGCCTTCAACAGCCCAGATCGCCGTCATCGCGCCGACATCGGCGGTAACGGCTTTGCCGCCCGGCGTCAGAGCGGCCTCGAATTTCTCACCGTAAACGGCAGGGATCACCAGCGTCAGCAGCTTGCTCGCAACGCCGACGATCACGAGCGGCAGGACGGCGATCAGCGGGTTCACGCCTTTCGCGCCAGCATCGGCTGCGGCCACCGGCTCATTCAAATGATGTTCGCCATACCCCTCGCCGCTCGCGAAAGCCCTGCGACGACGCCAGTCGAGATAGGCCATCCCGAACGCCAGGATGAAAATCGACCCAAGCGTGCCGAGCACGGGCGCCGCCCACGCCGTCGTCCGGAAGAATGTCGTCGGGATAATATTCTGGATTTGCGGCGTTCCCGGCAGCGCATCCATCGTGAACGTGAACGCTCCGAGCGCGATCGTCGCCGGGATGAGCCGCTTTGGAATGTTCGAGCTGCGGAAAATTTCGGCTGCGAACGGATAGACGGCGAATACGACGACGAACAGCGACACGCCGCCGTAAGTCAGCAGCGCCGCGACGAGCACGATCGCGAGCATCGCCCGTTCGGCTCCGAGCAGCGCAATCGAGCTTGCAACGATGGCGCGCGCGAATCCGGAGATCTCAATCAGCTTTCCGAAAACCGCGCCGAGCAGGAAAACCGGAAAATAGAGTTTTAGAAATCCGGCCATTTTCTCCATGAAAAGCCCGGAAAAGACCGGTGCCACGGCGTGCGGATCGGTGAGCAGCACCGCGCCCATCGCAGCCACCGGCGCGAACAGAATGACGCTATATCCGCGATAAGCGGCAAGCATCAGGAAGACGAGCGCACCAATAGCGATCAGCAGGCTCACGTCGACCCCTCAAATCAGCGTGATACGAAATTAGCCGCTATAGCGAACGAGCGGCACAAGATTTTGCAGACGGTCGCCCTCGGCCGCCAGATCGCGGCCATGCGGCCACAGCACCGCGACGCGCCCTTTAATTTCGAACCGTCTGAGCACAACGAAATCGTATCCGCATGCGCCGTAATTGTCGCCGCATCCGTGCGTTAACAAACTCGAATCATCGACGATGCTATCGTTACGCAAGATTCGCTTGCACCAGCGAAAGAGACGGAGGGGATCCAGACAATGAAAACTTTTGCACGAGTTGCGGTTGTTGCTGCGGGCGTCATCCTCGCGCCGATGGCCGCTAGCGCAGGCGAGCGCGTCACCGACGCAGCCTTGGGCGGGCTTGCGGGCGCCGTCGTATTCGGTCCGGTGGGATTGGTGGCGGGCGGCGTGATCGGTTACACCGCCGGTCCGAGGATCGCCTGCAAAATCGGCGCAAAACGCTGCTATCGCCGCTCGCACGCACGTCGCTATCGGCGCTAGAAAAACGAAAGTCGCCAGCTCACCGACCGCTTGTAGGATGAATAAAAAACGCCAGGGTTGAGCCCTGGCGTTTTCGTTTTAAACCCGTCCGCGTCTTGCGACGCTTACCACCAGCACAAGCCGATGCAGTACGCATACGGCCGGCGATGAGCGTAGCCGTAAGACGGACGCGCATAAGAACGATAGTAATAGTGGCGACGGCCGGAGTAGCCATTGCGCCAGGCGCGATGCTGCCGCCAGTGGCGATGACGCCAATGACGGTGGCGCCACGTGCCACGATGCCAGCGATGATGATGACGCCAGCCGCGATGACCGACGTTCCCGCAACGGCGATAGCCGTCACGCCACCAGCAGCGATAACGAACGTCCTGAACGGCGCCAGCCCCATCTGTCTTCAACGCGAGAAGCCCAGTCGGAAGCTGCGCGGCGCTCGCGCGCGGAGCAAAGCCCCCAAATGCGAGCGTCATCGCGCAACAGAGCGCGACAAGCGAAAGCAATTTTCTCATACGAAATACCCCTTCTAGACCAAGCCTGCCGTCCGCATTGCCCCGTTCCAACGGCAGGTCGGGTTGATACTGCATCTGAGGGGTAAGGGCACAACCCCAAATCCAAGGCGAACCGTCGACTTGCAGCGACTTGCGCAGACGGTGTGGCAAGTGCGCGCCACCCGGCTCCCGCTAGACGTTAGATGCTCGCTCAATCCCGGCCGCTCACCAGGCGCAGTTGTATTTCTGGATGCTGGGCTCTTTCTTCACTTCCTCGATCGTGAAAGCGCACATGATGCCAAGCGCGGTCGGATCACCCTGATTGAGATCGTCCGACATGCCGAGCGTCGCGCGCAATGTTTTGAGGAATATGCGCGCGTCCTCCTGATCGTCGCCTTTGAGGCCGTCGATGCACTGCTGAAATTTTTCGAAGAACGCCTTGCATTCGGCGACGGCATCTCCGGCCTGCACCGGATTGCCGAAGAGCATTGCGACGGCGGCGATCAAGGAAATGGAAAGACTGCGCATGGGCGGCTCCGATCAAATCGCTCCGCGCCTCATTACCCGTTCGCCCCGCTAGCAGCAAATCCCTCGCATACCAATTTCTCCCGGCGGCCCTGCATGCTCCGACCACTCATCACCCACAGCACGAGCTGATCCGCTGGAGTAGGCGGGGGGATTCAGGGACGGAGGCGGGATAAGTTTTCACACCGCGATCGCACTCGCGGTTAACGCGGCAAGCCCGCACCGACGGCACAGCGTCGCGCTTGATCCCGGGGAAGTGAACGTGCGACGCTTTCAGAAACCAGCAACAACGTCGACCAGTATGAAAGTCCCCTCTCCCTGCATAGACGTCTGCAAGTTCAAGCACGCCGGATATTGCATCGGCTGCGGCATGAGCAAAAAGCAGAAAAAGAAATTCAAGCGGCTCGACGGACGAAAGGCCAAGCTCGCGTTCATCGAGGCTTTACGCTTGCAGCAGCTCGACATTGGTCTCAAGGCCAATTGGGAACGCGCCTACCGTCGCCGCTGCAAAAAGAAAGGCGCCGCGTGTCCGCTGGATCGGCTCGATGCACGAGCCGACTCTCACACCCCGTCCCTATCTCCGCATCCGGAACTTTTGGTCTGAACGCAGTCCTGCTTTTTCTCCGGCCCTGAACGCTCCGACCGCTCATCACCCGCAGCACGAACCCACGACGTTAGTCAGCGTAGCGAGATGCGCGGGAGCATGCGGGAGGCGGAGATAGGATTTCCATTCAAATGTGATTGCCTCCAACTGAATCGTTCCAATTCTGCGAAGGCCTTACTGCAAGCGTTGAATAAGCATGGACCAATAGTATTCGGCGGCCCCTTCAAACGTGAGTTTGACCTCATCACGACCGCCAAAACGCGACATGCCCATCAGAACTTTAAGGAACATGGTTTGATCGTCAGCTTCGACAGTCAAACTTTCATTGAAGCTGTTGGATTGCTTCCTCGCGTTGCTGGAATACGTGATGCCATTGTCAATCCAACCACCGCAAGCGATACGGCACTCTGAAACTGTCTTGCCGTCCTGATAGATAATGGCAGTGAAGCTGTGCGTGTCGATCCGACGAAATGTGGTTTGAAGGCCGTCATTGCGCATCTGTAATTCTTGCAGTGATCCCTCAAAGAACCGCGACAGATACTCAAATGCCGCGTCAAGATAACGATCCTTGTCGGCGTCAGTGAACTTCTTTTTTATCCGAAGATTACTGGAGCGAGGAAGGTCAGCCGAAGGCAATATCCCAACACTAGTTTCTCTGAGCCCAGTTTTATGGCTCGAGATGGGAGATGACACAGCAATATTGTCTACAACAGCTCTAATAGCCCTGCTGACGTCCAAAAACGCTTCGTCACGGTCAGGCCATGAGCTAATTGGTCTTCCATCTTTCGGCGACGCCATGAGTTTTCCAAACGGCGTGCCTTGCCAGTCACACGGACGCAATATGACCGGAATAACGCGCGCTTCCCGCATCTCATGCCGCTCTAGGGCACGATTCATTTCGATATCGTAGCAATAGTCGGAAGCGATAAAGTCGGGAGAAATCAGAAGCAAAATAACGTCGGCGCGTTCAAGCGCATTGCTAATCTGGCTATCAAATTCATCGCCCGCCAGAATACGTCGATCATGCCAAGTATCGATAACGCCCTGCCGCTTGAGATTCGCCAAATGTACTTCAAGCTGGTCGCGAAGATCCTCGTCCTTATGAGAGTATGAGAAGAATAGCGTGGCCATGGCGGTTCCAGACTAGACCTTCGGTATGAAGGAAAACGCTGCCAAAGGTGACATCTTCTCGTGCGCTTTATCTTCTAAACGCAAGGTCCATTTCGAAAATATCGTGGCGTCGTTCGGGTCCGGCGCAGACGCTAGCTTCCCTGAACTGAAATGGTAATGGATGCACCGAAAGCCCGGATCAGCCAGGCGCAGCTGCCAATCCGAATTCTTGAGCCAGATGCAGCCAGGAATTTCGTAAAGATTTCGAGGCCGCAATTCCACGACCGCAGTGTGGTCGATCTCGACGCAATAATCCAATCCGTAGGACAGAACCGTCTGTTCGTAAGAAACCTGAAATAATTCGGGGCTCGTTGGATTTTCCTTACCCGGTAGAGTGATAAGGAACCGGTTGTTGTGCTCCCCTTCACTCGCTACCAAAGCAACCCCTGGTCCGTTCCGGAAATGAAAGCGTACAAGCTCTCCCGGTTGACACGCGCTCAACGACTTCATGGTGGCCGGCGGGGAAATTCTCAATATCGCCTCCGAGTATCCAAACATGGCGAGTATATGAGATTCGCGTTCAAACTGCTCCCGAATCATTCCCCAGCATCGACGAACCTTCGCGCGCACCCAGTGACGCATTTGGAAAGTCGCCTACCCGACTTCCTAATAAAAAAAAGCGACAATGCCGTCCCGGCGACCGGTTGCGCGAAGCGCAGTCGCCGAGACTTGATCTACGCAAAGAAAGAATCCGCGATCCCGCGCGGGCGGCCGGCTCCCCGATAGGGGAGTCGCCCGCGCCATCAATCAAGTCGCGGCCTTCACCGGCCAGCCGTTGATCGTCAGATCGCCGTCGCGCACGGACACCACAACCGTGTCGCCGTCCTTGACGCCGCCCGCCAGGATTTGCTCGGCGAGCGGATCCTGCACATGGCGCTGGATAACACGCTTCAGCGGTCGCGCGCCGTACGCGGGATCGTAGCCGCGGTTCGCAAGCCACGTCTTGGCCTGCTCGTCGAGTTCGATCTTGATCTTGCGATCGACAAGCAGCTTCTGCAGGCGCGCCATCTGAATGTCGACGATCTTCGTCATCTCGCTCCGCTGCAGACGGTGGAACAGGATGATGTCGTCGAGACGGTTCAGGAACTCGGGCCGGAACTTCGTCCGCACCTCCGCCATCACCTCCTCGCGCACGGCTTCGGTGTCTTCGCCTTCCTTCTGGTTGACGAGATAGTCCGCGCCGATATTCGACGTCAGCACGATCAGCGTGTTCTTGAAATCGACCGTGCGGCCCTGACCATCCGTCAGGCGTCCGTCGTCAAGCACCTGCAAGAGCACGTTGAAGACATCGGGATGCGCCTTCTCGATCTCGTCGAAGAGCACGATCTGATAGGGCCGCCGCCGCACCGCTTCGGTCAGTGCGCCGCCTTCCTCGTAGCCGACATAGCCCGGAGGCGCGCCGATCAAGCGCGAAACCGAATGCTTCTCCATGTATTCCGACATGTCGATGCGGATGAGCGCCGTGTCGTCGTCAAAGAGATAGGCGGCGAGCGCTTTCGTCAGCTCGGTCTTGCCGACACCGGTGGGGCCAAGAAACATGAACGAGCCGATCGGCCGGTTCGGGTCCTGCAGTCCGGCGCGCGCACGTCTGACCGCCGTCGACACGGCGACGACCGCTTCCTTCTGACCGATCACGCGCTTCGACAGCGCATCCTCCATCTTCAGAAGTTTGTCGCGCTCGCCTTCGAGCATCTTGTCGACCGGCACACCCGTCCAGCGCGACACCACGCCCGCGATCTGATCCGGCGTGACGGCTTCCTCCACCATCGCGCCTTTGCCTTCCTGGGATTCAAGCGCCGCGAGCTGCTTTTCGAGTTCGGGAATTTTGCCGTAACGAAGTTCGCCCGCACGCGCGAGATCGCCCCTGCGTTGCGCCTGCTCAAGCGAGTTGCGCAGGTTGTCGAGTTCTTCCTTGATCTTCTGCGCCGAACCGAGCTTCTGCTTCTCGCTCTCCCAGCGCGCCGTCATCGCCTTGGACTTTTCCTCGAGATCCGCAATGGATTTCTCGAGGCGGGCAAGGCGATCTTTCGACGCCGAGTCCGTTTCCTTTTTCAAGGCTTCGCGCTCGATCATCATCTGCATGAGATCGCGATCGATCGCATCAAGCTCTTCAGGCTTTGAATCGACCTGCATCCTGAGGCGCGACGCCGCCTCGTCGACAAGATCGATGGCCTTATCGGGCAGAAAGCGATCGGTGATGTAGCGGTTCGACAAAGTCGCGGCCGCGACCAGCGCGCTATCGGTGATGCGCACGCCGTGATGCAGCTCGTACTTCTCCTTCAAGCCGCGCAGGATCGAGATCGTGTCCTCGACCGTCGGCTCGGACACGAAGATCGGCTGGAAGCGACGGGCGAGCGCCGCGTCCTTCTCGACGTTCTTGCGATATTCATCGAGCGTCGTCGCGCCGACGCAGTGCAGTTCCCCGCGCGCCAACGCTGGCTTCAAGAGGTTGCCCGCGTCCATCGAGCCTTCGGTTTTGCCCGCGCCGACGATGGTGTGCAGTTCGTCGATGAACAGGATGATGTTGCCGCCCTCGGCTTCGACTTCCGAGAGAACCGCTTTCAAGCGCTCCTCGAACTCGCCGCGATATTTGGCGCCCGCGATCAACGCGCCCATGTCGAGCGACAGCAGCTTTTTGTGCTTGAGGCTTTCCGGCACGTCGCCCTTGATGATGCGCAACGCCAGACCCTCGGCGATCGCCGTCTTGCCGACGCCCGGCTCGCCGATCAGCACGGGATTATTCTTCGTGCGCCGCGACAGCACCTGAATGGTGCGGCGGATTTCTTCATCGCGCCCGATGACCGGATCGAGCTTGCCCGTCGCCGCGGCCTCGGTGAGATCGCGCGCGTACCGCTTCAACGCGTCATAAGCCTGCTCGGCATTCGCGCTGTCGGCGGTGCGGCCCTTGCGCAGATCGTTGATCGCGCCATTGAGCTTGTCCGCCGTCACGCCCGCGTCGCGCAGCGCTTTCCCTGCGTCGGTCGACGTATCGAGCGCCAACGCCAATAGAAGACGTTCAGCGGTGACGAACTTATCGCTGGCCTTATCCGCGAGCTTCTCAACGGCATCGAATAGCCGCGCCGACTCGGGCGACACATAAACGCCACCCGAACCGCCTGTGACTTTCGGCTTCTTCGCAAGCGCCGCTTCGACGTTGCGGAGCGCGACACGCGAGTCGCCGCCCGCTCGCTGGATGAGACCGCTTGCGAGCCCTTCCGGGTCGTCGAGCAAAACTTTCAGGAGATGATCGGGGGTAACCTGTTGGTGATTTTCACGCAGCGCGAGCGATTGTGCCGATTGGACGAAACCCTTCGCGCGATCCGTGTAGCGTTCAAAATTCATGACTGACCTCCAGCGCACGCCCCCCGCCCGTCAGGCGCGAAAGACATGCCATTTTTATTCCCACCTCGAGCGCCGCCAAAGACCCAAATAAAGGCATCCCTCTCCGCGCCGTACATTGGCGATATAGGAATCCAGCACAGCATGAAAAAGAGGCTGAGGCGGGCGAAAGCCGAAAGATGATCCGCGGCATGTCGGACGGAGCCAAAGGACGGCTGCCTCGAAACCCCTAGTCAAATCTCGTTAAGGGTTCGACGCCGGAACCGATAGAAATCGCAGCGTTAACCCAAACGCAGGCGCCACCGAACATCAAAGTGGAAAAGCCGGAATCCGAATATGGAAGCCGGACTTGGGAGGCCAGACTTGAGAGGCCAGACTTGAGAGGCCAGACTTGAGAGGCCAGACTTGAGAAGCCAGACTTGAGAGGCCAGACTTGAGAGGCCAGACTTGCGAGGCCAGACTTGAGAGGCCAGACTTGAGAGGCCAGACTTGAGAGGCCAGCCTTGAGAGGCCAGACTTGGGCGCCCCCCGGCGCACGCCCGCTTGGGCGTCCGCAACGACCGTCAACAGCCATGCCTCTCGCA
>Ga0172380_10007664_pt1 | contig 12064 bp, 6 predicted proteins | sample Leawe162metaG_FD_119747 | JGI IMG/M metagenome (GOLD analysis project Ga0172380, IMG submission 119747) | Leachate microbial communities from a municipal landfill in Southern Ontario, Canada - Leachate well 162 metaG | ecosystem: Engineered > Solid waste > Landfill > Unclassified | place...
CCCTTGGGCGTTCCCGTGGTTCCGCCGGTGTAGCACAGCGACGAGGCCGAGGTTTCATCGAAGGTGGGCCATGCGAAGTCTTCGCCGCGGTCGGCGATCAGGTCTTCGTAACACAGCAGATTCGGAATGTCGCTCAGTGGAAGGTTCTTGCGGTCGGTCATCGCCACGAAGTGCTCGACCGTCCTGAGGAGTGGCGCCAGGCGTTCCACCAGCGGCGCAAAGGTGACGTCGAAGAACAGGAGCCGGTCTTCGGCGTGATTGACGACGTATTCGAGCTGCTCCGGGAATTGCCGCGGATGAATGGTATGAAGAACGGCGCCGATGCCGGATACGCCGTAGTACATCTCCATATGACGATATCCATTCCACGCCAGGGTCCCGATTCGTTCCCCGGGCCCGACGCCGAGGCCGAGCAGTGCCGTCGCGAGTCCTTTCGACCGTCGGCCGACGTCCTGGTAGGTGCAGCGATTGATCGTCCCTTCCGCCGTCCGCGAAACGATTTCCGCATCGGGGTGACACCTTGCCGCATGTTCGATCAGAGAAGATACCAGCAGGGGGGCATCCTGCATGAGTCCCTTGAGCATCGGCTGACTCCCGAGCACGCCTGGATTTCCCACAACGCTGTGCCGCACGAAATTCGGCTATTTGTCCGCTGCGTTCCAGGGGGCGAGATTCACGATGCGCGAGAAGAGGCGACGGAATTCCGTCCTGTTGTTTCGGCTGAAACGCGGATCGCCGTTATCCGAAAACGCCGTATTGATCCCTTCCCAGTCCGCGGGCGTCAGATGGCACAGGGTCGCGGGCAGAATTACCCGTTCGACGCGTTCCATGTGTTGCCAGAGGGATTGTTCGTAGCGAGTCGCCGCGTCCTTTGTCTCGGCAAGGTCGCCCTTGTCGACGAGAAGTCGTTCGACCGATGCTGCGAGTTCGCCGACCAGTCGCCGGTCATGTTCATGCCTCTGACCAAGCTCCGCGAGTTCCGCGTCGTAGCGCGACGATCTCGCCTGCAGTTTGGGCAGGAGGTATTCCTCTTCCTTCGGGTGATGCTGGGTCGTCGAAAACCCCTCGATGTAGTGCATCATCAGACGCAGGAGTTCAGCTTGGGGTGCCACGTGCAAATCCTGTCCGCTGTCGAGCAGATTCAGCAGCGCGTGGAGCACGGCAGCGAGCGAGCGGTGCTCCTCGCGAATGACGTCTGTCGCCTGCGACGGCGCGGCCGGGTTGGACGTCGAGGCAACGAGCACCGGCATGCCGGCATTGACCAGGACCTTCAGCGTCTGTGATCCCAGCATCATGCCGATGCTGCTGCGTCGGCCGTGTGAGGCCATGTAGATCAGATCGCAGTCGGCTTCGCGTGCCGCGGCGATGATTGCGCGCGACGGCGAATTGCTGACGGCAGTCGACGAACCGCAAGGAACGCCGAAAGCGCGCGATGGGGCCTCGGCCTGCGCGAGGAGTTCGCGCACGCGGCCCTCGAAGGCATAGGCGAACTTGTCCGGCGACGTGAGGCGGACGATTTCGGCTTCACCGTCGAGCGCCGCCGCATAGTCCGCCTGGGCGTGAAAGAAGGTGATGCGGGCGCCGAGGGTGCGGGCGAATTCGACCGCATTGCTGCAGATTTCCGTCGAGAGGTCGGTACCGTCGATGGGCACGAGAAGGCGGCGATACATGGTGACTCCTGGAAGCTGGGCGAATCGGGTTCTCGAGGCGTACCCGTTTCGGACGGACGTCAAGTAGCCGTCCGCGACCCGGGAATTGCATCCGGCTCTCCGTCGACGGGAGATGATTCGCGGCCGATTCTAGTCCCGTCGGAATGCCCTGCCACCCCCTCGGCAAAGGGGGGCGTCGCGGGTTCGCGGGCACCTGCGCAAGCGCCGACGGGATCTGCCAGACTCAGTGCTGCGCATGCCAACAGGATTCACTTTCCCATCTGGCGAACTCTCCTGCGGGAATGGGCCTGCTGATGAAATAGCCTTGTGCGGTGTCGCAGCCCAGCGCGGTCAAACGGTCCCATACCGCTCTGCTCTCGACGCCTTCGGCAATGACCTTGAGGTCCAGGTTGTGCCCCAGTCGGCATTGCCTGACGTTTCATGGTTCGGCCCTCGATGTCGCGCGACGCCTTTTCAATCCGCTCGTGCATTACATTATCGTGGCGCGGCTCGAGCTGCAGTGCGAACCCACGAATTGGACAATGTCCCAAGACGGCGATTCGTATCCACGACTATAAATAAGAAATCGCCTCTTCGTTCCAACTATAAAAACGGCGCTGCGCGGCGATGAAATTCTCGCGGTCGTCGCCTCAATTCCCAACTGCTGTTTCACGAAGCAATGAGAAGCCGGCGCGCACGCGTCGGGTCTTGCTTGGGGCTCTTTACCCCTCTTCGCAGGGGGGTGAAAGAGCTTCCGGCGATGCCCACAATGAATCGCATCCGGTGGGCAGGTGCCGGAGCAGGCGAAATTGATCAAGCCAACGATAAAAGAGGGGCTGAAGGCGATGGAGATGAGCAGACAAGGGGAGGGCGTTGCGCGTGGGCGCATCGCGGTCGCGGTAGCCGCAGCGCTGCTGGCGATGGGCGGCAACGCGGTGGCGTTCGAGTTCGACACTGGCAACGCTGAGCTGCAGGTGCGCTGGGACAACACGGTGCGCTACAACATTGCGACGCGCGTCGAGGGCCGCGACGACAAGTTCGGCCGCTCGGCGGTCACCGACGAAGGCACGTACAGCTTCGACAACGGCGACTTCGTCGCCAACCGCTTCGACCTGCTGTCCGAACTCGACGTGGTGTACCAGGGCAAGACCGGCTTTCGCGTGAGCGCCACCGGCTGGTACGACGCGGCCTACGACGACGACAGCCGCTCGAACCCCAATGCGCCGCTCGTGAACATCCCGAGCTACGAGGGTCACCAGTACAGCCGCTACACCAAGCGCCTCTACCAGGGCCCGTCGGGGGAGCTCCTTGACGCGTTCGCGTTCGCCAACTTCGACGCGGGCGAGGTGCCGGTGCGGTTGAAGGCGGGCCGCCACACGGTGTTCTGGGGCGAGTCGCTGTTCCTCGGCGGCGCGCTGCACAGCGTGTCGTATGCGCAGATGCCGCTCGACCTGCAGAAGGGCTTCGCCACCCCCGGGGTCGAAGCCAAGGAGCTCTTCCGTCCGCTCAACCAGCTCTCGGGCCAGGCGCAGCTCACCGACACGCTGTCGGTCGCCGCGCAGTACTTCCTGCAGTGGGAGGCCTACCGCTACCCCGAAGGCGGCACCTACCTCGGCCCGGTCGACTTCGCCTTCAACGGCCCGGACCGCCAGTTCCTCAGCCCGGCGCTCGGCTTCGCGACCAACGGCGATGCGCTCGAGCCGAAGAACCGCGGCGAATACGGCGTGTCGCTGCGCTGGGCCCCCGCGGCGCTCGACGGCACGCTCGGCGTCTACTACCGGCGCTACGCCGACAAGCTGCCGCAGACCTTGCTCACGCGGGTCGGCCCGGGGGCGAGCCGCTACAACCTGATCTACGCCGACGACATCGATCTGTTCGGCGTCAGCCTGGCGAAGAACATCGGCGGCGTGAGCGTCGGCGCCGAGCTCTCGTACCGGCGCAACACGCCGCTCAACGCGCAGGTGCTCGGCATCTCGGCGACGGGGCTCCCGGACCGCGGCGACACCAGCGGCCCGCGCGGCGACACCTTCCACGGCCTCGTGAACGTGCTCGGCCTGATCCCGGACACGCCGCTCTTCGACCAGGCGAGCTGGGCCGCCGAACTCACGTGGAGCCGCTGGGACAAGGTCAGACGCGGCGAGAACCTCTTCAACGCGGTGGGCTTCGCACCGTGCGAGGCCAACGGCACGACGCGTCCGCGCGACCTCGACAAGTGGGACGGCTGCACGACGAAGGACTTCTGGGGTCTCGGCGTCGCCTTCACGCCGACCTGGTACCAGGTGATGCCGGGCGTCGATCTGTCGGCGCCGATGACGATGTCGCTGGGTTTGTCCGGCAACGCCGCGACGGTGTTCGGCGGCAACGAAGGCAACGGCAACTACAGCCTCGGCCTGGCTGCCGACGTGTTCCAGAAGTACCGCATCGATCTGAAGTACATCGACTACTTCGGCAAGTACCGCGACAACGGCACCGCCGTGACGACACAAAACGGCTTCACCACGCTGCTCGAGGATCGCGGCTTCGTGAGCCTGACGCTGAAGACGACCTTCTAAGGAGGAGGACCCCATGAAATTCACGAAAGCACTGCTGCCGGCGGCACTCGCGCTGGCCCTGAGCGGAGCGGCCCTGGCCGCGATCACGCCCGAAGAGGCGAAGACGCTCGGCACCACGCTCACTGCGGTCGGCGCCGAGCGCGCCGGCAACCAGGACGGCACCATCCCCGACTACACCGGCGGGCTCACCACGCCCCCGGCGGGCTTCAAGCCGGGCGACGGCATCCGCCCGAACCCCTTCGCGGGCGAGAAGCCGCGGCTCGTGATCGACGCCAAGAACATGGCGCAGCACGCCGACAAGCTCACCGAAGGGACCAAGGCGCTGTTGCAGAAGTATCCGAGCTTCCGCGTGGACGTCTATCCGACGCACCGCAGCGTCGCCTTCCCCAAGTTCATCGCCGACAACACCGCGAAGATCGCGACGCAGGCCAAGACCCACAACGACGGGCGCTCGATCGAAGGCGCGCACGCCGGCTTCCCCTTCCCGATCCCCAAGACCGGCTATGAAGCGATGTGGAACCACCTGGTGCGCTACAACGGCCAGGCCTACGAAGTGAAGTACCGCAACCTCAACGTCGATGCGAGCGGACGCACGACGCTCGCCACCGAAGGCATGAACATCCAGGAGTTCCCGTTCTGGGATGCGAGCAAGACTTCGGCCGAGACCTACTGGCGCATCAAGAACACCTACACGGGTCCGGCGCGGCGCGCGGGCGAGGCGCTCCTGATCGTCGATCCGCTCGACATCGGCACCAAGGACCGGCGCGCCTGGACCTACCTGCCGGGGCAGCGGCGCGTCAAGGTCGCCCCCGACCTGTCGCACGACACGCCCAACCCGGGCACGGCGGGGGGCAACACCTTCGACGACATCTTCATCTTCATCGGCTCGATGGAGCGCTTCGACTTCAAGCTCGTCGGCAAGAAGGAGATGATCGTGCCGTACAACGCCTACGCCGCGGTGTATCAGGCCAAGCAGGACGCGCTCGTGAAACCCAACCACCTCAACCCGGATCTGGTGCGCTGGGAGCTGCACCGCGTGTGGGTGGTGGAGGCGACGCTGCGCGAAGGCAAGCGCCACGTGTATAGCAAGCGCACCTTCTACCTCGACGAGGACTCGTGGGCGGCGCTCGCCTCCGACCAGTACGACGCCCGCGGCCAGCTCTACCGCGCCGGCTTCGCCTACATGGCCCCGAGCTACGACCTGCCGGCGCCCTACACCGACATGTTCGGCCACTACGACCTGGTCGCGGGCATCTACTCGCTGACCGGCTTCAGTGCCGAGACCGGCGGCATGCGCCAGACCAAGCCGCTCACCGATCGTGAGTGGTCGCCGGATTCGCTCGCCGGCGCGGGCATCCGCTGAAACCACAACAACAAGATTCGAGCCGGACAGGGCGCTGTGCCGCCCGTCCGGCCTTTCCGACCCCACGGAGGAGCAACGATGAACGCGCACCGACTTGGCGGCGCACTGTTTGCGCTCGCGCTGACGCTGCCGGCGACCGCCCCTGCGGCCGGCTTCCAGGACGTGCTCGACACCCCGGCGATGACGAGCGAGCTCGCGGCCAGGGGGCTCATCAACGGCCTGGCGCTCGCCGGCCAGCGTGTCGTCGGCGTCGGCCAGCGCGGCCACGTCGTGTATTCCGACGACGCGGGCAAGAGCTGGCGGCAGGCGAAAGTGCCGGTCAGCTCGGATCTGGTCGCGGTGAGCTTCCCGACGGCGCGAGCCGGCTGGGCGGTGGGGCACGACGGCGTCGTGCTCGCGAGCAATGATGCCGGTGCGAGCTGGACGAAGCAGCTCGACGGGCGTGCCGTAGGCACCATGATGGTCGAGTACTACAAGGCCCAGTCCGGTGACGAGGCCGCGAAGTGGGTCAGTGAGGCCGAGCGCTTCGCCGCGCAGGGCGCCGAGAACCCCTTCCTCGACGTGTGGTTCGCCGACGAGCAGAACGGCTTTGTCGTCGGCGCGTTCAACCTGATCCTGCGCACCACGGACGGCGGCAAGCACTGGGAGCCGTGGCTCGACCGCACCGAGAACCCGCAGGCGCTGCACCTCTATGCGATCCGCGGCGCCGAGGGCGAAGTGTTCGCGACCGGCGAGCAGGGCCTCGTGCTGCGCCTCGACGCGAGGGCGGGCGTCTTCCGCGCACTGCAGACCCCCTACCAGGGCACCTATTTCGGCGTCGCGCCCGCCAAGGACGCGGTGATCGTCTTCGGTCTGCGCGGCAACGCGTTCCGCAGCACCGACAGCGGGCGGACCTGGCACAAGATCGACACCGGCGTGCAAGAAGGCCTGACGGCTGCTGCGACCGTAGGCGACCAGGGCGTGATCCTCGCGAGCCAGGCGGGGCGGCTGCTGGTGAGCCGCGACGGCGGCGAGCATTTCTCGCCGCTCAAGCTCGACCGCGCCGTGCCGGCGTCGGCGGTGCAACCCCTCGGCACGGATGCGGTGGTCGTCGCGGGTGCCCGCGGCGTGCGCGTCCACACGCTTCGCTAACAGGAGACCGACGCGATGGCCGTCGCATTCGATTCGCATGACCGCACGCCCGTCGTGCGTGCCCTCTCGGAGTTCGACCGCAACTCCGGCAATGCCCTCGAGCGCCTGATCTTCAACCACCGCCTCGCGGTGGTGGTGATCTGCGCCGTGGTGACCGTGGTGCTGGCCGTGGTGGGCGCGATGAAGCTGCAGTTGAACGCGAGCTTCGAGAGCATGCTGCCGCAGAGCCAGCCCTACATCCAGAACTACCTCGAGAGCCGCAAGGAGCTGCGCGGCCTTGGCAACGTGCTGCGCGTCGTCGTCGCGAGCCCGAGCGGCGACATCTTCGACCCGGCCTACCAGGAGACGCTGAAGAAGATCAGCGACGAGCTCATCCTCACGCCCGGCGTCGATCGCGCGTGGGTGAAATCCTTGTGGACGCCGTCGGTGCGCTGGACCGAAGTCACCGAGGAAGGCTTCCAGGGCGGGCCGGTGATGCCGGATTCCTACGACGGCTCGCCGCAGGCGACCGGCGAGCTCAAGCTCAACATCGCCCGTTCGGGCATCGTCGGGCGCTTCGTCGGCAACGACTTCCGCTCGAGCATGATCTTCGTGCCGCTGCTCGACAAGGATCCCGCGACGGGGGCGGCGATCGACTACCGCGCGCTGTCGCGGAACCTCGAGGAGAACATCCGCGCGAAGTTCGAGCCGGCCGGCGTGCGCATCCACATCATCGGCTTCGCCAAGCTCGTCGGCGACCTCATCGACGGCGTGAGCCAGGTGATGACTTACTTCGCGATCGCCGCGCTGATCGCGATCGCGGTGATCTTCTTCTACACCCGCTGCCTGAGGAGCACCGCGCTGGTGGTCGCGTGCTCGGTGATCGCGGTGGTGTGGCAGATGGGCCTCATCGCCGCGCTCGGCTTCGAGCTCGACCCGTTCTCGATCCTCGTGCCGTTCCTGATCTTCGCGATCGGCGTCAGCCACGGCGCGCAGAAGATGAACGGCATCGTGCAGGACATCGGCCGCGGCACGCACCGTCTCGTCGCGGCGCGCTTCACGTTCCGGCGCCTCTTTCTCGCCGGCATGACGGCGCTGGTCGCCGACGCGGTCGGCTTCGCGGTGCTGAGGGTCATCGACATCCCGGTGATCCAGGCGCTCGCGCTCGCGGCGAGCATCGGCGTGGCGGTGCTGATCTTCACCAACCTGATCCTGCTGCCGGTGCTCTTGTCCTACACCGGCGTGAGCGCCCGGGCGGCCGAGCGCAGTCTCGTGGCCGAGTCGGGGGCCGCCGACGGCACGGGCGCGGGCCTGTGGCGTTGGCTCGAGCGCTTCACCGAGCGGCGCTGGGCGATCGGCGCGATCGCGGTCTCCGCGGTGCTGACGGTGGCGGGCTTCGTCGTCAGCCTCGAGCTCAAGATCGGCGACCTCGAGCCGGGCGCGCCGGAGTTGCGCGCGGACTCGCGCTACAACCGCGACAACGCCTACATCACGGCGAACTACTCGCTCTCCAGCGACCAGTTTGCCGTGATCGTCAGGACCGCCGCCGAAGGCTGCCTCAAGTACGAGACCCTCGTCGAAGCCGACCGCCTCGCGTGGCAGCTGCAGCAGCTGCCCGGGGTGCAGACGACGGTGTTCCTCGGCGATGCGGTGCGCCAGATCACCGCCGGTTCGTACGAAGGCAACCCGAAGTGGCTCACGCTCGCGCGCAACCAGGACGTGCTCAACTACGGCGCGCAGCAGGCGTCCGTCAACAACCCCGACCTCTTCAACAACGACTGCTCGGTGATGCCGGTGATCGCCTACCTCACCGACCACCGCGCCGAGACGCTCGACGCCATCGTCGCCACCGCCGCGCAATTCGCCGAGGCGCACAGCACCCCCGAGCGCCAGTTCCTGCTCGCGGCGGGCTCGGCCGGCATCGAGGCGGCGACCAACATCGTCGTGCGGGAAGCCAACCGCACGATGCTCCTCTACGTGTATGCGGCGGTGGTTGTGCTGTGCTTCGTCACCTTCCGCAGCTGGCGCGCGGTCGTCGTCGCGGTCGTGCCGCTCGCGGTGACCTCGATCCTGTGCGAGGCGCTGATGGTGGTGCTGGGGATCGGCGTGAAGGTCGGCACGCTGCCGGTCATCGCGCTGGGGGTGGGCATCGGCGTCGATTACGCGCTCTATCTCCTCTCCATCCAGCTCGCGCAGCAGCGCACGGGTGCTTCGCTTGCGGAAGCGCACCGCAGCGCACTGCAATTCACCGGCAAGGTCGTCGCGCTCGTCGGCGTGACGCTCGCGGCCGGGGTCGTCACCTGGATCTGGTCGCCGATCAAGTTCCAGGCCGACATGGGGATCCTGCTGACCTTCATGTTCGTGTGGAACATGGCCGGCGCACTGATCCTGATCCCGGCGCTGTCGCACTTCCTGCTGAAGGATCCAACCCGCGCAAGGCGCTTCGGCGCGGTGCCCGAGCTCAGCTTGGCGGCGTGATCGGGGACGAATCGATGAGCTATGCAATGCGAGCATTGGCAATGTTGAACGTTCCGGTCTGGGTGCGGCTGTGGCCCGGCGTGCTGACCGCGATCACGATCGCGCTGGCGGCGAGCTTCGTCGCCGAGCATCAGGGCGGGCCGCAGCTGCTGTATGCGCTGTTCTTCGGCATGGCGTTCAACTTCGCCGCGAACGGCGAGAAGATCCGCGACGGCATCGAGTTCGCGTCGCGCCAGGTGCTGCGTTTCGGCGTCGCGCTGCTCGGGGCGCGCATCACCGCGGAGCAGCTTGCGGGTCTGGGCGCCGGGTCGATCGCGATGGTCGCCGGCGGCGTCGTCGCGACGATCCTGTTCGGGGTGCTGGTCGGGCGCCTGCTCGGCCGCCCCGGCACCGAAGGGATTCTCACCGGCGGCGCGGTGGCGATCTGCGGCGCGTCGGCCGCGCTGGCGATCTCGGCGGTGCTGCCGAAGAACGACGAGAACCAGCGCTTCACCTTGTTCACGGTGGTCGGCGTCACGGCGCTGTCGACGGTCGCGATGGTCGTCTATCCCTCGCTCGTGAAGCTCTTCGGGCTCGACGCGAACGCCGCGGCCGTCTTTCTCGGCGGCACGATCCACGACGTCGCGCAGGTCGTCGCGGCGGGGTATCTCATCTCGCCCGAGGTCGGCGACGGGGCGACCTTCGTCAAGCTCTTCCGCGTCGCGATGCTGCTGCCGGTGGTCGCGGTGGTGTCGCTGCTGTTCCGCAACGGCACGCCGGCCGGCAAGAAGCCGCCGGTGCTGCCGGGCTTTCTCGTCGGCTTCGCGGTGCTGGTCGCGGTCAACAGCCTCGGGCTGATCCCGCAGCCGGTCACCGACGTCGCCTCCGGCCTGTCGCGCTGGTGCCTGGTCGTCGCGATCGCGGCGCTCGGCGTGAAGACCTCGTTCCAGCAGCTCGCCGCGCTCGGCTGGCGGCCAGTGGCGATGCTCGCGGTCAATACCGTGTTCCTCGCCGCGCTGATCATGGGCGGGCTCCTGATGCTGCGGTGAGCGGGGACCGCGCCGCACGTCAGTTCGAGGACGTGTCATCGGCGGCCCGATCGCGTGTTTTCGCAAGGGTGTCCCCCGGTCGTTTCCGGAATTCCAACCTTCCTCTCCCTGTGGATTGGGACACCCTTTTTTTCTTCATCTCGTGCGCTGATCAGGACGCTACGCGCTGAATTCGCGCCGGTCGAGGGAGCGGTTTCTCGAAACGGCTACCGGCCGAGGAGTTCGGCGATCAGCTCCTCGGCGCGGGGCCGGCCGCGAATAGTCGAAGCTTGTGCATCGGATCAGCTCCGCGACGAGGTCGGAGCGTCGCGCAAGGCGCCGACCTTGGGCTCGATCGGTTCGGCCGGGGCAGGCTTGCCGCGCCGCCAAGCGTGGAAGCGCCCGACCCATTCGAGCAGCTTCCGCGGCGCGTGCGCCCGTTTCCATTCGCCGGCGGCGTACTTGTTGGCCTCGGCAAGCGTCGGGTAGATGTGGATCGTGCCGAGGATCTTGTTGAGTCCGAGGCCGTGCCGCATCGCGATCACGTATTCGGCGAGCAGGTCGCCGGCGTGCTCGCCGACGATCGTCACGCCGAGGATCCGGTCCTTGCCGGGCACGGTGAGGACTTTCACGAAGCCGTGCGCCTCGCCGTCGGCGATCGCGCGGTCGAGCTCCGCGATGTCGAAGCGCGTGACTTCATGCGGGATGTTGCGTTCGCGGGCCTCCTGCTCGTTGAGGCCGACGCGGGCGACCTCAGGATCGACGAAGGTCGACCATGGCACGGCCGAGTAGTCGGCACGGAACTTCTTGAACGGGGCGAACAGGGCGTTCACCGACGCGTACCAGGCCTGGTGGGCCGCGGTGTGCGTGAATTGATACGGGCCGGCGACGTCGCCTGCGGCGTAGATGTTGGGATAGATCGTCTGCAGGAACTCGTTGACCTCGACCGTCTGCCCGGTCGGGATGCCGAGCTCCTCCAGGCCGTAGCCCTTGAGCTTCGCGGCGCGGCCGACCGCGACCAGCAGCACGTCGAAGGGGATGCGGACTTCGTGGCCGTCGTGCTCGGCGACGAGGATCTTCTCGCCGTCCTCGACGACGAAGTGCCGCATCTTGTGCCCGGTCCGCAGGTCGATGCCCTCGGCGCGAAAGCGCTGCATGACGAGCTCGGAAACTTCCGCGTCCTCGCGCGGCATGATGCGCTCGCCGCGCAGGACCATCGTCACCGCGGCACCGAAGCGCGCGAAGGTCTGCGCGAGCTCCGAGCCGATCGGCCCGCCGCCGAGCACGAGGAGCCGCCGCGGCAATTCGCGCAGGTTCCAGATCGTGTCCGAAGTGTAGTAGCCGACGTCCTCGATGCCCGGAATCGGCGGCACGGCGGGGCGCGCGCCGGCCGCGATGATGATGCTGCGCGTCGTGAGCCGCTGCTGCCCGCCGTCGTTGCGCGCGATGTTGACCTCCCACGGCGAGACGATCTTCGCCCGGCCCTCGATCACCTCGACGCCGAGGCCGGTGTAGCGTTCGACTGAGTCGTGCGGCTCGACGGTGCGGATAATCGCATGCACGCGCTCCATCACGTCGGCGAAGTCGAAGTCGGCCTTCACCTCGCGGATGCCGAACTCCTTCGCGCGGCGGATGTGCGACAGCAGCTTCGCCGAGCGGATCAGCGCCTTCGACGGCACGCAGCCGGTATTGAGGCAGTCGCCGCCCATCTTGTGCTTCTCGATCAGGGTCACCTTCGCCTTCACCGCGGCGGCGATGTAGCTGCTGACGAGCCCGGCCGCGCCGGCGCCGATCACGACGAGGTTGCGGTCGAAGTGCGACGGGCGCTTCCAGCCGGCGTAGACCTTGCGCGCGCGGGCCGCCTCGACGAGCTTGCGCGCGACGAGCGGGAACACGCCCAGCAGC
>Ga0172380_10007665_pt1 | contig 12064 bp, 6 predicted proteins | sample Leawe162metaG_FD_119747 | JGI IMG/M metagenome (GOLD analysis project Ga0172380, IMG submission 119747) | Leachate microbial communities from a municipal landfill in Southern Ontario, Canada - Leachate well 162 metaG | ecosystem: Engineered > Solid waste > Landfill > Unclassified | place...
AATTCATACGGTGCAGTTTTATCGCTATTTTTGATTTGATTATCAACCCACAGCTCAACTCTTGCAACCGCTAAGTTATCTGCTGCATCAACACTGATTCTTTGATTTCCGCTAATTGTAGCCCCGGAAGCAGGAGAGGTAATTTTTGCTGTTGGCGGGATAGTATCACGCCCAGTCATATCTCCTGCGACAACCCGGATCGGCATACTTTCTCGAACATTATTCAAAGTATCGACCGCTTTGGCGGTTACAGAATACACTCCTGACGGGAAAGACCTGACATCCCAAATCACAGAACACTCTTTGGTGAAAATGCAGCCACCGATGTAATCAGTTCCTTTGTAGAAATTGATTTCGTCAATGTCATCAGCTGAAGTCTTGGCTTTCAATTCAACAGAGGGGTTAGCTACTGCATTATCAGCCGGACTTGTAATCGCAATATCAGGCGCGGTCATATCGATCGAATTATTTACCACAGGTAATTCAAAACTATAATTCAATTGGTTGCCCGAAGAATCATCTGCTATTAATCTTACCGTCAGATTGCCGGTAGCAGCCACAGATTTTGGCAAATCATAAGAATATACTCCGTTATCAAGAGTGCTTGAAACCGCATTAAAAGTTTTGCCGTCTGTCGCATATGAAATCAAAGCAGAGCGCATATCGCCAACAACCGGGTCCAATTCAAGCTTTAGCTGATTATTAGAATTAGCATAGTATGTCTGAGAGATTTTTCCCTCGGTATACCAGCTTAGTCGCTTGATTGCTGGCGGAGCTACATCGGTACTATTTTTATTTATTTTAAGATCGACTTTTGCTGTATAGGGTGCATTATCTATTGAGTAGATATAGGCTGGAATTATAATTTCATCAGTCTCGGCCTTATTAGTTTTATAAATATCGGAAGTTTCCTGTATTAAAACAAGTTTGAAAGCATCAATATTCCCAGACGATATTTTAGTACCAGACGAATACTCCTCTACTCCAAAAGTCTTATGCTCCGGAATCGAATAATCCTGACCATAGAATAGCGGCAGGCCGTTTAGTTTCAATCGTTCGCTCTTGGCATAATATGGCACTAATCTTAATTTGCCGTTATATTTTTCTACTTTCCCGGCGAAAAAGAATGGCCCTGCACCTTGATATAGCGTATTGCCCTCCATTGCTTTGATCGGCTCAAGATATGGAGTATCTGAGCTATTTGCTAGATCATATAATATATTAGCATTTATCAACCGGCTGCCAGATTTGTTAAAAAAGGCAGTTGTGAATAAATTATTAGACGGTTCATAATTGACGCCAAACTTCTCGTATCCCTGGATCCAAGAATATTGGTTCAGGTAATAATTATCAGGAAGGTTTGTAAAGATTTTTTGTTTTTTCGGCATATTAATTGAGCGGACTTCGGCTATTTGTAAGAGGCTGCCATTCTCAGTCGGCATCTCGATTTTAATCCAGGGCATTTGCGGAGAGTTAACAGCTCTGTTGTTATCCATCTCAATATTAAATTCTTTATAATCATTGATACCATAAGAGAATTCTCGTTGTGACGATAACCCGGTAAACGAAGAGTGAACGAGATATTTAGAGGCGCTAGGACTCCACTGGCTATAGATCCGCTCAAATTTATAGTTATTACTCATTCCTGAATAATACTGGGTGAGCATGTTGTTGCACCCATTATTCTCCAAAGAACAGCCACCATGCTGTTCAATGGAAATCGGACTTCCGCCTTTGCCCGGGAAGGACATCAGACTATAAAATTCATCAAATACAATTGGCTTATTTGAGATGTCTGTCGCAGATAATTTTGCTGTAAATCTGGCGTCGCTTGGAACAATTTGCACTACATTGCTAGCGCTGGGTGTGACGCTCTCTTTAACAACATAGCCGTAAACTGTTGCGTTTTGCTTATTCAAATAATATTCGGCGACGATGTCATAGGGGGTTTTTGAGTTGGTGAAGTATGTTTTTGTTTCACCGCATACTATTGGCAAAGATTCCCTGACATCAGTTAACAAGGTACCTGCTCTATCGTGAATAAATATTCGCTGAAGATATCCGTCCTGATTATTGCAAGCGTTCTTTACATTCAAAACATAGTATTTGATCAATTTGGTATTGATCACTTGGGAGGTAGTCGGGCCAAAAATTTGGAAGCTACCCTCATACACACTGTTTGGTGCCACTGTGGTTGCAACGCTAAAAAATGTGGTCAGGTCAGTTTTCCCGCCGGCCGGTACATCAGTTGACGCTGGTGAAAAAGATAATGTGATCCCATTTGGATAGGTAGTGTTGTTCTTGACATTTATTCCCTGGGCCCTATCTTTTCTAAGATTTGTAACAGTTATCTTCTTTTCTGGAGAGCGCCAGCTTTGAATGCTCATGTCAACACTACCGTAATCGATCGTCCCTGTCTCACTAAAAGATAGAGTTGGCTTAACTTCAACTATGATTGGTACATAACCGATCCTTACTCCATTTTGGTAAAAACCAATATTGGCTGTTTGTGTTCCAGATTTAGCCAAATCATTATCAACGCTAACATTTACTGACGCCTGAGTATCAGTACCCTGCTTTAATGATAATGTTGCCGGATTAACAGTCAAGGAAATACCCTGAATTGTATTATCCATTCGGGCAGTTAGTATGGGATATTCACCCTTTTGGGAGGTAAGAGTTAGATTCAATGCGCTATTACTTATCTTAACCGTTGGATTTGTTGTTACCATATTTGTGACCGGGCTGGAGCTAACTGCTGAAACCATTGGCAGAGCAGCCGCAACATTAACTAGCCCACTTCCCTGAACATCATAATTTTGCCCCAAATCGGTAGCCGTATATTTGATTAAATTTTTAATATCAGAAGGAGAAAAATTGGGATAGGCCTGCTTGATAAGAGCTGCTGCGCCAGCGACATGGGGCGTGGCCATACTTGTTCCGGATATTCTGATATGTTTCGTGTCCCCTGCGCATGTTGAAGCTGATGAAAAGGCGCTCCCCCATCTGGCGGCGCAAATACTCACTCCGGGGGCAGCAACATCCGGTTTATTAAGAGAATTGCTTTGTCTGTCATAGACTGGGCCACGAGAACTGAAAGAAGCAGTTTTTCCGCCTTGACAAGAAGAATCCGAACCAAATTGGCTTGGCTTGCAAGCTGCCGCGACCGTGAGGGCCGTTCTCGCCACTCCAGGCGAGCCAACAGTACCTGCGCCCGGTCCGCTATTACCTGCTGCTACCACTGACAAGACCCCTAGCGAGGTAGCTCGATCAACAGCTAAACTGATGGCATCGTCAGGATCAGCATCATCGGAACCCAAACTCATATTGATAATATCGACATGATCAGAGGTATTTCCGTCCTGATTCAGATCCAGTGCATAGCCGAAAGCTTTTAGAATTGTTGAATAATCGCCAGCCCCCTGGCTGTTTAAGACTTTATAAGCATAAATCTTAGCATCAGGCGCCACTCCTTTGAGCGTACCGTTTCCAGCTGCCGTTGCTGCCACGTGAGTTCCATGGCCCTGGTCGTCCATCGGATTAGAATCGTTGTTTATAAAGTCATAACCACCAACGACTTTGCACTCCGAACCAAGACATCCGCCGAGATCCGGATGGGCATAATCGACTCCTGTATCGATGACTGCAATTCTTATCCCGTTACCGGTTACTTTGTTATTATTATTGTCTGCCAGATTCCATGCTGATTTGGCATTGATCTGGTCGACTGAGGTATCAAGGTTAGCCTCAACCTTTTTATTCAACTGGATGTTTTCAATGGACGTATCATTTTTTAGCGCTGCCAATCCCTGTTTGTTGATATCAGCCGAAACCATTTTAAAGCTGGGTATCTCTGTTTTGACTACTGCATTGCTTCCCAAAGAATTTCTTATCGCCAGAGAATTTGAGTATGACAAACCATCCCTTTCCTGGACTTTCACGGGAGTAGCTTTATAGGTGATCAAAACAGACGCGATACTCCCCTCAGTTTGAAGAGCTTTTTCCACACTTCCTTTAACCTCTACGCCTGCGCTGCTTGTCGATGTATCAGACGAAGAATTTCCCGAGTTAACCAACAATATATTCTTGATACCTTTGCCGCTGATTAAAGGGATAGAGTCATTTCCAATATTGTTTACATCAGCTATCGTAATGGCCTTACCCGAAATATTGGACAAAGAACTTGTGACAGTCTTTTCAACCAAGGTCTGGCTTGCGCCAAGCAAAGTTGCACCGTTTGCTTGCGCTAATTTTGCCGGAGTATCTATCGAGTTGAGAGTGCTGGTATCAGCAAAGAATTTGTTTTTTATAACTACGCCCGAAATTGTCACTACGACAAAAAGTATAATTGCACCAAGAACTACCACTCTCCGAGAAATTTTTAGCCCCATCCTGCCCTCTCTTATATATAATTTACTTCTTACTTACTAAGCTTTGTCGAGATATGTCTCTGTACAGCACATACAAGCAAACTGCAACAATTTCTTTCAACATCTTGATATTAATAAGTTACTCCTCTTTAACAGGTCTGGAAAGCCTTTGAACCTCTGTCTTTGAACAAAAAATCACAGCTTCACAAGGGAAATATTATCGTAAATTATATAGCCGTTTTTTACAAAGCGGCCATATAGCCAGACTGTCCAGTCATGGCCAAAATGATCTGAATTAACGGCAACATCTATGCTCAGGGTTTGCCAACCGCTCTCCATGCTCCCATATTGAATATGAGATTTTTTGGCGGTTGAATCATAAAGATTAATCGAGGCTCTTTCATTCTCACCGTTACTTATTATTAAATAACGGGCAGTCAATCTATAAGTTGCATTATCGTCTAATTTACCGACAATCTGGCCGGCGAGTACGTTGACAGCCGAATTCTTCTGCAACTTTAAGCACCTTCCGGTCTTGCCATCACCATCAAGACAAGTTACAGCCTGTGCAACGCCTTTATTATTCTCTCCCGGCAATAGATTCCGATAAACGATTGGCCTCCAACCGTTGAGACCATCGGCAAAGCCATTGTTCTTAACAAGATTATCAGACTGGGCTGGATCTGATATTGAGAAGGTTCTTATCTGACTCACGGCTAGAATCTTGTCGCCCTGCTTGACGTTAATCTTCCAATGATGGTTCCCCAGGCTAAGATCAGAGAGCAAAGTATAGCTTTGAATCGAGGGCTCTAGTTGCGCGATAATAGCATCGTCTAGTACCAGCTCCGTTTTTGTGACTATGTGGCCAGAATCTGTCATAGTCCAGCTGAATTGGGGTCTTAGGCTGGAAACAGTTGATCGATCCTCGGGGGTGATCATTTTAAGCAGAACAACGCTGTTTTCCTCCTCTCCGACAGTACTGACGGGCTCCGTTGCAACAAATGGCCGCACCCTGATCCAATCGATTGTTGTCGACTTATTCAGGCCTTCCACCCTCATACCCCTGGCAAGGTATATTTGCTTTTCGAGATTCTTTTGAACGACATTTTTACCCTGCAAAATTGGGGTCGCGTTCTCGTCGATGAATGCCTGTAAATTACCCAGAGAATCATACATCAATTTATATGTATGGAAATCTGCTGGCGTAGTTCCGGATGGCCAGTTACCAGATATTGCGGTTAGCTTATCGTTGTGATTCAGATAAAGGCGAGAAAGTGCTGGAGTAGCCAAAATCCAGGAATATCCCTCCTTTGGCGCAGAATATGTCCAATTATCATAATTACCGTTACTCGAAATATTAATTTTCTTTATTTCTCCGGCGCCTATCGCTAGATTTGAAAAGAAATCAGCACCCTCGACCTCACACTTCTGACGGACTTCGACAATGAAATTGTTTTTAAAGGTTTTTTTCGATAAAAGTGCGAAAGAGGCATTAAGATTCCACTCGCTTCGGAGAGACGCTCTTCCGCCCTGTATTGATATGAACCCGCCGACAGTATCATTCGGAGCAGCAAATCCGTTGTTATTAACTAGTGAGAAATCACCGATCGGCGGGTTTTTCACAAAGACAATTGGTCTAAAAACACCGATTCCCCGTTTGCTTGCAATATTAAAATGGATAGAAGAATCTTTGTAGACCATGGCTGTATCTGTGCCCTTGATGATTGGATTCTTCTCATACTTGCTCCAATGCGTAAGATCGCTTGATACCGCCATTCCCATGAAAAATGCATCAGTATCTCGGCTATAGCCATGATAAAAAAGGTAATATTTGCCATTATCCTTGATTAGATCGTCAGTAACCATAACAGCATCATCCCACTCCCCTGCTTGTCCCAAAGCTGCGACCGGCTGATCACTGAACTTTTGCCAATTCTGGCCATCGCTCGAAATCGCTAAACCGATTTTCCCTCCCTCTACGCTTGTATCTTTCCCTCTTCCCTCATAGAAGAGAAACCACTTACCTTTTTCAAAATACACAATCGGAGAGCTGACATCACTATTATGCCAAGCTTCAGTTTGCGGAAGATAAACATCCCCATCATCATGCCAATTGACTAAATCAGTGCTACTGAAACGCCTGATATCTCTAAAAGGCACATCAGCTTTATCCTCGGCAAATAGGTAATAAGTGTTCTCAACTTTGATCAGATATGGATCTTCAAGCGGCCGATCAATTATTTTACCCAGCTTTGTCCAATTTTTTCCATCCGTTGAAAAAGCCAGCCCTACGTATGTTCCGGTTTGTGAATAACTGCCCCTATATCCGGTATAAGTTTCGAGATATTTTTTCCCGCTTGGCTCGTCTGGCTGGTAGAGAACATTGCCGATTTCCCGCATTTTCTCATCCCATTCGCCGCTCTGACCAGCCGGTATTACCAAATTATGATCGCTCTCCGGCACAAGATAGTCGTAATCAGATAAGCCTGCGTCCTGAACACCAGGGAAATCGGTCGAAAAATCCTCAAACAGCTCAAAGGTATTTTTGCCGTTTGATTTACTAGTGATTTTTACATTCTGATCAGCTAAACCATAATAAATATAAATCTTATTGTTTGACTGAACTTCTGGAATCTTTACCCAGATAGTTGCTAACTCATGCGTTTGGTCGAATGATTCTATCCAGAAGCTCAGTGGAGTAACTCCGTCAACATCAGTGAAAATTAGATCGGAACCGTCAGTTTTTGCTTTAGAAAATTCAAAATTCTGAGAATGTAACGAGACCTTGACTGGGTAATTATCGACTGTATTTGATGATGATAAACTAATCGGTTTTCGATACTGCCATCGCTGGTCGTACCATTTACCATCTTCTGATAATTTGGGTACGCTATCCGCGGCAAAATGCCAATTTCCAAGGTAAAATAGATAGAAAACGGAACTCGCGACTACAAACAAAATAATCGCTGCGACGATAGTAGCTTTCTTTTGGAAATATTTCTTATTCATCTTTCCCCCACCATGTTATTGATCAGTTCGAGATCTAAATCAATTGCTTGATAACATCATACTGAATTGACGTAATGTTTTCCAGTTTTAGATTACCGCTAGAGTAGAAAGGCGTCCGTTTCCAAGAATCAGTCGGAAAGGGCATTTTGACTGCTCAACAAGTCGTATGCCTGATTGAAGAAATCATCTTTGATTAGATCGGAGCGATCATTATCGCTGTGCCAAATTGGCATCAAGAGTTCGATATTGCCGCCGATTTGGATAACTTTTCCGGGGAGTGCTCCCAAGCTCCTGATTGGAAATGCCCACCTTACCTCTTCGGGATCAGCTATCACGGTTGGCGGACAGTGCCCAACACCATCTACAACTATTATTAATTTTGCCTGTTTGAGTAACGAGAGGTTCGAATCCTCGAAAACGCGATAGCCATGTCCCCAGTAAGTTGGCCAATCGAAGGATAGCTCTTCGCTTCCTGTGAAAACAAAGAGGTTCTCTTCCAAAAGAAACTTGGCGGACATTATCTTGGAGATTAGGAGTGCTACGCCAGAAGCATTGTCGACAGCACCACTTAGGATTGAGTCATAGTGAGCAAACAAAATCGCCCTGGGATTAGTGCAATTGCCGACAAGGATATTTGTCGAGATAAATTTCTCTTTCTCTACCTGCACCTCCAAATTAAAATCATTAATTCCTTCTAATTTAGAGACATCATCTCTCCGTATGCAAACCGATGGGACATTAAAGAAATCAGTCAGGGAAAAATCTGCAGTCTTCGAATTATAATTAACATTCGGCTTATCGTAAGGATAACAGTCCCCTGACGTATCAATCAGAGTTAAATGATCGATTTTGCCGCCGACCAGCGAAGATGTCTTAGCTTCGATCTTTTTGCCGTTTTCTAGCTCAATTACCAGATCATCTATCCTTGGGATTATAGAATCAAATTTCTGCGTTTTATAAGGAATATTGCTTCTTCTGAAGAAATCAATCAAGAAATCAGCGGTTCTAACTTCGCCCAAGCCTCTGCGTGGAGAAAAACCAACCAGATGGTCAATAAATTCTCGATATAAAAAGTTATTCATAAGTAGTAAGATATAACATCAAATCGCCTGGCGAATAAGGCAATGATGCGTTCCCTGCCCTCGAAAATAATGATTATTTTTCTCTGACAATTCCCCACTCTATCTCCAGTTCATATGCTCCGGGTTATATTCTTCTTTTCCCTCATCTCCTATATACCTGTGGTCCGCAAAGCACAAACCAATAAAATCATATAATGGTTTATTTTCCCTAGATGATACGTGGTCGCTAAATACTTTTGCAGTAAATTCTTTTGCGTCTACTGGCCAACCAGAAGACAACAACAACTCCTGATTTTCTGATAATAATTTCCACAGCGCTGGTTCATAGCAAGCAACGAGCCAGTCACCGATCATCATCGTCGTGACCCCTCTGGCGCATAGCTCTGCCTCAATCTCCTGAACGCTTCTTCCATGATACTCGATCATCGCTTTTGGCAAATATCCTATCGCCTTATAAAGACCAACGTCCAGAAGATCTGAGAGCATCAAAGCATCAACCTCCTCACTTCGTGGCATGTAACCAGGACGAATAATCCGTTCTATTTCATGCTTCCTAGAAAAAATCGCTGTTCGTTTTTCGTTTTCTCTCGGCGGAATCCTCATCTTCATCCTTGGAATTGGCGGCGACTTTGGTAACTTTGGCCATGCTTCCATATCCTTTTGAAAGGGGTTCTCCCCTGCTTCTATCGACATGTTGCTCCTTATTTTTGACAATTTTGACAGTAATGCGTTCCCCTACCGCCAACGGTAATTCGCTCGACAACTCCTCCGCAATCGCCAGAACATGGCTCTCCTGTCTTATGATACACCTTGAGGTGATCCTGCATTCCGCCTTTCTTGCCCTCAGCGTTGACATAATCACTATCTGTCGTGCCGCCGAACTCAATGCCCATCTCAAGCACCTTTTTCACACTTTCTATGATCTTTTTCCATTCAGAAAGAGAAATATCTTTAACTTTTCGAAGCGGTGAAATCCTGGCATCGAAAAGCGCTTCATCGACGTAGATATTACCAATACCGGCGATAATCGATTGATCTGTCAAAAACTGCTTGGCATTTCTATTGGGAATTTTGGCTGCTTGCCTTATCAGATATTCGTAATTAAATTCCTGGTCAAAAGGTTCCGGACCATACTCATCTTTAAAGAGCTTCTCAAGCTCATCATTTGTCAAAACCTTGCACCAGCCAAACTTTCGCATATCGTTAAAAAATAAAACTGAATCATCATTGAAATGAAAGACGAGTGCAGTTGTCTTGTCTGGTAATTTGGCGTGCCATTCATGATCCGGATGGCCACCTGCAAAATAGTCTTCCCCTTTTGCTCTCAGCTCCTGGTTCGTTTCCCCTGATTCCTGCTTATAAATCAATTGCCCAGTCATCTTGAGATGAAAGAGCAGATTAAAGTTATTATCTAGTTTGATTGCCAAGACTTTTGCCCGCCGCTTGAGACCTTCCACCTTATGACCTTCCACTTCCATCTTATCTCCCTGAAAAGTCTTAGGATATCGCACTTCAAGATCACGGATTGTTTTCCCAACAATTCGTTTCGCTAGTCCCCTCTTGATTGTCTCAACTTCCGGAAGCTCAGGCATAAGATTCATCCTTATAAGTACATACCGCGCAGACAATAATGAGATAGATTCCCCAATATTTTACACTTACTATTATTAGCGGATGATTAGCTCAGAACCTTCGGCAGGTTTACACAAAAATGCAAGCCTTGATAATAAATCTCCACCAAAAACAGAAATTGTCTCAACTCGATCACCAAAAATTTCTTCTGCAGTATTTAATTCAGTCAGTTTGTCGTCAATCATTAAAAAATTTTCAGAATCGCCGACTATGTCATGCAATTCATGAGCTTTCCCCTCATGCGAAATCTTGAGCGTATGCTCTTCGTCGAAATAGCTGGACAATCCTGAACCCTCTATCTTCCAAGACTGAAAATCGGGATTACCAAAAGTGAAAAGATAATATTCAAATTGTTGTCGGTCCAGTGAACTCAAAAAAATCTCTGTTTCTGCAAACAAGAAATCTTTAAGCTTGGATTTCAAAGAACCTATCAGCGATCTTGCTCTTGATTCATCATAACTCTTGCCGGTTGTTTCGCTCAAAATTTTCAGGTGCTGCTCTACCGTATAATCTTCACGAGCTAGATTATAAGCTGATATTATCTCGCTATGGTCAAAACCAAAAGAAGCACATAACTCAGCTATAGCCCTTTTGAGCGCTAACGTGTTTAACAGCGTATCATCGAGATCAATAAAAACTTTCGTTTTCACAGTGGTTGTCATCTTATTCCCTTTATACTATCTTATCAATGGTCAGCCCCTATTATAGTGGCAAATAGCCGCATTTGAAACCATTTGACAAAATAGTTAATATGATATAGTTTAAAGTTACTACGAAAGGCGAGGGCTCACCAAAATATGGATAGCAGATACTCTAATAGCGAATATTTGCAATTAGTAAATTAGCCATCCATTCCTGATAATTTATCGGAGATAAATATGGATCTTACTTCTGAAGGTTACTGGAGGAAATTAATCAATCAGGGATTAATCCGCTTTTTCCTTTTGAAAGTTCTCTACAAAGACAAGGAAAGCTACGGCTACCGTGTCGTCAAGCGAATCGAGGAACTCTCCGAAGGCACATGCAGGCCAACCGAATCAACTGTCTACCCTGCCTTGGACGATCTCCACAAAAATGGCTATGCTGTCTGTCACGAAATATCAGCCGGTGCTCGCAAAAGAATCGTTTATGCCCTGACGGATAAGGGGCGCGTTGCATATCGAGCTGCCGCCAAATCATACGGCGAAATTATCCCGCTTCTTCGTGAAGCAATCATGCTCTAGATAGCCGGCGAATTTGATCCTTCAAAAACGAGGGTTCTTGGATGATAATGTCGTTCAAAACACTCGTTTTTTATTTTCAAGTCATTATTACTGCACTCCGCCAGGCCGAACGGCCCTTGGCAAGAATCGTAAAAATAGGTAAAATAAAAGCAATTTTAATAATGAATTAATTACAAGTAAGTAGAGAATTTAGCTTACTTGTTGCTATTAACAAGCGAGGGAGGCTAAATGGAGGACGAAGAAAAGAGGGACACTGGCGAGGGGATGGCTGAGAACCAACCCGAAGATGAGTCAGTCTCAGAATCAATAGAGGAGCCGGTTGAGGAGAAAACCTCCGATGAACATAGAGCTCATGAGACAAAAGAATTAGATAAAAAACCTGGCACCGGAAGAATAAATTTCAGCATAAGCAAAAAACAACTGATAATAGCTATCGTTGTTATACTTGTCCTCATTGGGGGCTTTTTTATTTATAAATACCAACTCTGGCAAAAAGCTTATGACGTATATTATCGTGCAGATGTTTCAATATCTGTGAGCGAGGATGAGAAAAACGCTCCTCTTAAAGCATTGGTTGAAATGAATAGCACTCAGCGTCCTGAGCTCAATAAAAAAGCTGAGACGGATGCCGCCGGCAATGTGAAATTTGAAAAGTTGGTCAAGGGCTCCTATAACCTCAAGATCAGTAGCGACGGATATACTGAGGAGACTTCCAGTCAGCCGCTCAACAAAGGCGAGAATACTGTGA